>Ga0115008_10003325_pt1 | contig 13304 bp, 12 predicted proteins | sample FraStrMetagenome_FD_87164 | JGI IMG/M metagenome (GOLD analysis project Ga0115008, IMG submission 87164) | Marine eukaryotic phytoplankton communities from Arctic Ocean - Fram Strait ARC3M Metagenome | ecosystem: Environmental > Aquatic > Marine > Oceanic | place: Fram Strait | collected...
CGGCGCAAGGCGCTACCAAGGTTGTTATGTGCAAATACCAATGAATTGTCAATGATCAGTGCCCTTTTATAATCGCTAATTGCTCCGGCATAATCCTCTAGCTGTCTTTTGGCACTTGCTCGGTCATTGTATGCATGCGCATAAGTTTTATTGAGCTCGATTGCTTTCGAATAACTGTTAATGGCTTCCTGGTAATCACCTTTTCCGAATTGAATGGCTCCCATGTAGTAATGTGGTTTATCACTTGTTGGGTCTGCTTCAATAGCCGAACCTAAGTCTCCCTCAGCTTTATCATGACTTCCAAGCTCTATATAGCAGCGTGCTCTTAGGAAATATGCAGTGTTCTTATTCTCGGGGTCGTTTAGTTATACATTGTAGTCACTGATCGCTTTACTATAATCTTTCTGTTCCATGTAAACGGATCCGCGATTGAGGTATGCACTATGAAAGCCTTTTCTTAATTCAATTGCTTTTGAGAAGTCGGCAAGAGCCCCGTCAAAATTTTTCGCTTTGAATTTCGTTATTCCGCTGTTGTAGAGTTTGCCAGCTTCAAGACTGTCACTATTTAAGATTATAGCTTCAACAGTATCGGCTTGTGCACTTGAATACTGACAAAATGCCAATAGACAAATTGTAGCAATGATAATTTGTTTCATGTGTAGATTTGTTTTCGGACATGAAAATACGACTTTTTTTGAGAGCGATAGAATTGAAGAGCCAGCATGTTTCTTAGAGTGAGCTAACACCTTGGGACAAAAAAAGATCCATAGTGGGATTAAGCTTCCCACTTATAATTACCTCTTATTTAACTTCATGAAAATCAATTTATATAAAGTTATTCCATTGGTGCGATGAAGATTGCGTCATCTTGCCATCAATTTGATCGATTACTGTTTCAATTAATTCGATTCCAAACCCACCCTTTTTATTAGAGTCGACTCCTGAGCCATTGTCTTTATGTACCAGCTTAAATCATTGATTAATCTAAGTACTTAAATATCAAAATTCTTACGAGCAATAAAATAACCCCTTGCAATTACTTGAATTACAAAGGCTTCTTCTTTTTTGAGTTGTCCCACCAGGGCGACTGAATTAACTCCTAATGCCTTTATATTGTTGAATACAGTTCCTTTTGGTAGCAATATGGGATAATTAATCAATTCTCAATTTGAGTCCAGAATTTGTGATGACATTCCGTTAAAGTACAAAACCACGCAAAACTACGCGGTGTGGTACTTCTACATTTCGCTGCTGTTCTTCGAATAATTTATTAGCATCCAGTATAGATACCTATACTCCATAAAGTTTCGGTAGATTTTAAAACCTAAGGCTTAACCAGCTTCAGCGAAGTTGTTTTTTCCGTTGTTCGAATAAGAACAGAATGCATTCCCGAAGGATAATTTTCAATAGAATACGTCTTCAAAATAGTCTCTTTCGCCCCAAAAATCATTTCCGATTCAAGTACTCTACCAAGAATGTCCCTGATTTCTATCTCCAGGTCTTGCGAATATTTAAGATCAACTGTAACCGTGAAGTCACCATTAAAAATAGATCCTCCTTCAAAATCTATTGGAAGTGTTGCGGTTTGAGCATCAATTCCAAAGCCAATGAGAAGAGTAATAATCAATAGTAGAGCGTTTTATTCTTCTCCCTTATAATAATTTTCTGCGTTTCGAGTCTCAAATAACATTGTTCTCCAAATAGGAAACCTCATTTGCTCACGCAGTGATAGTTGCTCCCATTTTTTTGATCCGAATCTTTCTTTTCTAGATTTATTGATTCGTATGAAGGTGTGTTTGAAAGTACGCATGGTATTGACTACTTTAAATGTTATGCTGGTGAATATGTTGTATCAGTTCTAAAACTTTGAACGAATATCCCCATTCATTATCGTACCAAGAAACAACTTTTACAAAGGTGTCATTAAGAGCCATTCCCGCATTAGCATCAAAGATGGAAGTTCTTGAATCGCCTAGAAAGTCGGAAGAAACAACAGGCTCTTCTGTATATCCTAGAACACCTTTTAAATTCGTTTCAGAAGCCTCCTTCATTGCCTTTTTAATTTCCTCGTAGGTTGCAGCTGTTTTAAGGTTAACCGTAAGGTCGACAACAGAAATGTTTGGAGTGGGAACTCTAAAAGCCATTCCTGTCAATTTGCCATTTAATTCTGGTATAACTCTACCTACGGCTTTTGCTGCTCCAGTAGAGGAAGGAATTATATTCTGGCCAGCACCACGGCCTCCACGCCAATCTTTATTAGAGATTCCGTCCACAGTATTCTGGGTTGCTGTAGTTGCGTGAATTGTAGTCATCAAACCGTCTTTAATACCGAAGGCGTCGTTCAAGACTTTAGCTATTGGAGCTAGGCAATTTGTTGTACAGGATGCATTGGAAACTATATTCATGCTGCTCTCATACATTTCATGGTTGACACCCATCACAAACATTGGCGTATCATCTTTGGAAGGAGCGGTCATTACCACTTTTTTCGCTCCAGCTTCAATGTGAGCGTTCGCTTTTTCCTTCGTTAAGAAAAGGCCCGTTGCCTCAACAATATATTGGGCTCCGATGTCTCCCCACGCTAAATTAGCTGGATCTTTTTCAGCAGTAACTCGAATAGATTTTCCATTAACGATGAGCTCGTCATTAGCGACTTCAATAGTTCCGGTAAAGCGACCGTGGGTTGAATCATACTTCATCAAATACGCCAAATAATCTAGCGAGATTAAATCATTAATTGCAACAACTTCAAGTTGGTCTTGCTCTAATGCCATTCGAAAAATCAAACGACCAATTCGCCCAAATCCGTTAATTCCAATTTTTATCTTTTCCATAATCTACTGACTTGTTAACCATGATCCACCAACGGCTATTACATTATCTAATTTCAGGTAATCTTGATAATTTTCTTGACTTATTCCACCTGTTGGGCAAAAGGAAACGTCCTTGAAAATGTTGCCGTAGACTTTAAGCGCTTTTGCTCCGCCAAATAAATCAGCTGGGAAAAACTTAAAAATGCGCCATCCCATGTCGATTCCTCGAATAATTTCACTTGGTGTTGAAACTCCGGGAAGAAAAGGAATTCCACTGAAATCAAACTGTTGAATCATGGAAGAGGTGAGGCCCGGACTAACCATAAAGTCAACTTTTAGCTTAACACATTTTAGGATGTCCTCAGGGGAAATAATCGTACCAACTCCTACTTGAAAATCAGGATACTTTTCTTTGAAAAGTGCGATTGCTTCCCATGCGAATTCAGTTCGAAGCGTAATTTCAATACATTTTATTCCTTGTGAGCTGAGTTTTTCATAGATCTCTTCGACTTGACCAAGATTCTCAATTGTAACAACGGGAATAAGTGGGTTTGCCTTTAATATGGTCTCTATATTGTTTTGTAACATACTGTTCTATAGTATTCCGGCTCCTTCTTCACTAGATGAAATGAGAGCTCTAAGGTTTCTAAATAATTGTCTACCATGCGTCGAGTCATTGTATTCAACATGTCGCACTGGGCGTTCTTCTATATTTTCTTCAAGGCAATTCAATGTTCCCTGTTCTGCGTCTAAAATCAATCGATCTCCGGTTTTAATGCGCCCAATTAATCCGCCTTGAGCAGCTTCGGGATTGAGGTGAATTGCTGCAGGAACTTTTCCAGAAGCACCAGACATTCGGCCGTCTGTAACCAATGCTACTTTAAATCCTTTCTTTTGTAGGATAGATAAAGAAGGCGTGAGTTTGTGTAATTCGGGCATTCCCTTTTGTTTGGGACCTTGAAATGGAATGACAGCTATAAAATCGCGTTCCAATTCTCCCGCTTGAAATGCTATAATCAAATCATCTTGATCATCAAATACAATCGCTTCAGCTTCAACAATTCGATGTTCTTCTGCCACTGCAGAGGTTTTAATCACGGAAACTCCAAGATTTCCTTTTAGAACTCTTAATCCGCCTGTTTTCAGAAAAGGATCCTTTGCTGATCGAATAATTGATTCATTCAAAGATGCTGTTGGACCATCTTCATAGCTGATGGCTTTGTTTATCAACTTAGGTTCGAGCGTGTACTTGTATAAACCGTTTCCGATAATTGTATTTACGTCTTCATGAAGAAGGTTTCCATCGAGTAATGTTTTGATCACAAATGCCATTCCACCAGAAGCATGGAAATGATTGATGTCCGCTGCGCCATTTGGATAAACGCGTGCAATAGATGGAATTGCCTCTGAAAGATCAGAAAAATCATCCCAATTGATTATAATACCAGCGGCCTTTGCCATTGCTACTATGTGCAGTGTGTGATTCGTTGAACCACCTGTTGCTAATAATCCAATGATACCGTTCACAATACATTTCTCATCCACAATTTGACCAATCGTAGTTGAGTAATCTCTATTTCTAATGTTGTCTACGAGAATACGCACGGCCTCTTTGTTCAAGGCTCTTCGCATTTCTGTAGCAGGATTAACAAAACTGGAGCCTGGTAATTGCAGTCCCATGATTTCCATCAACATCTGATTGCTATTCGCGGTTCCATAGAAAGTGCATGTTCCAGGGGAATGGTAGGAATCTGATTCACCTTTAAGCAGTTCTTCTCTTCCTATTTTTCCTTCTGCAAACTCTTGTCTAATTCTTGCTTTTTCTTCATTTGAAATCCCTGTAGGCATTGGCCCAGCAGGAATGAATAGCGAATGTAAATGACCGAAGCTCAAGTTTCCAATTAGCAATCCGGGTACAATTTTGTCGCAAATTCCCATATTCATAGCTCCGTCAAACATATCATGAGAAAGGCCAATAGCAGATGAGAGGGCGATAACATCGCGACTCAAAAGAGATAGATCCATTCCTGGCTGACCTTGCGTTACGCCGTCACACATCGCCGGAGTTCCACCTGCAACTTGAACAGTTGCCTTAAAATCATTGGCGTATTTTCGCATTTCATTTGGATACGTCTCATAAGGCTTGTGCGCCGAAAGCATATCGTTGTAAGCCGTAACAATTCCGATGTTCGGTTCAATTCCTTCTGCAATTGTTGATTTATCAGATGGACCACAACCTGCAAATGCATGGGCAAGATTTCCACAACTCAAGCGGTTTCTTCCACGAACGTTTTCAAAATTAACGCGGGCATTTTCCAAATAAGAATCTCTAGAAGCTTTGCTTCTTGCAATAATTCTATCCGTAACTTCTTTTATTTTTGAATGTATCATTTTGCTAGAAAATAGATATTAATGTCATTTCTCTTTTTGAGCACATCGTGAATGGGCAAGGAAAGCTCATTGTTTTCAAGAATATTTAATTTTTCATTACCTGAAATGATCAGGTAAATTGATGAGGCACTGGTAATCATGTCAAGACTACATGTTATTCGTTTGTTGGGATAATTAGGTGCTTTTGTGCTAAAAACACTCTTTTCATTGCTGGACAGCACCTCGTTTGATTGAGGATCGTTAGGGAAAATTGAAGCTGTGTGTCCATCTAGTCCCATCCCCAATATAACAATATCTGTTCTATTAATGAAGTCTTGATAGTTGGTTTTCAGAAGTTCAATATTATTTCCCTCGTCTTTAATGTCGTAAACCATGCCGCATATGTCGTACAATTCACTTGGTAACTTTGTAAAACACGACTTTATCAAGCGTTCGTTACTAAATTCACTATTGGAGGCAACAAAGCGTTCGTCAACTAAGCCAATTTTTAGATGCTTTGGAAATGCACATATTTTATCCAAGGCCCTGTAAATAGGGCCAGGAGTACTTCCTCCAGAAAGCAGAATATTGGCAGTTCCATTGGTGTGAACCGATTGCTCTAATTCTGAAATTAAAGTGTCGACAATTGAATCGATCAAACGATCTTCATCTTGGAATGTATTAACCTCCATGTTTATTTCGTTTGCCATTTTATGTTTTCGTCAAGTATTTGATCTCCAGGCCCCCAAGAACCTGATTCATACAATGAAAGAGGAATTTCTTTTTTCCAATGTTTGTTCAACGATTCAATCCAAATCCATGCAGCCTCGAGTTCATCCCGACGCATGAATAATGTCTGGTTTCCGCGGATTACGTCAATAATTAATCGTTCATAAGCGCCCGGCATTGGATCCTGAAATGAATCAATGAAATCCAGTTTGAGTGAGATGGGTTTGAAGCGATATCCGCCAGGTCCGGGAATCTTACTTAGTTGAACCAGCTCGATACGCTCTTCCGGCTGCAAGCGAATAATAAGTTTGTTTTTAAGCGGGTATTTTGATTCTGGAAAGATGCTATGCGGCAACTCCTTAAAGTTTATGACAATATCCGAATAGCGTTTTTTCATGCGCTTTCCTGTTCGTAAATAAATTGGAGTGTTTTTCCAACGCCAGTTGTCGATGTGGGCTTTAATAGCGACAAAAGTCTCCGTTTCAGAATTGTATTGCTCTATATCTTCGAGGTAAGAATTTAGTTTTGTCGCGCCGTTTGCTCCACGCGTGTATTGGCCGCGTACCACATTTTCTTTTATTGTATCTTTTGTGAAAAGACGAAGAGATTGAAGGACTTTTACTTTTTCATTACGAACTGCATCTGGATTTAAACTTGACGGCGGTTCCATTGCGATTAGACATAAAAGTTGCAGTAAATGATTCTGCATCATGTCAAGTAATGCTCCAGTATGGTCATAATACCCTGCGCGTTTTTCAACGCCTAAACTTTCAGCTACCGTAATTTGAATGTCCTCGATATTCTCAGCATTCCATGCGCGCTCAAACAAATGATTTGCAAAGCGAAGAACCATTAAGTTTTGAACGGTTTCTTTACCCAGGTAGTGGTCAATTCTGAATATTTGTTCCTCCTTAAACGCTGCAGAAATAATATCATTAATTGCAATGCTTGATTTTAAATCATTTCCCAAAGGTTTCTCCAAAACGACTTTACTTTTAGCATTGATTAGTTTCGAACTCTTGAGTGTATTACAGATTTCTGAGAAGGCAGCAGAGGGAACTGAAAAATAATAAACGTTCTGGTAGTCTTCAGTTTTTTCAAGATCTTCCTTTAATTCGCAGTAAGAAGGAACATTGTTCTTTTCAATCTTCAGAAGTCCAACTCTTTTTAAAAAATGATCAATACCTGCGCTGTCTTCATTTTCTTTTAAGTCCAATTCAATGAAGTCCTTAAGGGTTTTCTTAAATGCTTTTTCATCGCTTAGGCTTCGTGATACACATCTAATTGTAAAGTCTACTTTAATCTGCTTATCAGCAAATCGATGAAAAAGAGCAGGAATTATTTTACGCTTCGATAAGTCGCCGTCACCTCCAAATATTACTAAATTGAAGGGTGTTATTTCGTTCGGAATTGTTTGTCGGGAACTCATACGTTGCGTTGAATGATTTAGTTCAAATTTAAGTACTTTTTGTAAATAGTACCATAAGAAAAGGTTTTTTATTATATTTGGTCGAAACCAACATTTTATAAATTCATGATTTTAGTTGTCGAGAGTGGCTCAACAAAAGCCGATTGGATGTTAGTTAACAGTGGCAAGGAAGCTATCTATAGCACAAAGGGCTTTAACCCGTTTTATCATTCAAAAGAGGATATTCTAATTGAGTTAAATGATCATTTAGGATTGGACTTGATAAAGTCTGATGTTAAAAAGATCTTTTTTTATGGTGCTGGCTGTTCTTCACCTGAAATGAATGAAATTATTGAAGTTGCCTTAAATTCGTTCTTTACGAATGCAAAAGTGAAGGTCAACCATGATTTGGCAGCATGTGCTTACGCGTGTTATGAAGGAAAACCTTTGATCGCTGGGATTCTAGGCACAGGTTCTAATTCGTGTTATTTTGATGGCAAGGAGGTAAGTGAAGTTGTTCCCGCTTTAAGCTATATACTTGGCGATGAAGGTGGCGGATGCCATTTCGGGAAAAGAATACTTGCTGATTTCTTATACAATAGATTGCCCGAGCCAATGGCGAAGGAACTAAGACAATTGGGGATGACAAAAGCTTCAATTAACAAGAATGTTTACATGAAACCTGATGCTAACGTTTTTATTGCCTCGATAATGCCCGTTCTCATTCGTCACAAAAGTTTGAGTTACTCCCAAACACTCATCGAAAATAATTTCCAAGAGTTTATCGATATACACATTAAGTGTTACACTGATTACAAGAAGGTTAAAGTGAATTTTGTTGGATCAGTTGCTAGTTTATTGCAGAATGAGCTCATGGCAGTATGTGATAAGAATGATATTCAGCTCGGAGTGATCATCCGAAGACCGCTTGATAAACTTGTGAAATACCACTTGAAGCAGCAAAGTTTTACTTCAAGTACTCTTGTGAGCGAAGGTGCTCAGCAATTAAACTAATTTTTACTTTTACACCATGTCGTTTGTGCGGCGAGGGCTATTACAAGAAACTTAAACAAATTAGTGAAGTATGCCGAAAAGGAACACTATTACAACTCTTTTTATTGTACTAAATTTTTTAGTCTTTGCTCAAGATAAATTAGACCCTGTTATTGAAGGACGAATTACAGAGTTAATGTCTACCATGACAGTCCAGGAAAAAGTTGGGCAAACGTGTCAGATCACTTTGGACGCCTTATTCGTGAGAGACGAAGAAGAGAAGGTTTTAGATCCCGAAAGAATTGATCCTGCCAAACTCAAGGAGGCAATGAGCACATATGGTATTGGCTCTATTCTCAATGTAAGTTGGCATACCTTTGATTTGGAGATGTGGGAAAAGGTAATGAGTGAGGTTCATGCACCTTTTAACAATGGAGAAACAAAGGCGCCTATCATTTATGGTATCGATGCCATTCACGGCGTAAACTATACAGTTGGCGGGACATTGTTTCCTCAAGAAATCGGTTTGGCTGCAACTTGGAATCCTGCTTTAGCAATGCGATTCGGTGAAGTAACCGCTTATGAGACTAGGGCTTCTGGAATTTGTTGGAACTTTTCACCTGTACTTGATTTAGGAAGACAGCCTTTGTGGTCGAGAAACTTTGAAACTTTAGGAGAGGATCCATTCCTTGTCTCAGAAATGGGAAAAGCAATCATTTGTGGATATCAAGGAAAAGATGGAATAGGTTCTGAACATGTGATAGCATGTATGAAGCACTTTGTCGGCTATAGTAATCCATTAACAGGTCGCGATAGAACTCCAGCGTGGATTCCAGATAAGTACATGAAAGAATTGTATTTACCTTCATTTAAAGCAGCCGTAGAAGAGGGAGCTCTAACCGTTATGATTAACAGCGGCGCGGTTAACGGCATTCCTGGACATATAAACTATGACTTAATCACCAAAACCCTTAAAGAAGATTGGGGTTTTCAGGGATTTGCCGTTTCTGATTGGGAAGATTTTATTTTTCTGAATAATGTACATCAGACTGCAGAAGACAATTATCAAGGAATTATTAGTGCTTTCAATGCCGGTGTTGATATGAGCATGGTTCCTTACAATCCACAATACAAGGAATACTGTGAATTGATGATTAAGGCGGTCGATAATAAGGTTATTTCTGAAGAGCGATTGAATGACGCCGTTCGCAGAATTCTTCGAGTCAAAATGATAGGTGGACTGTTTGATAAAGGAATGAATCAAGCGAAAAAGTATCCAGATTTTGGGAGTGAGAAGTTTAAATCCATTGCACTAGAATCTGCATTGGAGTCAATTACACTTTTGAAAAATGAGAAAGACATTCTTCCGCTTTCATCTTCCTCAAAAGTTTTAATCGCTGGGCCAACGTCGGATAACTTGATCTTTTTGAATGGAGCATGGACGCATACATGGCAAGGAGCGAATACAGATTTTAATACAGAAGGAGCGAATACGGTGCGCGAAGCGTTTACTGAGAAGTTGGGGTCAGAGAATTGTCTCTTTGCAAAAGGGGCTGAGTTGTATCTTGATGAAGGCTTCGAGGCTACAAAGCTTGTTGATCAAGAAGATTTTAAAGTGAAAGCTGATAAAAGTGATGTAATTGTTCTTTGTTTAGGAGAATATCCGAGCACTGAGAAGCCTGGAGATATTCGATCCTTAAACCTGGATCCAGCACAATTGGAACTAGCTGAAGCGGCTTATTCAACAGGAAAGCCAGTTGTTTTAGTAATGGTAGAAGGAAGACCTAGAGTTATTCGAGAGATTGTTGAAGGTGCTGGTGCTATTGTTCAGGCATATTTACCTGGTGATTACGGTGCCGATGCGCTAGTAGAATTGATATTCGGCGAAGAGAACTTTAGCGGTAAACTTCCTTACACTTACCCAAAGTACGATGGTATTTTTGAATTCTATGATCACCCAAAAAGTGTCGCACGCTCTAAAGGAAATGATTTTGAGGCCTACGATCCACAATGGGATTTTGGCTTTGGTTTAAGTTATAGTGAGGTTGAATACTCAAATTTGCGATTGAGCACAAAGAATATGACTACAGCCGATTCATTGGTAATTGAAGTCGATGTCACAAATAAAAGTGAGAGAGATACAAAAGAGATTGTGCAGCTGTATGTGTCAGATCTTTTTGCGTCAATGATTCCAACCGGGAAATCGCTAAAGGGCTTTGATAAAGTAGAAATTAAGGCAGGTAATACAGAAACAACTAGATTTGTGATAACTGCTGATGATTTAAAATTTGTTGATGCATCAGGCAATTGGATTTCAGAAGCTGGAACCTTTGAAATTTCGATTGGAAATTTATTAAGTAAATTTGAATTAAAATAGAATTGAATGGGGTATAAAATTAAGTTCGATAAGTTCTTTTCGTATTCGTTTTCATTGGATTGCGTCATTTTTGGCTTCCAAGATGGTCAAATAAAGGTGCTGCTAATTAAGCGTGCCATGGAGCCTTATCTAGGAAGCTGGGCCATTCCTGGAGACCTCTTATATCCGGAGGAGGATTTGCCAGATGCGGCGACAAGAATTCTAACCGAATTAACAAGTGTGGAAGATGTCATTTTGCATCAAGGTCGTACTTTTGGAAAACCAGATCGTCACCCACAAGGTCGTGTAATAACCAACGCTTATTTTGCTTTGGTCAAAATAGATGATATTCAGGCAAAGGCCGCTTCTTGGGCTGATGAGTTAAAATGGGTTCCGATCAATGAGGTTGGAGAACTAGCATTTGACCACAATGAAGTACTTGCATCTACGTATCAAATTTTAAAGTACAAATTGAAGAGGGAGCCTGTTTGTTTCGATTTACTTCCTGAAAAGTTCGCATTGAATGAAATGCAGCAACTCTTTGAATATGCCTTCGATATAAGCATGGACAAAGCCAATTTTAGAAAGAAAATCAAGTCCATTCCACTGATTAATTTGAATGTTAAACAAAAGAATGTAAATCATCGACCAGCAAATTTGTTTGAGTTTGACGATTCCGCATATGAAGAGCAGATAAATGAGGGTAATTACACTTTCAAAATGTAATTTTAACGCAATATATTTTGCTTATAGTATTTTATACCATATATTACGGTAGATAACTTAAATAATAATCATATGAAAAGAATAATTACTCTCGTATCACTCATTCTGATTGGTACTTCGCAGTCATTTGCTCAAAACGATGTTGAGTCATCAGCGGCAGACAACTGGATTGCCTATATGAACATTTTCGACCTACCGGCAGACGGAGGTGCGTATCGGTTCGGATCGCCTTGGGCCTTGGTTGAGGTTAAGTCTACAGCAGACCTTGGAACCAATACCTTGATATTACAACCTAATTTTAGTACATACGCAGCCAATCCAACCGATGCTTTTTGGGTAAACCAAACGACCGGAGATGGAAATAAAGAAATGGAAGCGTTAACTTTTGTCGAACCGGGACCTAGCTATAATGGTGTTGATTTGACTTTTCACGGTAGAGTTCTTTCACATACGTTAGATACTGGCTATACTGCTCAATTCTTTATTAAAGCACTTGATTCATTGAATGGATATGCAGATGTCCTTGGTGGAGCTCAAGTCTATGATCTGCCAACAAGTGGAAACTTCACTGTTAGCGTTACTGCAGCGGAAATTCCGTCAGGACTGCTCGTTCAGTATGGTTACAGTATTCGAGGTGCCAATTCAAACCCACTTGACGAAGCTTCTTTGGGAAGTGTTGTTATTGGAGCTGAAAACGCAGGAATTAACGAATTAGATGCATCTGATGTCGTACTTTATCCAAATCCAACTACTAACTCAGTTAGTATTACAAGCAATGAACAAATCATTGGTTTTGAAATTCTAAACCTCTCTGGACAAGTTGTAATTTCTGGTGCAAATCCTAGTGCCATAGATGTATCAAGTTTAGAAGCTGGAACTTACTTTGCGCGTGTTGAACTTGAAAACACAACTGAAATAAAGAAACTAATTAAAAAATAATTTTTAATTCACTAGCATAGAAGGAAGGCGTGTTCTCCCTTTTTTTTTCAAATTATGAGATTTTTACTGTGTTTATTGTTGTTTCCTATGTCCGTGAGTGCTCAATATTCGCTTGTTTGGGCGGATGAATTTGATGCGCCCACCTTGGATGGTTCGAAATGGATGTATGAAATTGGCACCGGAAGTGGTGGTTGGGGAAATAATGAATTACAGTATTATTCTGGAAGTCAAAATAACGTCTTTCTAGATACGGGTTATTTGCACATTGTTGCGTTAGAACAATCGTTTGGTGGTGCAAATTTCACTTCGGGAAGAATAAAGACACAGGACTTGTATGATTTCCAGTATGGTAAGATAGAAGCACGGTTGAAGGTTCCTTCAGGCCAAGGATTATGGTCAGCATTTTGGATGCTTGGTTCAAATATTACCACAGTAAGTTGGCCGCAATGTGGTGAAATTGATGTAATGGAGCACGTCAACAACGAACTGATTGTGCATGGCACGCATCACTACAATTACTTCGGGCATACCTATGATGGCGGACATGTATTTGCCGATGCCTCAGAGTTTCATGAGTACAGCATTGAATGGACACCAAATGAAATCATCTGGTTTTTGGATGGTGTTGAATATTTCCAAACCAACATTGGGACAGGAGCAACATCTAAAGAAGAATTTCACGAGCCATTTTTCTTATTGCTTAATATGGCAGTTGGTGGAAACTGGCCTGGAAGTCCGGACTTAACAACAACGTTTCCGGCTACTATGATGGTGGATTACGTGCGCGTATATCAAGAGATAAACAATCTGTCGGAAGAAACAATAAGTTCTATTGCCCTATTTCCAAATCCTGTAACAGATGTTTTAAGCATTGATGCTGATACAGGTGTTGAAGCTTATACAATTACGAACCTGCAAGGAGAAGAGCTGTTATTTGGCAACTCAAGTACAATTGATTTAAATGAACTGA
>Ga0115008_10003326_pt1 | contig 13302 bp, 14 predicted proteins | sample FraStrMetagenome_FD_87164 | JGI IMG/M metagenome (GOLD analysis project Ga0115008, IMG submission 87164) | Marine eukaryotic phytoplankton communities from Arctic Ocean - Fram Strait ARC3M Metagenome | ecosystem: Environmental > Aquatic > Marine > Oceanic | place: Fram Strait | collected...
AAAAATATATATTTGCCATTTTTTCATAACAAGTATAGTGATTGTATCGGTTAACAATACCTCGCGGTTTTTTCAGTCTTTCTTCGATCTTATGATGCCGCATAAGACATAATCAAGATAACATTGACTTCCGTCATCAACAATAAAGGTAGAATTATTAACATTGACAGATTGCCGAGTACAACCGCAATAAAAATAATCACATACGTTATTTTTTATTCTGAATTTCAAAATCTTTCAACAAAAAAATGTTCCAGCACTTTTACTTCTTTCTTTAGCTTCTGTAGGTATCTCGATCTTTCCGGACTTGAAAACTGACGTGACCTTTCCCGCCATCCTTGTATAACGGCCTCTCCGACGTACTCTTGCATCACTGATGACTCGCGTATTGTTTTATCTACCAAGTGGTTATTTCCAGTTTAACATTTGTGAACCTACCAAGAATTGGTTGCCAAAAGCAAATCTGCGTAGTCAACATTTTCCAGGACGGACTTATCTTTTCAATTCTATGTAGCTCTTCCTGGTCGTCTTTCACTGCAAATTCGATTATCTTTGCTTGGAGTTCTACTGGTAAGTCTTCGATCTGCATTTTGTTTGAGTATGCTTTGACATGTTTTTATACATATTCCAAAGAGTGCATGACCGCTGGTCAGGTGAAAAGCAGCATGGTAGTCTAGACTTTCAAAAATGTTTCGCTGACCTTCGAACCTGCTTTCTGTCTTGCTCTCCTGCTGACTTATTATACTAAAGACTTCACCACAAGATTTGCTATAAATCATTTAATGAAAACCTTGTTCAAAATAAATAATAAAAATTTCGTCTAAGGCCCCGATCAGTCCTATCAAAACTGAAAAAACAGTCAGAACATGGCAAAGGGTACAGTACCTAAGCTTTAGGATAAACTTGAGAATCGAATACAGTGGCAATGATGTGTGAATTATGCTAAAAAGAAGGAAGCTTGTTGAAGAGGCTTATGGGGGAGGGGCCTTGAAGTCAGGGTGGGACATGTGAGTATTTCTGAAAAAGGGAAATTTCCAGAAAGTACTGTTCATCAGTATTGTCTTATCTGATGTAGAAGTGTTGCGTGACGAAATTTTCGTCGATTTTAATATTGAATCAGCAGGCTTTCTGTCCCTTTCCTGAAATGTTCATCTAAGATTTCAAAGGTCTGATTCGAGTTCTTGAGAATAGTTGACGATATCTTTAATCCTGGTTGTGCAAAGAGTAAAACAATATTTTTTGAATTTAAAACATGTATTGTGAACTAGAGGGAAACTTTGGACAGGAAAAATGTATAATTTTATATTGAAGGAGGAAATTCACTTCTTGGGAATAACATATAATTATATTTCGTATCTAGTCGGCCTTTCGTACTTTTCGTCTGAGAGTTTTTTTAGGAGAAGCACGACCATCTCCTTTTTCCAAGAGCTCGGTCTTCGATTCACCAGCGCTGTCGACTGCTGGCGCGGCGGTGATCTTTCGGTGGACCCAGAACTTGGTCTTGGAGAAGAGGTACATCATCGAGAACATGATCGTCTGGAGTCCGAAAGTCATAGCGAGGTCGAATTTGACTGCGTTCCCGAATTTCTCGGAATAGTTCAGGAAGGGGTAGACATCGTCACGATCTTCACCTAATTTACGGTTACTGCATAAGGGTCTGGGTTACATCACGCAGTTTATAAATCAACATCAATGTAGAATAAGGCCCTATCTTTGCTCGAAAGAAGAAGCTTCCCGAGGAAAAGTTTTGTTTCCATCAGAAGCCACCCCTTACGTGCAAGGATCGACGAAACAAGCTTTCTCTCTCTAACTGTTGTCATTCATAGATTTCTAAGGATAATTACCGAAGAGGAAGTAAACGATCATCGTATTGATAGCATAGCAGCCAGCGAAGATCCAAGTGCTGATGATATGAAAGTATCGGATTGGCGAAGCCACGAGGAAGAGGTCAACAATGGTGATGACAGCCAAAAAGGCATGCTGGTGGAGAGAAACGATGTCGGTGGTCTGGCGCTCGGCAGGCAAGAGGGTCCAGAAAGCAAGTGCAACGCCGCAGGAGAAAGTTGGGGCAATTGCGTTTAAACCAGATAGAAGACCGTATGCAGCAGTAGGCATGGCAGGCTGCAATGCGACAATCGCGTTTATGATCGACCAAGCGGTACAGCTAATGTCGTTCCAGTTCGAGACGTAATCTGTGTACGAGTGAGAGCCTGAAACCAAGGATAATAATAAAAAAAATGATAAAAGCAGACACGGTGCGCTATTTTTCATATTTCAAACTTGAAGCTTACCGTGCATGTCTTTGGGGTTTGTTTTCTGATCCCAGTAGCCGTATCCCATCATGCTTGTACAAAGAATGGCAAGCGCCATTTTGTAAATGAGGAAACCATCAGGTTTGCTCGTGTCCTTTTTCTTTTCTTCAGGGTATCGTCCGCCCTGTAAAGATAAATGAACTTATTATCAATAAATTATATAAAACTTAAAAGTAAAAATATTTTTCCGAAAAATTATCGATGACGAAATCTTACCAGAAATCGGTGTTCTTCGGGTTGCATCAAAATCTTCGGCATTTTCTCAGCGGAAAAATGTTTACTAGATCGGAAAGGGTTGAATTTGGGGTTAAAAAATTTGCGAGAAAAAACTCGGGAGGTAGGTACGGCGATTCGAGCAAAGAGCAGAATGAGAGCATAGTTCGAGCATGGGGTGATTTCAATTCCTCACAGAATATCGGACCATATTTTCACGTGCGGCTCGCCCAATCACGTTGCCATTGCCAGTTTTGGCCAGCGGGGCACGCAGACAGATGATAGTGAAGCAACTTCTGGAAAGATTATGCCAGAAGGGATGAGCTTGAGGCAATCGAAAATGTCGAGTTCATCGAAGCTCAACCTTAAAATATCTATCTATGCAAATAGTACTATCTAAAATCACTTTCAACTTGATAAAACAAATTTTTCTCATCCTCAGAGAATCTACAGATCTGTAAAATCAGTAGATTTCATCTGTTTACTCAATAAACAGCCCGACTTCGTCAGAGCAAATGCAAATACTGCTTCTTGTGTGTGAAATCTGACCAAAAAAGTAATCTCCAATTTATTTAGAAATTCGTTAAAATGAATGAAGACGATTGGAAACCACTCGGACAGCGAGAAATCCGCCGACAGCGACTGAAATCATTTTCACGAAAAATCGACCTGCGAGCATGTCACACTGCAATTTGCTCATGTTCTGGCGTTTTTGCCACCTCAGAGATTGAGCCTGATACAATCACTCTTGCTACACGCCCAAATGTGCGCATTTTTAATCCAAATGGAACACTTTTGTCTGAAGATGGCTGGAAATCTGGGAGAATTGTTTACATGTTCTTTGCCGTCGATTTGGAATTATTGAATATTGTTACCGAAGACGGGAAGTTATTGCAGTTTGACTTGGGGATGAAGCTGCTCACCAGCTTCTCCGTCAGTTCCGAACAAATTCTAGAGGCCGAGACGTTTAGGACTGAGAACACTCTTGGACTGGTTATTTTGACGATGAATGGGAACTTTTCTATTCTTCCGAATTATGAAAATTCGCTGAAGCGACTTGATATAGGACCAATAATGCAAGACGTGCCTGATTGCTGGACTGTTATTTCTTCTAAAAACAGAAACTACATTTTATCCGCAACGAAAGCAAACTTCTATACTGTCGCAGTTGATGGAACCAGTCGAGTAGAAGTTCATCCCATCAACATTTCAAAAACATTCAACAAGCTGATGCAGCTAACTTCCTCGCTCTGTGGAAACTACTGTGCTGGGACGACGGATTCTGGGATACAGCTGATTCTCTCAAGCAAAACCCTTGAAGTCATAACAGAGCTCAACACTGCGGCGAAGATCAAATCTCCTCCCATAAGCGCTGCTCTTTTAACTCAAAGAAGTGAAAGTCTCGGACCTGTAGCGGCTCTCCTTTGGACGGAGTTCTTGGTTCTGTTAGATACAGACAAAAACTGGGCAATTTATGATCTTGAAAGTTTCTCGGCAATTTTGGAAGAAAAAGATGGAATAAGAATAATCGGAAGTCGATTTCAAGATTTTCTGACTTCAGTTTCAGAATCGACGAAACAGGCTTCATCGACGACAGGAGCCGGGGCGATGCTAGTAGATGGTTACGAAATGATAGCAGCAAACAACGAGCGCGGAGAAGAGATCATCGCTGTTTTGAGAGACGAAAACTCCCCCGAATGCACTCTTGTAGATGCAATCGAGCAGTGTATCTCAGCAGCTACGCATGAATTTGACCCAGCATTGCAGAAAAAGTACCTCAAGGCAGCCTCGTTTGGACTTGTGCTGACTGAAGATTTTGACCCAAACGTTTTCGCGAATACAAATAGAATAATGCGCGTTCTCAACCAGCTGCGCTCAGCTCCTGGTCTTGCTATTTCCATCGACCAGTTTCGTGAGCTCGGACCGATGGGCGTCGTTGGCCGCCTGCAATCTCGTGGACTTTATCAACTCTGCTGGACAGTGATGGACTATCTTCAGCTCGAACGAAAATTCCCTAACATAAAGAAAGACCTTCTCACGAGCTGGGCGAGAACTTTAGTGCGCGACTGCGAGGAACACGAGTATGATAAGGTTACGAGGAAGATTTCAAGTAAAGTTGATCAGCTCAAGGTAGGATAATTAATGGAAGAAACACTAAAGATAATTATTATCCTTAGTGCTCTGTTTCCTTCATCGATATCGCGCGGGAAGCATCAAGAAGTGGCAAGAAAGAACTGGGGCTAAGTTTGGTCGATCTTGAACCCCGATTTAGACCTCGTGTTGAACTTCTGGTAAGCAAAAAAACTTCTGATTATCGTTTTACAATAAATATTTTAGCTCGAAATAAGTCCAAAAGGAGAGAGAGCGCTGGATTGCGCCCTTGAATCAAGAGATCCGGATTTGATTTATCTTTGCTTGCTGCATATTCATGCGAAGAGGCCGAAAGATGAGTATTCGCAGGTACTCAAGAAATACCCGGCCGCTGCCGCACAGTACGCCATTTATTGCAAGGAGCATAACAAACGAATGTTGGAAGAGTTACAGGTAAGCGGAAATTATTTGTTCATAATTTTCGAACATTTATCTAAGGATCCAACGGAACACTCTCTCTATCTCGCCATGGGACACCTTTCAAGTGCCAAAGAGGCAAAGGCGGATTTAGATCGCAAAATTGCATCTCTTGAAGGAGCGGAACGCAGCTTGAAAATGGCGGGCGTCGATGACAATGCTCTGGTTAATATAGCAAGCCAAAAGCAGATACTGATGGTCCAGAAAGAGCTTGAAAAAACTCATCAGCATTTGAATTTGATCGGCAAACCGTTGAAGACGACTCTCGAAATGCTCATTCCATTAGATCAAGCGGCAGCTGATAAGATTGCTCGAGAGTTGAAGGTTTTCATTAATTAATTCGCATGGAGCAAACAATTTTTTTTAGTTCAATGAGAAGTTTTATACGAGAATGAAGGCGGTTTTCTTGGCGAGTAATGCAAAATACGAAGAGCTTGACAAAATGCTCTCAAAAACTAAAAGAAATGCTTCCCTAGGTAAGACACCACACAAAGAAAAACTTCCGAATAATCCTTCTAGCGCCAGATCAAATCATTAAAATTATCAACGACTCTGGTAACAAGCCTGAAGCTGAAAAGTGGCTGCCCAGATGTCAAGGGCGTACGAAAGTGAAGGCGCACATTAACCTGAAAGATTTTGTTCAAGCCGCGACTGTTGCTCATCAACTCGGCGATTTCGACCTGATCGCAAAATGTCACAAACTTGCTCAACAAGCTGGAGACACGGCGCAAGCTAATGAGATCACATCTCGTTATGCATCCTGATAATTTAATTAAGTTGATTGCTCATTATTTTCTGTATAAAAAAAAAGTTCATCCAAGTCTGAAATTCTTCACTTTTTCTTCAATAAAAATGCATTCAAGGAATAAATTGAAGATCAAGTACTTTTACTTCCGAAAAGAACTTCTTTTTCTCTATTTACAAATTATTTATTAATCTTATTAATTATTATTCTTTCTGAAAAAAGAGAACAAGGACTTTTTATTCTCTTTCGCTTTATCACGCTCAATCTGCTCGCGTCGAATTTCTTCTTCAAATTCTTCGTCGTATTGCTCTGACTCAAGAACTTCTTCTATCTGATTGTAGCCTCGATTTCCAAGACTTGGATCGATAGTAAGATGATCTGATTTTTCTGGCGTCCAGTCCTCTCTCAAAACAACAGTGAAGTTTTGCACCTTAGGCTCAACTGTTTCTGCAATGCCTCGAATCCAAGTCTAAGAATTATATGAATACAGAAAAGCAAAAGTTCAACCTACCGAGTATGCATCTGGCAATAATTTTTGTTCGCAGTCAATATGCGCCAAGCAGAAAACTTTGGCTTCAGTTCTTCTTCCAAGTTGAACTTCATCAGCAAACTCTTCTGATCTCAGATGGCCGCTTTTTAGGAGCTCTGGAATAGAGTCACCGCTGAAATCTTCAATCGGTTTCCACGACAGATCATATTCAATTTGTTCATAGATCGGCTCCTCTTCTTTTGGGAAGATGAGACGTTTTTCGTGCGTTGCTTCAAGCTCTAGAACGCTAGGAGGGTTGACTTTTCCGTTGTTAGCCAGGATTCATACCTTTTATCCATCTGGTCCATCACTCCCTGTGCGCCAAAAGCCCGCATCGTTCTTTGCTTTCCGCCGTGCAACTCCATGCCAGTTTCGAGGTCCTTTCCGTAAAAGTCGGCAAACCACTCTTTATTCGAGATGACGGTCGTGTATTTTTTATCAAATTTCTCATTTCTTTTCTCGCGCGCTGTTTTTTCCACCTGATTTTCGCTTCGCAGAACAAAGATTTCTGTTGCTTTTCCATTCATAAAAATTGAAATAGGACCTTCAATCAGAACAGGCTCGTCTTGGTTGTGATTTTGGAGGTTATTTAGCTGCTCGGGAGATTGAGAAACAATCACAGAATCGTGTGACTCGAAGAACTCGCCAGATTTTTCACTGCGCACCCAGTTTCCATCTCGTTGTTTCATTGGAAATCTGTGATACTGACGATCGAAGCCTGGCGAAGCTTGTCTCAGTGTAGCCGCCGCTAGTTCTGTTGGATCTTTTGGCGCGTCAATTGGAAACGGATTGCGTTCCATCAATCTTTTGTTGAATAACATTTGCTGTCTTGCAAGCACACTTGCGTCGCTGTAGATACCGAATAGATCCGTTACTTTTGCGTAAATCTCATTAGTACAGAGGCATCCATTGCGCTCCATTGTGCGCAGAAGATGCTTGCATAGATTTGCATCAGAGGTCCACTCGAATTTCTCGATGAAAAACGTCGACTGGGAAGTGGTTTGCTTGTAGATAGGACTTTTCTCCGCAAAAACGTAATTTGCATCAGGCCAGCATTCGAGCAGCGTCATATATGCTTTTGTATCTTTTGATAGGCCTAACTGTGAGATTGTAGGGATGGCCATGACGACGAAATCTTTGTGTCCTTGTCTTCCGGGACCGGCTTCTTTTTTCCACAGCTCGACGGCCATGTAAAACGCTCGCTTGTCAGCTTCTTGAATATAGGAATGTTCGGCATCTGCTAAGTATGCTTCCATTTCATTTGCGTAGCTCTTGTCCATGAAGATCTTGAGAAGGTTTTCCTCATCCGTATTTTGGATAAATAAAAATTAACAATAATAACTTTGCTGTTTTAAGAAAAAACTTGTTAATCGCATATCCATGCCTGTAGTCTCTTTCCTTATCTTATCAAGAGCAATTTCAAAATCACCCGGATACTCGACTGTAAGATCAAAGTCTACAGTTTCTTCTGGTTCCAAATCTTTCGGAAGATTTGAGAACTTTCCACTAGAAAACCTCACTGATCTTTTCCACAGCCGATTTCGAAAAGTCCGGAGCATCTCTGAGGTTAATGATAAAAACAACAAATCTATGAAAGAGCATCCATGTAAGAACCAAACTATATTAGGTAAACAGGGAGTTTAAAGACGAAGGTAAGGGAAATGGAAAATAAACACTAGAACTAACAAGAGCTCAGTTAATTTTGTCGTATATTGATTTAGTCAATGTTATATTGCACCTCGCGCAAAAGCGACGGATTTGATTTTTATATAAAAGGTTTTTTCAGTTTTGTTAAAACAAATTTGGCTAAGAGCTGATTTCTGGAACCAGTGCAGATAGGAAACAGCTAGATAGATTTGAGCAGGTGATAAGGAATTTTATTGCACAGAACTTTTTGCATTTTAATATTTTAAATACTTGGTCGAAATATTTTTTCTATGGAAATTTTTAATTCATTAGCTTGTAATTTTCACGATCGAAAATTCATCCTCAGTTCTAAAATTTCACGTCATAAAACCGACTATCAATAAAAAAAATTTACCATTCATTCAGCCTGGGAAGTTGGGTTCACGCTGTGGATGTTCAAGTTGAGCTTGCTCAAATCTGGAGTCGTAATCGGAGCAGTCGTGTTTAAACTAAATTCCAGTTATAAAAAATACACACTTATTTGTAAAAGTAAAACAATTAAGTGCAATCAATCATGCAATCATCAAACCTCGGTAAATTGAGTGAGGGGAGGTTCAACGGAGGAAGACTCAATGGAGGCAACGTAGAGCTGAAGGATGTTGACGGAAACGTCAAATTGCTAGAACAATCAAACATGCAAAACGACAAATGTCATCAATTGATAAGTGATTTCGATTAATTGATTCTGGTAAAAATTCTGGTGAATTCGTCATCAATACTTACGGTGAAGTCGTCGAGTTTGTAGTCGTAAAATTGGGGAAGTTTAGGGACGGATATGAGAGAGGAGGCAAGGTTGGGACAGAGATTGGTGGAAGACCTTGTTTAGACGTTTTAGTTCAAGTAAAATAATAATTTACAAACCAGCGCTTGTTGAAGCAACAGGCAATCCAGCAGAGAACTGCGGCAACGCAGCGGAGGTTGTTGGAAGTCCGCCGAGCGTAGAAAGAGCTCCTAAAGTGGGAAGGGTCGGGTTGGTGAGAGTTGGGATCGCTGGAAGACCAGCGGCAGACACTGATGGCAATCCTGTTGTAGGTAGCGCACCTTAAAGTCTTATTGAAAGGCCTTGTAAAATTTTTCTTAGTTACCTAGAGTTGGAATAGCTGGAACTGCGCCGCCTGGAACATATGTGGTCGCCGATGGAATGCTCGTGGTCACATTGGGAAGTGCTGGTGAAGCTACAGTTGGCGTAAGACCAACGTTTGTTGCGGCCGGAACAGCAACAGAAGCAGTAGGAGTTGGTTTAGTTGCTTGCTGACCAGAAGCGATTTCTTCGACTGGAATTCTGTGCAGATATCCATAACCGATGCCACATCCGATGGATCCATCGCCACCCCAAGTTGAGTTTGGAGTAAGAATCACTTCACGGCTGGCATCAGTTTCTGAGTTATAAACGTACAGCTTCAATGGCTTGCCCTCGTTAGACTCAATAAGAGTAAAGAGGTCTTCCTGTTCGGAAAGAATGGAATCGGCGCCGATAACGTAATCGGTAAAAGGTCGTAATCCAGCTAGGTACGCTGGTGAGTTTGATTCGACCTCCTAAAAAGATCGATTGAGATCAGAAAATAATCGAGTGACTTACCAAAACGTGCCAGACGTTTTCATTAGCACCTTCAAAACTGCAAAATCTGATCGAAACGCCCAACAGACCTTGTCCTCCCCAGATTCCCGAAGGTGTCAGTGTAAGTTCTCGAACCTAAAGCCTTAATAACAGCAATAGAATTTGTAATTATGCCTACAGTAAGCGTTTTGCTGCTGAAGACAAGCAGCTGAATGGGCTTCTCGACATTTTGCTTGAGCATTTCTTTGAGTCGATCATCGTCTCGATCAAGTCGAATATTGCCAATGCAAATTATGAAGTCAAAAAAGGGTTCAAGACCCGCCTTGTGCCCTGGTGAGTTTTCCTAGATATAAATCGATCTTGTTTCTCTGTCCTGTCTTACCTGAACACGCAGGACATGATATCCATCGTATCCTCCACCTGGAATCTCAGGGATACTGTTCGAATTACCCATCGACTTATCTGCAAGAAAACACTGTTGAAATTTCATATATTTGAAAAGATTTAATTTATAAATATAAGAATCTTACTTTCACAATACAGTGCAATTATAAAGAAAAGCGCAAGCGCTTTATATGGGTCTTATTTGAACATAAAGATGGGTACTTGAAGATAAGATAAAGACAAATGAGCGAGGAAATTAAGGATTGAATTTTTTATACAGTAGAAAACGTTGTAGACGGCTTAAAAGGGGTCAAGCATTGAAGATATCATCGATGAAATAACTTGAACATCAGATGTAGCAAAAGTAATAGAAGAAATTTTCGGAAAATCCTGAAGAGTTTTTAGTTTTTTAATCATGAGATATTATTGTACCGGTTTCAGTTGCAATTTCATACTAATTGAATCAGTTGATACGCTGGCAAAGGCAATATGGCGGATAGAAAGTGTTGCTTCAAAGGCATTCTGGAGAAAAAATCGTATTCTTACTTTGTAGTCGCCGATTGTTAAGAGACATTTAGTCCCTTCGTTCGGTAAAGAGCTATTAACATAATTCAATATATGTATAAATGTTATTTATTTACCAGAGGAGTGGTCCAAAAGTAAAGCATCCGTAATATGGCTGGCATCTCGCAAGCTGCAAAAAATTCTCCTCCTTGTTTTCATCAAGGAACTTTTTGAAATAATCGTCGTCAAGAACAGTACGTGGAATTAGAGAGCCTGATAGATAATGAAACCTCGCTTCGTTGAACAAAAAGCTGAAGCCTTTTTCTAAAAAAAGCAAGTTTTCTATGTAGCAGAAATTTTAGCTCACCAGATTGCCCGAGCTCATAATCTATTGCAGGACTAAAAAAATCGCGCGTGAAACATAACCGCGTCCGAGGTTTTAGAAAGTCAAAGGCTTGATCAAATGATCGTAGCTTCTTGTGCAGCTGCCAGGAACCAGAGGCTTTGATTTGGAGGTAGATTGCAAATTTGCGGCAGAGGTTTGAAGGAAAGTCAAGGGCAATTGCAACGCTTTCTGAATTTAGTTTAACTTTTTTACAAACAAATTATCTTAATCTACCAGCAAGACGTTTTCCGTTTGTGACTATTGAAACAAAGCTATCATTCAGGAAGAACACTTTTATCTCTTTCTTATCATTGTAGCAGGCCGATTTCGCTTTGCATTCGCTTAATTTCATGTTATTCTTCATCAACAGAAAATGACGCAAAAAGATGAGCACGATATTGTTGATTTTTCACATCCTTTTTGGCCATCCAATACAATACCTGACAAAACTGGCATATTGTTGGTAGATGCAGCTTGTATGAGGAAGTGAGGCGATAGCTTGGAGCCAGTTTTGAAGTAGAATACGGCGTTGCTCAAGCTGCTGGTGAGAAATGAACACAATTTTTGGAGGAAAAGGGGGAAGTCCCGCGATGCTAGTGTTTTCTTGTCGCAGCTTGGCATTTATGCGAACTGATCTTACACAATCTACGTAGAGCTTTCCAAGTCGGCTAAAAGATGCTGAAGATAGAGACAGTAGTTATTTGTTTACCGATATCTTGCGCAGTGAACCAAATCCTCGGAAAAATGAATCTCAAAGTCGATCCATCCTCCTGAGCTCTTCAGAAATCTCGGTATCTTTGGAAGAGAGTCCATTTCGCTTTCTACGTCTCCGATTTCTCATTCTCTCATGTTTTCTAAAACAAAAAACGGTTTCCTCTTGCGTCAGGTTTTGATTCTCAGCCGTATGCGCGGCGAGAAAATAAGGTATTGTATTAAAATTATGACTATATTCAAAAAAGCATTTCGAAACTTTTCTCTCCAGACGTGAAGAATAGACCTTTTTCGTTCAGATTCCCAGTCACGTGGTTTTCGGAGGAGAAGATGACGTCTTCGCCGATTTCGGGGATGGTAAAGCTGCTCTCATTGTTGGTTGTGAACGAAAGTGGCAGTGGCGTTCCCTTTTCGATCACAGTTTCGGAACCGTTGAGTAAGGAGAATGAAGAGAGCGCAATTTTGCGCGGAATTTCATTGATCGACAGTTTGTTCCCGCTTGATGTGATGTGACATTGGATAGCAGCTCCGAGAGGAATCAGCTCTTCAGCATTTGGGAGCACCGTGACGTTTGAGAACTTTCCTTGCACGATTTTCTAAAAAATTTGGTAAATTTTTTAATTTTAGTTCAAGCTAAGAAAATATAAGATTTTCATTCTGCCTATAAATAACAGGTTGTAAAATAATGAGTTGTTGTCAAAAATATAATTTTGAAGATTTACGGCCTACGCATTATTTCATAACCGGTTCAAATTCTGCGCGTAGGCGAAATAATATTTTTGACGATCTTACCTGAAATTGGGGCGATTTTGCCGCTCCTCCGCACATCAAAATTTCTTCGATTGTTTCTCCTTCAAAATCGCTAAAGAGCCCTTCCAAAACTGATTTGTACGGGGCAGTCATTGTAACTCTGCTTCTATTGACAACCATCTGAAAGTCCATGCCCTCAAAGCAGGAGTCGATCTGCACATTTACAGAGTCTTTGTTGCTCAATACTTCGATGGCACGGCGTGCCTCCTGCTCCACTTTGCTCATTGATTTTTTGGACTCGCTCAAATCGCAACGAAATTTTCTATTGGCCTCGCGCACCAGATAGTCTGTAAGATGCTTGACGATGACGTCCGCGCCCGTTTGTTTGTGACTTTGCTTCAGCTTCGTTAACAGCCCGTTTGTCTCGCGGTATAATGTTCCTCGAATCATTTTAAAAGAAGAAAACAACCTAAAAAATTTTACCTGTCGTAGATAAACCTCCAATTCTGACAACCAAAACGTTCTTCGACCCTTTTTGGATTTCCTGCTCTTCTAGCGCGCCATTCTGTCTCGCTGCGACAAGTGCAGCTGCTGACCGCCTTATTGGCCTTGTTACTTTCATTTCGGACACCGTTTCGAATATCTTGACAAACTGCTTCTCCTGTTCTTCGCTGAATTCGTCGGGGATGATGATGCTCACGCTTTCGGCTGATGTATTGAAATTTCGGCATGTTGAGACGCACTCGCGGATCAGAGCGGCCAGGCAAACATCCACTCTAAGATCTTTGCCCTAAAAACATAGTTAGAGGCCTTCAAAATGGCTGCTTATTTGAGAACAATTGTGACATAATCTACGTTTTTTTTTGGGAAAATGCAAAAAAAGAGGTAAAATGTATCAAATTGAATTCGAATCAAATCATATGATGCTATAGCATTTACCTGACATTGAATCATGTG
>Ga0115008_10003327_pt1 | contig 13302 bp, 14 predicted proteins | sample FraStrMetagenome_FD_87164 | JGI IMG/M metagenome (GOLD analysis project Ga0115008, IMG submission 87164) | Marine eukaryotic phytoplankton communities from Arctic Ocean - Fram Strait ARC3M Metagenome | ecosystem: Environmental > Aquatic > Marine > Oceanic | place: Fram Strait | collected...
CGTTAGTAGCTTCTGTTCCAATCTGCCAAGAGCCCATAGAAGGGCCGTACTGCGTTAGGTTATCAGTTCCATCCTGTACCTCATAGGCAAGCATGAACGTGTAGTTACCAGCAAGGATATCACCTGTGGGTGTATCTTCTGCAACGTAACCGTCAACCCGAACAGGTCGTACCATAGGGAAGTTAGCCTCAGGAAACACGTCGTATACTACAGCCGCTACAGTCGCCTCTCCCTGTACAAGTACATACTTAGGACGAGTAACTCCGTTAGTGTAACACAGCACAAGCTGGTCAGCACTGTTGACGTATCCCACGCCTTGGAAAGGAGTCTTAGCGTCAAAGCCCAAATCGCTCACACTGTAAGCAAGTACAGTAAACGTGCCGTCAGCCTCCATCTCCACAATCTGCTCAACGTGCGTAGCAGTGTGGTACGGGTTAATAGTAACGTCACGCGCTACAATACCAAAAGCAACACGGTCCCCGGGAATCTTAAACTGACCGCACACCTCCATGTTCTTAAACAAGGGGTTGCCGTCAGAAAGATTAGGCAGCATAATCTCAGGAGCGTTCTCTGTAGCAAGCGCTCCGGCAAGGTCGTCAAGAATCATGTTACGAGCACGACGGTAAGTACCGCCGGGCTGGTCAACATGAGCTACGTCCTGATTTAGTCCGTTCAATAATTTCATCGTCCGAGTCTACCTTGTGTTTCCTGACCTTGGAAGAAGTCTGCGTGAGCATTCATGTTAGGCGCCATACGCACGAACATGTTCTTCATAGACTCCATCTTGTCGATGCTTGGGAATGCCAAGTCGTTACCGGCTGCAACGCAGTAGTGTCCCCACTTCTGGTCTGCTACGCCCCAGTCAAAGATTGGGTGCATGTACCCACCCATCATCATCTGACGAATAATGTACCACTCAAGAGCTTGCTTAACATAGATGTTGTCAGGAACCATAGGGAACCCGTCACCGTCAAGCGGGTATGCTGTGTAGTGCAGCTTGATGTCGCCGGCTTCAAAGGACGTGACAATGTACCCAGCGTTAACAAGGTAGTAGTCAGTACCGTGGTTGCCGCTAGAAGTAGTCTGCAAAGTAAACGCCGGGCTAGACTGGTCGTCTGTAGGGTTTGTTGCAAAGACTGCTGAAGTGTAGGTAGTGCCTGTGGTGTTAGGCGTTGCTGACGTAGAGCGGTTACCCCTGTCGTATGCGGCAGTATCTGTACCGAACACAAGAGCTTGGCCATTGTACTCTACTTGTATAAGGGAGTACAGGTCACAAGGAAACTGTGCTCTATGGTCTGCAACAGTAACGGTGTCAACCTTCTTCTCAAACGCCCCGTGGTATCCGATGAAGTCAAGCGCCTCACCAATCCACTCAAGTGCGTCTGTAGTCCAGCTAGAGTCCGTAGGCTTTAAGTCCCGGAACACTTTTCCAATTACTTCTTTACTAGATACAAACTTGTAGTTCATTCGGAGTAGGTTGTACTGGCAAACTCATCGTTGCGCAGTCGGTCAGTTAGTTTCTTCTTCAATCCCTTGACGCCACCAGTTGGGTCAAAGCGGTACGCAGACTTATTCTTGACAAGGGCCTTACGCTTATCCCATGCCCAGCGGTAGTAAGTGTCATCTGTCCAGTAGACAAACCCTTCCTTCTTCCCCTGCTCCTCCCACATCATCAAGGTTTCATTCCAATCGATGGTGCGGGCATTAGGGCTTCGCTTAATCTTCTTGATACGTAGAGTGCCAAGACGCTGACCCATGTTAAAGATTGCTCCGTTGAGCAGCTCCTCTGCAAGCAGCTTAGAGAAACTCTCTAGTACTGCTCTGTAATACGAATACGTTACGTCGGTGTTAGGGTTATCTTTCTTGTATACGCGAAACATGTCCTTAGCACCAAGTCTGTCATCATTTGATTTCAACTTGCTCATCGTCGTCTGGTCTCTCAGCCCGTAACTCTTTAGCCATAATAGCCTCCGTTACACGTGCAACCATATCCATAGAGATAGGGTACTCGTCTTCGGGGCTTAAGCATGTTACTCCGCCACCGCCTGCAAGACCTCCTGTAACGGGAGACTCAGCAACCATCTTAACGTCAATGCACATAGCACTAGAGTTGACAATGTAGATGCGGCTGTTCTTGTAAAAGTACTTAGGGGCTGTGCCTGAGAACTTACCAAACAAGCTGTAGGGAGCTTGCTCCTGAGTAACGTATTGATATCCCTCTTGACCTTCTACTGCTCCTACGTATAGGAACCCACTTGCACCTTTAAGGTTAATGGGTGAAGGTACTAATTCTTTAGTCCTTAAGATTTGACAGGGTAATGAAACCCCGCAAGCCTCTACTGCGCTCACCCATTCCATCTCGTAGTGGAGGTTCTGGGCAAACTGGTCAGGCAGATTAAAGCTACGTTCGGCATCACGGCGTACAAACAACGCACGGTAATACTCTACCATAAACTTCAGCCGCTCTAGAAGCACCGTATTGGTTGCATCGTTAGCAGCGTTAGCTAGGTTATATACTATTTGGTTTAGACTGGCCATTACTTTTTAATCTTTTCTACCGTTCTGCCAGCAAAGTACGCACCAAACACAGTCATCATAAGAAACTGAAGAAGGTCGATGTAGTTCTCTGGGGGCATAAAGGTTATTGACAACCCGTCCCAAATGGTAATAACCATAAAGAACAGAGTAAGCGCAATGAGTGTAAGGGGACGAATGTACTTAGCTATCTTAACATCTGACTTAGCATCAGCTTCCCATCTCCTCGTCACTTGCTCCTGAGCAGCTAGCTCTTCCTCCTTAGCAAGACGGGCAAATTCCATCTTGTCTTCGGGTGTCATCATACCATCACCTGCAACAACACGCGCAATGGTCTTAAGCAGACCAGCACCGGGAACCATATCTGCCACATCCCCAACAATATGAGGTGCGGTGTCAGATAGGAACTGCCCAACCTTGGTATCCTTAAAACGTTTACGCGTATCGCTCATGGCTTGAATGTAAAGTTCATAAATGTCAAGGCGCGCTTACCGTCACCTTTGTCCATGTAAAAGTCAAAGATGGTAAGCTTACCAACCCGTGCTTTAAATTGCAGTTTATCTGACTGCTTGTTGGGGTTTCCCCACGTGTTTACTATTTTCATATCTAGCTAATATAGCGTTTTGTATCCGGTACTGCAAGTCTTATTCTAAGATGACCTTAAGGACAACATCGCCAGCGGCAATAACCAAAGCCAGTGCCCAGCCTACCCACTTAACGTTTGACTTAGACTCAGCTTCCATTCGTATAATGATGTTGCTTAGCTTGTGAATCTTGTCGCCTGTGTAAGAAAGCTTGTCCTCAACCTTCTGGTCAAGGCGGTCTATCTTTTCTTCGAGCTTCTCAAGCTCACGCATAGCGCGGTTAGTCTGGTCAGACATAATCGCAAGTTGCGCTTCGAACATTGAATTATCTGGCGCCATTATGAGGTTGGGTCTAGTTGTAGTGTAATTGTCCCTGTAACGTCATTAGGAATGTTAGTAGGGTCAAACTTTAAAAGAAACGCGTCACCTGTCACAAACGAAGAAAGCGCAGTAAAGCTGATAACATTTATCTCCCCTACTGTAGTTGAGGGTGTAAAAGAAATTGTTTCTACAAGAGAAGTTGTACCAGAGCCGGCTGTAAGCTTTTCAACTCGAAGTGAGCAGGCGCCCGGGTCTGACTCAAACCTAAGGGCTATCTTAGTAAGGACAGTGTCGTGCGTACATGCAAATGTTGAAGTTACCGTTGCGTTAGTGCCTGTGCTCTCTGCTCGGTTACCCCAAGGTATGTACCTCGCAGCGTTAGTCGTTTGGTCCCAAGTAAGTGCTTCTACGGCGTATGCAAGTGGAGTTGCCCACTGCGTAAGGCCGTTACCATCTGTTTGCAGAAACTCACCATCAGTACCTTTTGTAGTAGCCAGTTTGTACTCCTCAGCGTCGCTGGGAGCAATAGTAACTTCTTTACCATGAATACGCAGGCCTTTAGTAAAGCTACCGTTGTTTATACTGCCAAGCTCTAAATATCCGTCCTCAGTACCGCCGCCGTCATCTATAATACTAGTAGCAATTCCTGAGTAAATTATCTCGTTTAACGAAGCGTCTTGGCCTGAAAAGAATATAGCAGGAAGAACGTCGTTTGGGCTAGAGACTGCTGAGGTAAAAAGTTTAATACCAATAGGGTCTACACCAGTGTGAAGCTCTGTATGCTCTATAACAATTCCAGTTGCTGTACCCATTTCAAAGTCACCTACAACTTCTAAACCTCCCACTTCAATAGGGTTAGTTGTAACAGCTCCGTTATCAGTAGTAGTGTCTAGAGTCAGCGCTGTAGGCGGGGTTACCCAACCTGACACACCCGTAGCTGTTGTTGAAAGGTACTGGCCAACACTACCGCCAGTAGTAGGCAGTGTCCAGAATGACGGGTACCAGCTACCTGCCACTGTCATAGGAATCTGACCAGAGCCTGCAGCAGTTGGAGGTAATAGCAGTTTAACAGCGTCGTTCCAAGTAATATTACCGGAGCCATCTGTAAACATAGCCTGAGCCGCTGTGCCGTCTGTTGTAGGAAAAGAATACGCGTCGTCGTAAAAAGAAACAACTCCGTTTACTTTTATCTGAGCATCCATAGACCCGCCGCTGTTCCGGACTTGCAGGGCTAGCTCTCCACGCTCTCCTCCGTTAGTAACTCCATTAGCGTCAACCTTAATTCTAGCAAACTCAACATCTGTTCCTACAGTGTTGTCTCCTTTAAATACTACACTACCTATAACATCATTAACAGCAACAGACGCTGAGGTGTTTCTGATTGTAAGCTGTGTTGGGTCTGACCCGTCTGAAATTGTTGTGTCTAAATCAAGCCCACCTAAAGTAGCAGACTGTGTAGATGTACTTCCCTCAGTAAGAACCTCGTCAAGCGTCTGGTCGTCTGCACCACCACTGGCAGCATCCTCCCATGTGACAACGCCACTGCCGTTAGTCTCCAGAACTTGGCCAGCTGTGCCGTCAGCGGTAGGAAATGTAAATGCTGAGTTAATGTTAATAGAGGTTGCTTTAAATACACCTGTAGTTAACGACTGTGTTGTAGAGTTGCCTGTGGTGTTATTGAGAACATCGTCAAGGTCTGCAGTAAAAGGAACAGCCGCTGGGTCTTCCCAAGAAAGGACACCTGCACCCGCGCCAGTTGCACGGGTGAGGAGTTGTCCTTCAGCAGGAGCTGCGTGTGGAAGCGTATAGCTATTACCGATTATAGTTCCAGTGTACGTCACTTCGAACAGGCTAGCATCTGCTTGCGTGTTTAAGCGAAGAACTGTTCCAGAACCTACGTCGTGAATCTTAAGCAAATCATAGTCCGTCGCCGCGTCAACATCTCCACCCGTAACGTGTACGGGCAGAGACGCTCCTCCTCCTGTTACCAGAAGTTCTCCTAATACTGATGAATCTTGTCTTAAGTCTGCCATGCTTCCTATATACTATTAGGCGTTAACCACCATATGTGCTGTCTTAACTGTGTAGCCAGAACCGTTAACGATTTTGATTACAATGTTAGAGCCAGATGTTGTGCAAGTAAAGGTAGGCTCTGTAGCGTCAGAACCAATCTGTGAGGTAGAGATATCCGTAATCTCTGTAGTAGACTGGTTTGTAATAGCCATGAGCTGTCCGATACGCATGTTAGTTCCGTCGCTAATGCTGTACTCTACAGTAACCGCACCGTAGCTACTAACTGTGTTCTCTGTAATAAGAGTGTCAGCAGCGTTAGTTGCAACTGTCTTAGAGTTGCGCACGTACATGGCAACAGCAGTAGGCGTCCAAACAGAGCTAGTGTAAATAAGAACATCACCCTCACTGGCAGAACCAGCAACGTCGTTCAAATCTTCAATGTCTGTAGCAGCAATAACTGTATCTACGATAGTGTCAACCTCAGCGTCAAAGTCTGTGATGTCCTCATGGTCAAGAGTAACAAACGTAGCGTTTGTACCGTTTGACTGCAACACCTGTCCGGCTGTACCAATGTTGGTAACGTTGTTCAGGTCTTGAATGTCAGCAGCAGCAATCTGAGTATCAGCGATAGTAGCAGACTCTGTATCAAAGTCAGTAATATCGTCGTGAGTGTGCGTGTGCGAAGCAGCAGCCAGTCCAGCTTCAGCAGCAGTCTGGTTAATCCACTCACTAGTAGCAGTGTCGTATGCCAGCACCTCGTTATCAGCAGGCGTACCTGAGATAGTCGTATCAGTCAACGAGCCAACAGAGTCAGACGTAGACAAAGATGAGACGCTAATAGGCGTGAACTCAGAAGTTCCGTCCCAAGCAAGGACTTGACCAGTCGTAGGAGCAGTAGTAGTGATGTCTACATCAGACATGTTGCCGATGCTCAGACCGACCTCGTCCAACGTTTGGTTCTCCCACTCACTACCAGTGTACTGCAACAACTCGCCCGTAGCAACAGTCGTAATAGTAACGTCACCGTGCGTAGTAAGGTCGTGGTCAGGTGTAGCAAAGTCTGTAATGTTTACAAACGCAGAACCAGACCAGCGGTACACATCATTAGTAGCTGTGTCGACGTAAATCTTACCAGTAGCCGCAGTCTCACCAGAAGGCAAGTCACCTACAACAGGAGTGCCCGGCGTAGCAAGGGGCTGGTCGAACTCAATGACGTCGTCTACGTAGCTAGGAAGCTGTGTAGAAGGAACAAGTCCAGAAGCGTCAAGAGAAGCAACACCGTTGTTAGCGCCAACTGCGGAAGCAAGCACGTAGTTAGTGTTGCCATCAGTTGTAGTAACGTAGTCAGATGGGTCGAAGTCAGTAACCTGAGACACTGTAATCGCAAGGTCTCCTTGGTGCTGCGTAACCATAGTAGACGAGATGTCGCCATTCTGGATAGCAGAGTCAACCCAAGCAGTACCGTTGTGGCGGAGGAAGTCCCCACTAGCAGCAGCCGTAATAGTTGTGTCAGTCAGTGCCTCCAACGTAGTGGCACCAATACTAGTAGCAGCAACGTGCGCCCAAGTAGAACCGCTCCACTGAAGCACGTCTCCGGTTACAATACCAGTAGCAGCTTCAACATCGCTCAAGTCGTGGATAGACTCACCTGTGATGTTCTCAAGGTATACTGAAAGGTCAGGCGGGGCAGAGAATGCAAGTGTTCCAGCACCGTTAGTTGTCAACGCATACCCACTGTTGCCAGTAGAGTCTGCAGTTGGAAACGTGTACTGCACGACGTTAGAGCCGTTAAGCATTTGCAACCCCTGTACCCCCAGAGTTGCTTCTACCTCAGATGCAGCCTTTGAAATCAGGCCATTGCGTAGAATTGTTTCGTTTGCCATAATAAATCTATTTTATGTTTGAACTCAAATGCGCGTGGCCTGCGCCTTGAAGATATAGCCGTTTCCGTTTACCAAGCGCAGCAACAAAGTTGTGCCAGTTACTGACGCCTCAAACTCAGGAGGGTTAGCATCTGTCCCGATTGGGTTTGTCGAGATGTCGGTTACCTCTACTGTAGAGACTCCGTCATAGTCAATAATAACTTGACCTGCCCGACTGTGCGAACCTTTCAAGCTGTAGCTGTAAACTGCCGATTGGTAATCTGCAATTAAGAATGTGTCAAGGTTTGTAAGAGCGTCAGTCGTTACTGTCGTCTCAAGCCTATCGTCTTTACTGACAAGGTTAGTACCGTCAAAGACGACCGTATCCCCTGCGTTTAGGTTGCTAACATCTGTGTCTGCTAAAGTTGCAAATGTACCACCTGAGCTACCAAAGGTAATCCAGTTAGTAGCATCCGCCCACTCAATGTCAGTGAGGTTAGCGCCTTCGTAAATATAGCCAACTGTTCCTACAAAAACAACAGTACCTAAAGCTCGGTGGTTATCAAGCGCAATGTCCGCGTTACCAACGGCATCCCGCTCAGCAATTGTATCTACAAAGTAAATACCTTGCACGTCTCCGTCAATAGCGGACACGGTAATGTAGTTGCTGTTGTTCTGCGTTATACTATCTGGAAACTTAATAGCCATTACGAGAATGCAATTACGCTTCCGGGTGCGAAAGCATTAGATACCTTAGAACGAAGCAGCTGCATCTTAACAGTTTGCCCGTACTGGTTGTCGATGTCTACCTCTCCTAAGTAAATAACAGCTGTAGTCTGGTCCGCCGTGTCACCTGCGTAGAGGTTGAGAGACGTGTTTTGTGTAATGCTGTTTACTGTGAATGCCTGTGGTAGTAGCCAGTACACGAAGTCGTAGCTTCCCGATGTAGTAAGGCCAAGGTTGCTTACGCTGCTGATAAGGCCAGACTCTATAACACCTGCGCCCGCACCGTTTAATGAGGAGTCTGCTCCGCTCAGGAGAGACTGCACAGAAGCGTCGCTAGGGTTCTGGCCTACTGTAGTAGCGCTGTCCAGCACCCAATAACGGAACTGTACGGTTGAGCTTTTAGTCTTCGACCCAATCGCACTTCCGTTTGTATTCTGAAAACCTGTGACTGTAAGCGATGCTGCGCTGCTTCGTGATGCAACGCCAGCACCAGCATTGACGTTGTCAACGAGCAGAGTTCCAGTATAGGCTGGAATACTAGTCGTGCCATCTGCTGGAAGCGAAGTGCCGTTAGAGTTAGCAATAAAACTATCAGCCACAAGCCACGACCCACTAACTCCTGTGTCGATATTAATGTCGTTTGTAAACGAAAGAATAAAATCCGTATCTGACGGGTAAGTGGAGCCATGCTCGTAAGTTCCTGTAGTCCAGCTAGATAGGGTCATGACTGGCTCTTGGTAAGTAATTAGCATTGTTCGAAACACATCTTCAAGAGTCGTTCCGGCTGCAAGCGTGTCGCCTGAGTCAATGCCCCCTACGTTTTCAGTAGACGTTAAGTCCTGTGCTAATATAGCGTTAACAGAATCCCCGCCGCCAGTGAAGTCAAGCTCTACGACTACCCACTGCGTTCCGTCAAACTGGAGAAATGCTCCTTCTGTAGCCTCTGGTAAAACGTACTCCGGCGTAAGGCTAAAGGCTTCCCATGAGTCGAGAGCCTCGTCGTACTGCATAAACTGATTGTCAGTAGCAGCGGGAGGTGTAAACCCTGCAACAGGAGCTGGCGCAGAAGGCAACGTGTACGGTACCCAGTTTGTGCCATCGTACTGCAAGACTTGACCGCTAGTTGCAAGACCTTGTACATCTAGCAAATCTATCATAGAGATAGAAGAGATAAGCTGCACGCTCCCGCCCTCAACAATCTCGAGCACGTATTTAGTAATATTGTTTACTATCTGCGTCATTACTCGGTTACAATTATTGTGTAGGAAAGCTTCATTGAGGCACTACCCGAAGTCTGGGTTGTGCTTGTCCTCTGAAAGAACACCGATATTGAGTCCCCCGAAGCAAACGTTTGGCTGATTTCACCTGTATCGAATAGGCGCATATCGCCGTTGCCAGCAAATGTTGTAGACTCTGTGTGGAAGAAGTCTCCGGTTCCTGCGTTTCCTCCATCCGTGTAGGACGTCATTCTGAACAATCCTATGTCTAAGTCTTCATTTGCGGTATTTGAATCAGATGCCATGACAAACCCGACTACCCGAATCTTAGTACAGGCCGTAGGAATAAAGCTTCCGTTAATTGCGTAGAAGTATGCATTTGAACTGTCAAACAATTCTGGGTTAAAGTCCTCCCAGTCCTGAGTATCACTGTCACCAACAAGGCCGTTATTGAGACTACCTATCATCCAACGGTCATGGACACCACTGCCCCATGTTCTTCCACCTGTAACGCTAAAAGTATAAACCGCGCCACCGCCAGAAGGGGCAGAGGGTACCCAGTTACTTCCGTCCCACTCTAAGACATCCCCAACAGTGGGTGCTGAGGTAGCAGTATCTACATCACTTAAGCCATTGGCAGAAGTGACAAGTGTTGGCAAATTGCTGAGGTCGTTATAGTCTTCACTAAACAACGTCGGCTTGTTAGTCAAGTCATCGTAGTCCCCGCTAAATGAAGTAATAGTAGGCTTGTTCAGAATGAAGCTGTCAGCACCTGTGTCTGTTTGGTTCCAGTCTGACTGTACGTTGTCATCTCCGATAACACCATCAACACCAATAACAGTAACGTCATGGCTGTACCCTTCAAACAAGAACTGCTCGCCAGTAACTACAGCTGCGCCAGTAACACCTTGGTTCTGAAACCACACCTGTACGGTGTCACCTGAGGTTAGGTTAAAGGTACGGGTCAGATTAGCAGTAGCCTCGTCAAGGACGTTAGACTGCCTTACGTATGCTAGCGACTTACCTTCTACTTCCGTACCGTTAACTCTAAAGTGCAGGGTAGGTGCAGGACGCTGTGTAACAGTAGACAGAAACTCTGCAGATGCATTAAACGTGTACAAGCCGTCATTACCTGCAGTAAATTGGTTACTAGCAAAGGTCAGTCCACTACCTACAGTTTCATCAGACGTAAAGCCTGTGACCTGAGTCTTACTGTTAGCATCAAAGTCAATCTCGCTGCCGCCACCTGTAAGGTGTGAAGAAGGAAGTAGTACCCGCACGTAGTTGTGCTCTAGGTCTGCTACTGCGGTAGGCTTGTTTAAAATAAAGGCTGGGTCTGCTGCGTCAGTCTCATCCCAATCAGACTGAGTGCCTCCAGAAGCCGGAGCGTCAGGAGCCCATACAGTGCCGCTCCACCTAAGAACGTCCCCCGTAGAGGCGGTGACTGTAGTAGTGTCAACGTCAGACAAGTCGTCAATACCGCTAGGAACAGTAGGCTTATTAAGGATAAACGCGTCAGCACCTGTATCCGTCTCATCCCAGTCAGCCTGTACATTGTCTTCACCCGCATTGTCAAGCGCAGTCTGCAGACCCGTAACGTCAGCGATGACGTGAGTATGACTAGCAGCAGCAAAGTCTCCTGTAGCAGCTGCAGCAGCAGTGCCAAGGGTAGGCGTACCACTTAGTGAACCATAGGCCCCATCAAAGAGTGTGGGCAGGTTTGTTAAAGAGTTGTAGTCCCCATCAAACAAAGTGGGCTTACTAGTCAAGTCATTGTACACACCAGAGAACAACGCAGTGTCGCCTTCTAGCGCAGTACCTGTTGTTGTTCCAAAGCCCGGAAAGGTAACCTTAGAAGTGTTGGCTGCGACGCTACTGTTGTTACTTACCTCGGTGTCGAAGTCAGTGATTTCAGATGCCGAGTGTGTATGTGCCGATGGTGTAAATGTTGTGGGTACTGACGTCAGCTGTGAGTATGCGATACTAAGTGCAGCCTCGTGGTCAGTAACATCTGCTTCAGTGACTGTGTAGTCAGTAATAAATCCCTCACCATTGGTCAACTCATTGTTGTTGGTTGGGATAGTAGGTGCGCCTGTCAAGCTAGAGTATGCCCCATCAAACAGAGTAGGCAAACCACTCAATGATGCGTAAGCACCATCAAACAAAGTAGGAAGATTAGTAAGGGAGTTGTAGTCCCCGTCGAATAGTGTAGGTAAACCTGTGAGGCTAGTGTAGGCGCCGTCAAATAACGTGGGTAAGTTGCTAAGACTGTTGTAGTCTCCGTCAAAGAGAGTGGGAAGACCTGTTAGGTTTCCGTACTGACCGTCAAACAACACAGGCTTGTTCAAGATAAACGAGTCAGCCGCGCTGTTAGTTTCTTGCCAGTCTGATTGTACGTTATCTTCTCCACTAAGAGCAGCGGCATCAATAGCAGCCTGCAGCCCTACAACTTCTGAAATAGCGTGCGTGTGTGCTGCCGTAGCAAAGTACTCAACGTTCTGCGCAGCGGCAGTTCCTAAGGTAGGCAGGTTGCTAATCTCAAAGTAATCAGGAATACCACCACCAATAACAACGTTAAAGTCGTCAGTGCTTTGTGTTACTACAAGCTGATAGTCGCCTTCCCCGTCACCGTTTACTACGATGTTATTAGCAGCTACGTTTTGATTAAGCTCGAGTATATAGTCAGTCCCGTTGTTACTAATCTCTACAACGTGAGATGCCCCCTGCTCGTGCGTAATGTGCAGAGAGGGGGTATCTGGAGTGTGCGAGCTAGAGACTGTAGCCATTAGTACCGCAGCTGCTTAATTTGCAGTTTGCCGTACAGAATTACGTTGTTACCTAGAGTAACAGTATAGCGGCCTTGTCGATAGTTAAGCCCTTGAAGCTGTGTCCACGGGATTGCGATGTTAAATACACCGTCTGTTCCGTCAGTATCGAAGGTAGGTGTAATAGCCGTAGCCTCGTCTGTAGAGGCATCGTTGTCATACACGGACATAGCAAGTGTAAGAGTAGAGATGTCTACTGGTACATTGCTAGAGTCCTTATATGTAATCGACAAAGACAGTGCAGAGTACTCCTCGGCCGCGATGTTGTATCGTGCTGCTGACATAAGAAATTAGTTAACCCCGTACATGTGGAGCATAGGGGGTGCTTAAATATAAGACAAATCCCCCAGCTACACAAACGTAACTGGGGGTTTGTATTAGTCTAGTAGTAGGTTAAACCTGTCGTAGTTTGTAGGGCTTAAGACCAAAACTCCGTGTGAGTAAGTAGCAGCTGCAGAAAGCTGCAACATGAACTTGTCTTCAGGTAGGTCGAGCTTTACGACCGCAGTAGCAGCATTTACAAAGTTCTCCTCAGTGGCTTTATATGCAGTGCTTGTGGTTAAGTTACTTTTTAGCATGTTCCGCAGAGTTCATCAGTACCTCCGATAAAATTAGTCAGGGTAGTAATCATGGAGTTTATGCCGGTGGTGTCAGCAAAGCCATCAGCATATTGTGCCTTGTGCAAGATGAGGTCAAAGTAGGCGCGCATCTTGATGTACCTTTGTGCTTTTGCAGAGTTAATCTCGCAGTTGCACTGGCAGTTAATGACGTCCTGAGCTGCAGTTTCAATAGCATCCGTAATAGTAGGCACGTGCAGCTGCACACGGAAGTCTGAGTTGTTGTACTCAAAGCCGTAAGCGCCCTCGCCAAAGACTACAGCAGAGCCTGCAATATTAGTAGAACTAGACACAGACTCAAACAAAGAGCTGTTAACGTCGTCAGGGAACGCGGATGTAAGGTCGTCAGGGCGGAGGTCAAAGAACTCTCCACTAGTTGACGTGTAGAACGTTACGCCTGCTGCATTCCACAGAGTAGTGTCGGCGCCATCTTCGTCAACAATAATGTATTGCCCACCGGGAGTTGACACCTCAAAGCGGTCGTCTGCTTCAGCAACGTCAGCAACGTCAGTAAAGTATTTCTGGATGTACAAGCGGCTTGTGCTTGCAACGTACATTCTAGCTTCTGCCATAATTCTTAATTAAAAAGAAAGGGGAGGAAG
>Ga0115008_10003332_pt1 | contig 13297 bp, 10 predicted proteins | sample FraStrMetagenome_FD_87164 | JGI IMG/M metagenome (GOLD analysis project Ga0115008, IMG submission 87164) | Marine eukaryotic phytoplankton communities from Arctic Ocean - Fram Strait ARC3M Metagenome | ecosystem: Environmental > Aquatic > Marine > Oceanic | place: Fram Strait | collected...
TGCGATTCGCAACCTGCATTCTTTTATGTTTCGTACCGCAAAAAACTTATCGCTTGATCATATAAAGCGGGCGGAGTCGCGGCTGACTGACGGGGTCGATGAAATCGACAGCATACAACCTTCGGAGCTTGACTCGACCTACGCTCAGGTGGTGTCTGATGAAGAATTTGTGCTGTTCTGCGAGGCTGTACGCGAACTCCCTAAGCAGAGTCGACGTGCCTTCATCTTGAAAAAAGTCTACGGCTATACGCTGAAAGAAATCATGGTCGAGATGGGTTTGGGGCAAGCAACGGTCGAGACCCATATCGTGAACGGCACCAAAAAATGCGTGCAGTATATGCGTGACAGGCAAGAGCAACCTGCTGGGAGGCACTTAACTTCAAGGAATAGCAATGCGGGGTCGTCTAGAAGACGACCCGGAGGTGAACTATGAATACGGTAGTATCGATCTCTCGTGACGATGAGCGACTTGAAGCCGCCAGTCGCTGGGTATTGAAATTAGACGAGGGCATCTTGACAGTACACGACAAGGCAGCCTTTAACGCATGGTTAGATGAAAACCCTAAGAATCACGATGTGCTGCTGGAAGTTGCGGCAGTATGGGATAAAACCGATGCGCTCGCCCGCCTGGCCGATTTCTTTCCTCTCGAAGTTAGAAATCATCAGGAGCAGGTCACAGCTCGTCATCGACGATGGGTGATAGGGCCGGCTATTGCTGCCAGCCTAGTTGTATTGGCTGTATGCGCTACCCTGTTGCTGTCGGGGCTAGGGACCGGTTTCAATAGTAACTCGATAAAACCGACACAAATCGCGTCCTACGAGACGGCGATCGGCGAGCAAAAAACTGTGCTGCTACCCGATGGCAGCGAAATAGTATTGAACACGAACAGCCAGCTATCCCTGGCCTACACGCCGTCCGCGCGCGTGCTGCATCTTGCGCGTGGTGAAATTCTGGTTCGAGTTGCAAAAGAGGAACGTCCCTTATCAGTCCTGGCGATTGACCAGATCGTACAAGCCAAAGGTACCGAATTCACCGTCGAGATCACCGAAGATCATTCTGTTGAGGTTTTGGTAACCGAGGGCAAGGTCGTTGTCGGAATTCGCTCGGATTCTGCGCCATCGCCCAGCGGTACTGATGCCACTACCCCTTCCTTTGCAGAGCCGCCGGTTTTAGCACAATTAGCAGGCAATACGCTGACGGCCGGTGAAGAGATGTTGTTAGGTTATCCCAGTGCCGTAAAAAAAATCGTCAGCTCTGACGATATAGAGGTCAAGCTGTCCTGGAAGGAAGGGCGTTTAATTTTTCGCTCCGAGCCTCTGGAAAAAGCGCTGCGAGAAGTAGAACGATACACCGCTGTTGAATTTGTTCTGTTGGATGAAGGCTTGAAGTCAGTAGTTATAACCGGGCGCTTTCGAACCGGGGATGTGAAGACATTGTTGGAGCTGCTGAGAATAAACTTAAATATTAACCACGAATTTGACGAAGAGAGCCGCATATTGCTAAGCAGTCGATAAAAATGTATGAGCCCTTCATGGAAAAATCCATTTGGATCGTCATCAATGCGAGCGCGTAAAAAACGCATTGCTGGCGGAATCCAAGCCCTCTGTCTGTCGCTGTTGCTACTGAGCTTTGGCTCAAAGGTTTTAGCACAAGCGACAACAACCGAACGTGAGTTCGACTTCAATATTCCCCAGCAGTTGGTCAGTACCGCACTCATCGAGTTTGCTGAACAGGCTGACTTAACGCTGGTGTTCTCGAACGATTTGGTTCGCGATAAGTTCGCCGACGCATTAAGGGGCAGCTATTCGCTGCAGAGAGGTATCGACGCCCTGCTAGCGGATACCGGGCTGGCAGCAAAGTTTAGTCGTGGTGTGGTACTGAGAATTTTAAAAACGGATGAAGCCGATGATACGGATGAAGCCGATAATAGGGAAAAAACAATGAAGCAAAAAGTTGGGTTAATTGCGGCCGTTGCGGCGGCATTATTCGGTGGGACAGCTACTGCGCAAGATACCGCAAGCAATAAGACCGAGCACGGGGTGGGGGTTCTTGAGGAGATTGTCGTTACGGCACAAAAACGCTCCCAGAGCCTGATGGACGTTGGCATTAGTGTTTCTGTCGCCGGAGAACAGGAAATCAAGGATCGTCGACTCAATATGATCACTGATGTTGGCATGTTCGCCCCTAACGTTTCCGTTAAGGAGAATATTCCGGGGCTCATGCCGATTATCACCGTGCGCGGTGTTGGTTTGAATGATTTCAACGCCGCCAATAACCCTGCAACGGGAGTATACATTGACGAATTGTCATTGAGCTCTCTGGCATTGCTTAGTTCAGACTTTTTTGATTTGCAGCAAATGGAAGTACTGAAAGGCCCGCAAGGCACACTGTACGGCAGAAATTCAACCGCTGGCGCACTGAATATTGTGACGGCTAAACCTAACCGTGATGAGCAAAGTGGTCGCTTAAGTCTCGGGGCGGCAAACTACGATACTCTGGAACTAGAAGGTATGTTTAACGTGCCAGTATCCGATACAGTGGCCATTAGAATCGCAGGTAAAAGTATCCAGCAGAATGAAGGGTACTTTACCGATGGTGGCACCAACGTAGGTGAACGGGATATCACCATGGTCCGTGGACAGCTCCTCTGGATGCCCTCTGATACGACCACGGTACTGTTTAAACTGGAACAGCAGGATGCCGACAGCGAATTGGGAATCCCCAAGTATTTTGGCGCGGTGCCAACTCCTACTGAAGCAAACTGTCCTGGACAACCAGGTTGCTCCAACTTTATTGGTTACAGCGACCCCAGCGATGATCCTTATTCAGGAACCTACTCCATAGATCCCGACTATGAACTGGATCAGTTTATCTCCACCTTGCGAGTCGATGCTGACCTGTCGTTTGGTACGTTGACGTCAGTCACCGGCTACATTGATTTTGATCGACTCTATGCTGCTGATGTAGACGCAAGCCCCGATCCGATAATGGATTTCAACAATACCGATGAGGTCGAGCAGCTTTCCCAGGAACTGCGATTGGCTGGCGAAAAGGGCAATGTCGTCTGGCAGATTGGCGCGTTCTATTCCAAAGATAAAATACGCACAACTTACGCTGGTGACTTCCGAACTTTACTCAACACCACGGCCTTTTCGGCCGCTGACATTGAAGCAACCTCCAAAGCGGTCTTTGCGAATATAGAATGGGCATTCAACGAAGACATGACGTTAATCCTCGGCTTACGCGCCACCGACGAAGACAAGTCTAACTTTGGGTTCACAGACGATCTAGCCACAGAAGCGCCATTCAGCTTCGTTTCAGGCACACCAGTAGGCTTGGGTCCAGTTCGGCTTGCTGAAGTCGACGACTCAATTGATGACACCAGCGTTGATTGGAAAATTGGCTTGAACTGGAATCTGAATTCCGCACTGCTTTATGCCAGCGCATCTCAAGGCACCAAAAGTGGCGGATTCTTCACCGGCGTGGTGACGTCTGACGAACAACTAATTCCTTATGATGCAGAAGTACTGACGGCATTTGAAGTTGGCGCGAAAGGCCAGTTGTCTGACTACGGGCTCAGCTATGAGGCGAGTGTCTTCTACTATGATTATGAAGATGTCCAAACCTTCATTAGTGATAGCAGTGGCGCTGTTCAAATCAGTCGCTTGAGTAACGTGAAAGGCGCGACCATCTTCGGTGTTGACCTAATGAGCCGCTGGAACTCGCAGTCTATTGATGGCCTGTCAGCCTTGTTGGGTATTGGTATCCTGGATACCGAACTGGAATCATTTGTCGCCGGTACTGGTGTCATCCCGAAAGGCAACGAACAGCCAGATGCGCCTGAGTTCTCGGCCAATGTGGAAGTGCAATATGCGTTTAATCTCACTGACACGATTCCGGCTTCTATTGCAGTTGATGGCCGTTTCCAGAGTGAGGCATATCACGACTCTCTTAACTTACCACTTTCGGAATCGGATGATTATTGGGTAGTGAATGCAAGGATATCTGCATACTTCGGCGCAGACTGGGAAGTGATCGCATGGGGCCGCAATCTCGCTGACGAGGAATACATGGTACAGATGTCAGACAATCTTGCGCTGGGTAATGGCTCCCGCGTATTCGGACCACCTCGCACTTATGGGGTAACAGTCACCAAGCACTTTAACTAAGCTTCGTCCAACACATGAGCGACACCTTTGCGCCACTTATCAGTCATGTTAAGTGGCGTTTTTTGTTGTTCATTGGCCTTCCGTTTTGTGTGTCTAGGAGTTTCTAATGATCAGAATTATTTTTTTAACGGCCGTAGTTATATTTTCTGCGTGTCCTTTTGCGCCCACAGGCAACGCAGCGGCAGCAGACATTAAGCTCACCAAAGCTGAGCACGTGGGCATGTCCACTGAGCGCCTTGAACGTATTGGCGAAACAATGCGATCGCTTATCAGCGAGCAGAAAATACCTGGCACAGTGACCCTAGTAGCTCGCCGGGGTCGCGTGGTTCACTTTGAAGCCAGTGGGCTGCGGGATGTGGCGCGAGCTCTACCGATGGAGAAGGACACGATTTTCCGCCTATATTCCCAGTCTAAGCCTGTAACGGGCGTTGCGGTAATGATGCTTTTTGAAGAAGGGCACTTCTTGCTCAATGACCCAATATCAAAATACCTTCCTGAGTTTGCAGAAATGGAAGTTTATATAGGTATGCAAGACGGCAAAATGATGACTGAGCCAGCGCGCCCGATCACTATTCATCAGCTTCTTACGCATACCTCTGGGTTAACCTATGACTACCTCCCAACGACCGTAGGTGCGATGTATAGGGATAATGGGGTAGTTGGCTCGGTATCGCTGGCTGGCTCGCCTGAAGAGGGCATGACAGCGGCATCATCTGCGGATTCGATGGGTTCCTCCGGACTGCGCCAGTGGAGTGAAAAACTCAGTAAAATGCCGCTAGTCGCGCAGCCAGGTGATCAGTGGAACTACAGTGTCAGCATGGATGTGTTGGGTCGACTTGTTGAGGTGATTTCAGGTCAGTCCTTTGGCGAGTTTCTACAGCAGCGAATATTTGGCCCATTGCAAATGAACGACACTGGTTTTTATGTGCCAGAGGCGAAGCTTGAGCGTTTTGCAGCCAATTATTCTCCTGCGGCGCCAAATGGCGGTTTAACTTTACTAGATGACCCAAGCACAAGTCCTTACCGAAATCCGCCGTCAATAGAAATGGGTGGTTCTGGTCTGGTTGGCACGGTGCCAGATTATCTTCAGTTTGCGCAAATGTTAGCCAATCGCGGTGAGTTTGCGGGTAAGCGGTTGATTGGCCGTAAAACTGTCGAATTTATGATGTCGAATCATATGACATCGGCAATCGGTGAAGATCCGCTCACCAGTTTACAGGCCACGTTGGGTAGCGGGCGTTCATGGGGAATAGGCTTTGGCATAACCGGCTCCGTTGTCACTAACCCCGCAATAGCGGGTTTGCCGGTGTCGCCTGGCACGTATGGTTGGGGCGGAGCAGCCACCACGCATTTTTGGGTCGATTTGGAGGAACAATTGGTAGGTATCGTACATACGCAATTGATGCCAGACGGCACTTATCCAGTGAGGGAGTTGATGCAGTTGACGACCTATCAAGCCCTCATCGATTAAGGGCTGAAACGGAAACCCAAGGGCTGGTTTTAGTCTAGTAGGTGGTGATATATATCATTCCGTGTGGTTCTCAATGGCTTTCACAGGGGTTTCCCGCGCCGCCAGAGTACAACGACTTAGCTCCTCGGAAAGCTCGGTGAAAAATCTAACATTGGGTTTTATCAATACCCTAATCCACAGTATAAAAATGCCGAGTTTATCTCTGGCGATCTTTAGGCTAACTGTCGAAATATTATTATGACTATACAGAAAACACTGAACAATATTCTCCAGGCCGCCGATGATCTGACCGCAAAGGGCGGTGCATTTGAAGTGACCGAGACCGATATCAATGGTCAAACATTACCTGTTTACAATGCCATCCCTGATAACTTAAGAGGGATCTACGAAGCCTGTATCGGGCATGACCAGCGTACTTTTTTGGTTTATCACCAGCAGCGTTTGAGCTTTATTGAAACCTATCAGTTGGCGGCAAATTTTGCAGCGGCGCTGGAAAAAAATTTTAATATTGAAAAAGGTGACCGTGTTGCAATTGCCATGCGCAATAACCCCGGGTGGATTATTGCCTTTATGGCGATTACCGCACTAGGTGCCATCGCCGTGCCAATGAATGGCTGGTGGACTAGCGAAGAGCTAAAATTTGGTTTGGATGATTGCGGTGCCAATTTGGTGGTGGTTGATAATCAGCGTTTAGAGCGGGTCTCGCCCTTTGCCGATGATTTGGGTATTCGGCAGATTGTGGTTAGTAGCGAAGAAAACAGCAAGCCCAATACAGCAACCGTGTTCAACTTTAACCAGCTGTTGGCGTCTTACACGAATGAAGCGATGCCCACTGTTGAGATTCTGGCTGAAGATGATGCAACAATTTTGTACACCTCCGGTTCCAGTGGCCGTCCCAAAGGGGTGGTGTCGACCCAGCGTGGCATTCTAACTTCATTGGTTAGTTGGCTATTGCTAGGAGTGGCTTCAGAGATGGCGGGGGAAAAGCCAGACAATATTCCTTCACCAGAAGAAGCCGTTGCGCTTTTAACCATTCCGCTATTTCATGTTACCGGCTGTCACAGTTTGTTTTTGCTGTCGTTAATCATAGGCCGAAAGGTAGTGATAATGCATAAGTGGGACCCACAGCAGGCGCTAACATTAATCGAGCAGGAAAAAGTCACCTACGTTAACGGCGTACCCACTATGTCGCAGGAATTGTTGGACGCCGCAGAAAATACCGACTGTGATATTTCCAGCCTGGCTGAGTTGGCCTCCGGTGGTGCTGCCCGTCCCGCTAAACATGTACGTCGGATTGCTGAAACGTTCAAACTGAATCCGGTTAATGGTTACGGTCTGACTGAAACCAATGCCATGGGCGCAGTGAATGGTGGAGAAACCTATCTTCAGCGACCTGATAGTGTGGGTATACCTTCACCCGCAGTGACTCGTATTCGCATTCTTGATGAAGATGGTAATGATCAAGCAACGGGAGAACGCGGTGAAATTTGTATCAAGAGTGCTGCTAATGCACGTTGCTATTGGAATAACCCTGACGCTACCGCAGATGCATTTAAGGATGGTTGGTTTCATACCGGTGATGTCGGTTATCTTGATGAATTAGGGATGTTGTTTGTGGTCGATCGTCTTAAAGATATTATTATTCGAGGCGGAGAAAATATCAGTTGTAATGAAGTGGAGTCAGCTATTTATGCCTATAACGGTATTGCTGAAGTGGCTGTCTATGGGTTGCCCGATGATCGTTTGGGTGAAATTGTAGCTGCAAAGATTTTCCTTAAGCCCGATGTAAGCGTGACATCTGAACAGTTACTGGCTTTTCTAAAGCAGCATATTGCCGCGTTCAAAATTCCCGCGATTATTGAATTTAGTGAGCAGCCATTACCTCGCACGGCTACGGACAAAATTTTCAAACGGGAAATTAAAGAGCAAGCTATCGCAGCATTGAAAAAATAGGCTTATTAAATAATTAGCTTAATTGGTAATAAATAAATAAAGTATTAGATAAACGTAGTGAAGGGATAACAATGGCAGATTATAAAGCACCGGTAAGAGATATTCATTTTGTACGCGAACAGGTTTTAGATTACAGCGAACATTATCAGTAACTGGGTTTAGATGAGGTTAACGCCGAATTATGTGATGCCATTCTTGGCGAGGCGGCAAAATTTGTTGAGCAGGTTATCGCGCCGTTAAATCGCAGCGGTGATGAAGAGGGTTGCCAGTGGAGTGAAGAGGGTGTTACTACGCCGCCGGGTTTTAAAGAAGCCTATCAACAATTTGTTGAGGGTGGTTGGCCGTCATTAAGTGCCCCAGAAGAATTCGGTGGCCAAGGCTTACCGGCTTCTGTTGATTTAATGGTTGGAGAAGTGATTGGGCAGGCTAATCAGTCCTGGTCTATGTATCCGGGTTTAAGTGGTGGTGCACGCAGTACTATTTATGCGCATGGTACCGAGCAACAAAAAAATGTGTATTTGAGAAAGTTGGTTGATGGTAGCTGGACCGGCACCATGTGCTTGACCGAATCACAATGTGGTAGTGATTTAAGTTTTCTACGTACTAAGGCTGAACCGTTAGATGATGGTAGTTATAGTGTTACTGGTAGTAAGGTTTTTATATCTTCTGGTGAGCATGATTTAGCCGAAAATATTGTGCACATTGTGTTGGCACGTTTGCCCGATGCGCCGGCGGGGACCAAAGGTATATCTCTATTTATAGTGCCTAAATTTTTACCGGTAGAGGATGGCAGTGTTGGTGAGCGCAACCATATTCATTGTGGTTCACTTGAACACAAAATGGGTATTCACGGTAATGCTACCTGCGTGATGAATTTTGATGGCGCTAAAGGTTTTTAATTGGCGAACCCCATCGTGGTTTGCGTTGTATGTTTACTTTTATGAATTCTGCGCGCATTGGTACGGCGGTACAGGGGTTAACCCACGCGGAAGTATCTTTACAAGGTGCCTGGCAATACGCCTGTGAGCGTGAAGCAGGCAGGGCATTAACCGGTGTTAAACAGCCTGATCGCCCCGCAGATTTATTAATTGTGCATCCCGATGTGAGGCGGATGCTATTGACTATTCGTGCCTTTGCCGAGGGTAATCGTGCGCTGACTTATTTTATGGCGGGTTATTTGGATATTACTCTTCAGGGAAATAATGAGGCAGATAAAGAAAAAGCGGAACAGATGCTGTCTTTTCTCACGCCGATTGCCAAGGGCTTTATGACTGAGAATGGTCTTGAGGCAGCTAATTTGGGTATGCAGGTTTTTGGTGGCCATGGTTATATTCGTGAATGGGGCATGGAGCAAAATGCTCGTGACTCACGTATTAGTACACTGTATGAAGGCACTACCGGTATTCAGTCAATGGATTTGCTGGCTCGAAAAGTGATGGCTAGCCAGGGTGCTACGTTACAGGGCTTTATTAGTGAGATTCAGTCACAGCTGAATGAAGTGTCTGATGATGAATATAAAGCAACGCTTCAGGCCACGCTGGAACACTGGCAGAAGCTTACCCAATCTATTGGCGTGGTTGTGGCTGATGATATTAACGAAATTGGCAGCGCAGCAGTCGATTATTTAATGTTTAGTGGTTATGTGGTGATGGGTTTTTTGTGGGCGAAAATGGCGGCGGTTGCTAAACAGCAATTAGCTGAAAACGACGACAGTTTCTATCGTACAAAAATTGCTACTGCACGTTTTTACTTTGACAAGATTCTACCTAGAACATTAATGCATGCGGCTGCTATTGAAACCGGTGCCAGTTCGGTGATGGCATTGTCTGATGATGATTTTAAAAGTTATATGGGCTAACCATGACAGATAAAAATTTATCCATAGAGAAACTGTTTTCTCTGCAAGGAAAAGTTGCTTTAGTCACGGGCGGTACCCGGGGTATTGGTCGAATGATCAGTCAGGGTTTATTGCAAGCCGGCGCTAAAGTTTATATTACAGCGCGCAAAGCTGATGCCTGTGAGCAAGCGGCAAGCGAGTTGAGTCAGTATGGTGAGTGTATAGCGCTCGCCGCTGACGTTGCCGATAGCAATAGTCGTAGTCAGTTGTGTCAAAAGCTAGCTGATTTGGAACCGCAACTGAATATTCTAGTGAACAATGCCGGTTCGACCTGGGGTGAATCTTTTGAAGATTATCCTGAGTCGGCCTTCACTAAATTAATGGCGGTGAATGTGACGGCTGTTTTTGCCCTAACTCGCGATTTAACGCCTCTATTAGAAAAATCAGCTAATAAAGAAGACCCTGCACGCGTGATTAATATCGGTTCAATGGATGGCCTGCATATTGGTTTAGTGCACGGCACCGGGATGTTTGCTTATACCGCGAGCAAAGCAGCAGTACATCACTTAACAAAAAATTTGGCAGTTGAATTAGGGCCGAGACAAATTACCGTTAACGCTGTTGCACCTGGTTATTTCCCCAGCAAGATGACTGAACAAATGTTACATAAAGAAAAAGAAAAAATTGAAGCCAATAGTTTATTAAAGCGCGTAGGCACTGATGAAGAGATGGCGGGTATCGCTGTTTATCTTTGTTCAAGGGCTGGTGCCTATACCCATGGCACTGTTATTCCTGTCGATGGTGGTACTTCTATTAATCATCAGCATGTTAGTGATTAGTTAGTTATTAAATATGCGGATTAAAAGCTGAAGTGATGACAGATGTTAAAACAATGACAAATAGGGTTGCTCAGGAAGAGTTTCTGGTCATTATCGATTTCATCGAAACTGAGTTCTGATCACAATGAATACACTGAGTAAAAGTAGCCGCTTTAGTTATGGCATAGGGCAAACAGCCTTTAGCGCCAAAGATACCTGTTTTCAATTCTTTTTGTTTTTTTACTATACCCAAATTTTAGGCTTGTCGGCGAGCTTAGCCGGTTTGGCTGCACTGTTGGCACTAGTGGCCGACGGTATCTCCGACCCTATTGTTGGTCAAATATCGGATAATTTTAAAAAGAATAAATGGGGTCGCAGGCACCCTTTTATGATTGCGGCGGTATTGCCCTTTACCGCATCGCTTGTCGCTATATTCAATCCGCCGGCCGGCTTATCTGAAATGCAGTTGTTTAGCTGGTTTTTGGTGATGGCTATTACGGTGCGAACCTTCCTCACTTTATTTTCTGTACCTCACATGGCCTTAGGGGCAGAAATAACCACTGATTATACCGAGCGTACCAGTATCTCGGTGGCAAGAACGGTGGCAGGTTATACCGGCGCGATTTTTATTCAGGTTTGCGCTTGGTTTTATTTAATCCCGGTTGCAACCGCTGCGGGTGATATGGGCCAGGGTTATCAAAATGTCGGATGGGTTGCTGCAGGCTTGGCCTTAGTCGGCATGACCCTCTCGATAATGGGTACTCGCTCACGTATTCCCTTTTTGCCTGAGACCGGCGCCAATCAGCAGTCACGACGTTGGTATTATGCTTTTGTTGATATTGTTGGTTTGTTAAAGCAGCCCGCAGCAAGAGTTTTGTTAATGGCTAATTTAGTTATGATAGTAGCCATGGGTATTGGCAATACCATGGTGATACACGTCAATACCTATTTTTATGGTTTTAGTAGTGAGCAAATCGGCGTGTTTATGTTGTGTGTTTTGTTCTCTTTAATTCCTGCATCCTGGCTTGCCGTTAAAGGTGCTCACTATCTTGGCAAGCGGCACGCCATTGTTAAGATAATTATTATGGTTGCTGTGGTGGGTCCCATACCTGTGGTGTTACAGATGTATGGCTTCATGCCGGCTAAGGGCAGCATGATGATGCTGCTAGTCGTTGGTGTGTTTGTGTTTCTTCAGCAATCATTTTATATCGCGCAAATGACGATTTCAGGCTCCATGTTGCCCGATATTGCTGATGAAATAGAAGATGAAAGCGGTGTGCGGCAAGAGGGTATGTTGAACTCAGCTATCATGTTAACCCAAAAAATAACCTTTGGTGTGGGGGCTTTTATTGCAGGCATGGTTATCGACTTTGCCGGTTTTGAAAGCGGCGTTACTGATGTGGTGGTCACTCAAGAGATGATGCTGAGGTTAGGTTGGGTTTACGGGCCAGGTTTCGGTGTACTCGTTTTGTTGGCAGCTTTTATCTATAACCGATACCCGCTAAGTAAAGAGCGATACGTCGAAATTCGTCAATCGCTGGATAAAAAACACAATGAAAAGCTCGTGTTTGATAAAGTTTAAACAATACAATTTTTACGGCGATAGCATTATCTTTTGGGTATCGTTTTTAGTTTTTAGTTTTTAGTTTTTAGTATGGGTTTCTATGAAAACTGATTCATCGCTTGCTCAGTCTTCCTTTGTCCACATCCCTTCAACGGTGTCTGAAAAAGCTGCGACGATACTCCGAACATTGATAGATCCGAAGCTATTGCCGCCTGTCCCTGAGCCTGATGATATGAACTCATGGGCTGCGGTTCAACAGGCAATGGAAAGCTATACCGTTGAACAGCAAAAACCTGTCCCTTCTGAATATTCGATCGTTTTGATTTTCTTGACTATTTTTGGCAACGGATAGAAGATGGCTGATATGTCAATTCTTCTCATCGTTCTCACATTTGTAACTTCTGTATTTAAATCTCGGCGTCAATTGGTCCTTGAGAATATGGCGCTGAGGCAGCAGGTGGTCATGCTCCGACAATCAGTAAAGCGACCTCGTACATCTATGGCGGACAAGCTATTTTGGATACTTATGTCACGGTATGTGGATGACTGGCGTAAAATACTGCACGCCCTGCATCCGGATACTGTTGTACGCTGGCATCGACAGGGCTTCCGTCTTTATTGGCGATGGAGGAGTAGAGGCGCTAAGCCAGGGCGGCCAGCTATAGATGATGCCCTGCGTAAGTTGATTCGTGAAATGCAGGCAGCTAACATTGGCTGGGGTGCGCCTCGAATCCATGGAGAGTTGCTCAAGCTGGGTATTGATGTATCTCAAGCAACAGTTTCAAAATATATGCTGCACTTAAAAAAGCCGCCTTCACAAACGTGGCGAACTTTCCTCAATAATCATGCGGAGTGCTTGGCAGCAATGGACTTCTTTACAGTTCCCACAGCTGGGTTTCGAGTGCTTTATGTGTTTGTTGTGCTCAGTCACGACCGCCGACAAGTCGTTCATTTCAATGTGACCGAGCACCCGACTGCCAAATGGACAGCGCAACAACTTGTCGAAGCCTTTCCATTCGATTTAGCTCCGCGTTTTCTGTTGCGTGATCGGGATGCCATTTATGGAGACCGGGTACGGCGCCGGATTAAGCGGCTGGGAATCGACGAGGTTATAACGGCGCCTCGATCTCCATGGCAAAACCCTTATGTGGAACGCGTTATCGGATCTATCAGACGGGACTGCCTGGATCACATCATCGTTTTCAATGAGCTGCACCTGCGTAGGGTTCTTCGAGAATACTTCGATTACTATCATAGTTGCCGGACTCATCTGTCGTTGAACAAGGATCCGCCTCACCCTCGGACTGTTGAGTCGGCAGAACGTGGAAATATTGTAGCTTTACCTTATGTTGGCGGGCTATATCATCGTTATTCGCGTGTAGCTGCATAGATCGTGCACATCAATATCGGGAATTAAGCACAACGATTTAGTTTTCAAGATGGACAGCTCATTCCTGGATGAAATTTATACCTTCCTCGGAAAA
>Ga0115008_10003334_pt1 | contig 13293 bp, 10 predicted proteins | sample FraStrMetagenome_FD_87164 | JGI IMG/M metagenome (GOLD analysis project Ga0115008, IMG submission 87164) | Marine eukaryotic phytoplankton communities from Arctic Ocean - Fram Strait ARC3M Metagenome | ecosystem: Environmental > Aquatic > Marine > Oceanic | place: Fram Strait | collected...
AACGGATAACCCTGTTGATATGCAATATTTCTGCTCTAACAAGGAGTTTAATGTAGAAATGTGAAAATTGCGGCAGTTGTGACGTTTTGCAAGTTTTTGTTTTTTAGAGTCATGTGTTGTTTTACTGAAGGTGCGCACAATCCGTCCAGGTTTCTGTGGGGAATGATATGGCTGGACGGACCAGATTCTGGGACGTGTGTCGTCCCAGAATCTGGTCCGTCCAGCTTGTAGAAACCGGACCTTAGCCTAGCAGAGATGTTTCGACCCAGTGGTGAGTGGTGACTACAACGACGAGTGGCGATATTTGATATTTGCCTTGATCGTTCGCTAAAGATTTTCGATTTTTGTTTGCTTGACCTATGAAACTCAAACTATTCCAAATACCACCTCCATCTCATGGCTCGCTCCATATTTATTCATAAACGTTGATACTCCTTTTACGTAGCAAATACGGAACACATGAACATCATTAATAATTGTTCGAATCCTGGAACTAGGAGGGACTCATTGACAGAATCGAATAGATCAGTGCTTCCAATTTGGGAGTTTACATGCCGAATCGACAGTTACAGTGAAATGTGAGAATGGACCTGCTTTGTTGACTAGAGTCTAATGAAAGTAAGTCGAAGAATTGCTGTCTGTTAGGAAGAGTCGTTGAAACAGAATGACTACTGACTACTGATTACTAAAATGATTTTACGTAGATTTTTGTCGCAGGCTATGCCGGTGACCGGAATACTTTGGGAAAGTTGCACCATTCTGACGACTGACCCAGGCATATTTTGGGCATTTCAGCACTATTAACTACTTAAGTATTATATTGATAATATTAAATACACGTACCGGTATAAAAGCTCGAAGAGATTATTTAGTTGTTATTATAATAGGTATTACGTTAATTTTCGTCTCGCTACATTCGTACAGTTCTTTATGTAACCGAGGTTCGGTACTTGTGATATTTGTTATTTGAAACTCTACAATGTACTCGAATCTTCAAATATTGTTTAAAATTAATACTTGAAGTACATTGTATTATGGCTATTTTGCTATTTATACGTTAATACGGTAAAGTGCTTACCACTTACTACTTTCGACAGACTAACTTCGGGTATCCGCTCTCTCTCTAGAAAACGTTGTCTTACAATTCACAATTTTCACGTCAGTGTAGTTCAACCCAAATTTGCACAAAAGTGTAGTTAGATTTCATTATGGTACGTTTCCTGTGGCACCCTTCCCAGTAATCGTATTAAGAATTCCAAGAAACTACTGATTACAGTCCTGTACTAGTACTAATAATACAAATGGCATGTTGCTCATCTCCCGGTTCGTCAAAATGATCATCTTAATTTAGGTCAAGAGTAAGAAGAACATTACCAAGTATGTCCTCGACTGTACTGCTCCAGTTGACGACAAAATTATTGATTTGTCAGGTTTCGAGAAGTACTTACACGATCGTATTAAGGTTGATGGCAAGACAGGTAACTTAGAGAATGTATCAATAAACCGTGATCGCACCAAGATCACTATATCTGCTAGCATTCCTCTCAGCAAGCGCCAGCTTAAGTTCTTAACCAAGCGTTATCTCAAAAAGCAGCAGCTGAGAGATTACTTGCGTGTTGTTGCCAATAGCAAGAACAGCTACGAGTTGAAATACTTTTCTCTTGATAGTGGTGATGCTGAAGACGACGAGGATGAAGACATGGAGGAGTAACTTTTTGTAGCGAAAAGGAATAATATTTTTTGGCATCCCTTCTATTTTCAGCTTTTTGTATGTTCACACACACCTGTATGAAGACGTGCTTGGCATGACGGTTACTTCTATATATTATCATTGGCTCCAACCTTTTCAACTCCATCTTGTTAACACTTAAAATCTGAGCACTTCGGTTAAGGAACAGTGTTTCGTGCAAAATTTCTATCCAAAAGACCATTTTACACAAGATATCTGTTGATAAACTTCCTAAGATTAACCCAAAATTATGGTTGAGACGCAACAAGCGTTTCCAGGGGTAGTATTTACAAAACGTATTGTGTGAAAATTTATGACATTAGTTAGTTAGTACGTTAGGTAGTTAGTTGTTACATTATTGCTTGTGCTGGTGATGTGGCCCAAAACTGTTAGTTAAGATTCAAAGACTACTCATTTCGACGCACTTTCTTTCGAATAAATCCATGCTCTGGCGAGAAAATCTTTTCTTCTTCGGGATTAGAATTAGCATCATCAATGTCAGAAGAGGGTAGTTGAGAAACTTCATGTCTCCTCTTCTTGCTGTTGTTTTCATCCAACGCAGTTTCTTCAAGAACATATCCTTCATCAACAACAGAGGGTTCACCACGAAGTACATTAAATATTGTGCTCACTCGTATTTGATGCAACCGATCAAAGATTCTGTCATCGACTTCTAAGTTTTCCTCCTTGACGACAGCAGCAAGTTGAAAAGGGTAAACATTAAACTTGTTATCGCGAACGAGAAGAACTTTCGGTGCTGCTTTAATCATCACATTAATACAATTTTCATCGACGATATGGTTTTCGAGGCTTATATTGAGAAGATAACGGTCGTCTCCGTTTTTTATTTGGCAAAGTGATGGAAACATTTTAATTGTACAAAGGAAGACCCTCATAGTAAAATCATATAAACTAGCAGGCACTCTGAACTGCGATACAGCAAACGCAGTGTGTTTGATGAGGAGAGGACTAAAAATAGGCAAAGAATCGGGGACTACAATTTGAGAATCTCGTTTTGATAGAAACATCGCTCGTACTAAGAGCGAAGATTTGAGCCAAAAATCAGCGATCGATTGAGAAAATTCTATAGGATTGGCGTCGGAATTCCGAAGATCGCCCAAAAAGTCTCGATATTGCTGATTATGTTCATAGTTTTCCATTAAAAGTTGAACAGGAGTCATTCCATCGAAATTTTTATCAATAGAGCCGCCGTTCTGTAGCAAAACCTTTAGTACATCGTAGGAGGCATCTTTGAGACATGCTAAGTGCAGTGGTGTATTACCCTTTGTAAGACTTGGTGATAAAATTACATCTTTCGCATCTCCTGCTGCGGTCAATATAGCTTCAACAACCTCCTTCGGTGGTTTCAAACAGCACGCAATATGCAACGCTGACATATTATACGAGTTCCACCACATACAATCCAGAGGAAAATCAGATATTCTTGAGAGCACATCGCTCCAGGGTTTCTTCATTAGTATCAAGTTATACAACCGGGATGTTTCGACCACTGGCAAGCATATTGGTGACGATGAATCTCGGAATAATTCATTTTTCGTCACGTTGGCAGCGGGAACACTTGCGACATCATTGTCAGCCCCTACATATTCATGTTCGTCTCTTTCAGGTTCCACCGCAACGTCTATCTCTTCCACTGGAGATGACGACGACGATGATAATGAAGATGAAGATGAAGACATTGTAATTGTTTGTTTCCACCTTGTCGACGTTTGAGTCTCGATAAAATAAATCGTGTGCAATTTTACGTAATGTGTATGCACTCGTACGTATGTAGAGCAGCACCAGCAACGTCGGGAGGTAAACAAGCAGACGCTTCCGACAGAAGTAGTCTTGTAGAAGTGTACCGTAGGGAGTACTCGTGTGAATCGGTAATCGTTCTGTTCTGTTCCACCATGTTCGTCCGTGTGTGCGTACGTTCGTTGAGAATAATAGAAGAATCGTCATACTATATGACAGTTTAGCCATCCGTTCGAAATCAAGTCCGGCGTAGTATGCTCGCAACAACTCCGATCGGTACATGTACATATTTATACCTTGTATATCGTATCGTACAAGTATTCGAGCATTGTTGCAACTCCCACTGCTCACATACATGTTGAATTCTGTCCTACAAACAGTGATATTATATATATAAAATGGAATGAATGAATGAATGAATCAATGAATGAATGAATCTACAAGATATACTGAGAATCGACAAGTACCCTAACGTAAATCACCACTCTCTATACAATTGCCAACGAAAATATCGATAAAACCATTTTGTCATTTATCACCAAACTGCCAACTGCTCGCTAATTACGTCGAAGTATAATTATTAATATTAAACTCATGATGAAACATCTGCTCTCTTCTGCTCTATTGGTCGTCATTGCACAGGCCTATGACGAATATGGATACGCTGACAGTGATGGCGAAGTGATTGATATTCTTGATGCCGTATATGAGGGTTTTAGAGGTACGAACAGTCTGTGAAGAATGTGTGTAGAGGCTGTTTACTTATCTACTTTGTTACAGGTCATCATTGGAATATGCAATTTGGGTGGGACGACAAACATGACCTTGACTTTTGCAATTGGCACGGTGTGACGTGTAGTGAGGATGGTGACGTGGAGGAGATTGATCTGATGAACAATAATTTGAACGGAGCGTTGGATATACAAGTTTTTAATTTGCGGGGTTTGAAGGCACTTTCACTTTCGGACAATCCTGAAGCACAATTTTCGCTGAGCAAGGTGCCAAATAATCTTTCTTCGCTGCGTCGACTCAATGTGGGAAATTTGACCTTTGTTGATGATGGACTCGAGGGTATAACTCAATTGCACAGTCAGAATTTTCGTGGATTAGATGCGAGTCGTAATGCTATTGAAGGAAAAATTCCAGAGGAGATTTTTAATTTTGAATCTATGGATATTTTGTACATTGATAGGAATGAACTTACGGGGACTTTGTCTGAAAAAATTGGTCAATTAGAATCTCTTGTATCGTTTGATGTGTATGGAAACAGGGTTACTGGCTCACTGCCGCATACAATTGGAAACCTCAAAAATATTAAATTTTTTGAGATATCACACAATTCTTTCAGCGGATCGATTCCGTGGAATGAGGTGGACAAATGGTCTCATCTTGAAGGCTTTTATGCGCATGACAATGGCGACTTGACGGGGACTGTGCCGACATTAGGGGCAGCACCCAAACTACAAGAAGTAATGATCGGAAACAATAAGTTTACGGGATCAATACCTGAAAATTTTATGAGTGCCTCACCAGTCAACCAAAAGGCTGGAATTAAGATTCACTTAGAAGATAACTTGATTACCGGAGCAGTACCTTCTACTTTTTCACGCTTCCCAGTGCTCGATTTGAGATTGGAGAATAATAAAATTGATGCACTTCCTGATTCATTTTGTGAGATGGAGAATTGGATGGAGGGCCAAGTAGGAAAATATGGCTGTGATGCAATTTTGTGTAAGCCTGGAGAGGGAAATACGGAAGGTCGTGAAACAGACAGCAAAACACCTTGTGTAGCTTGTCCTGGAAGTACTTTTTTTGGGGGCACTGATTGTCTCAGCAATGAGCAAGCATCTATTGAACGAGAAGTTCTAAAGTTGTTTTTTCAATCTTGTGGTGGATCTAAATGGTTAAGAAAAGAGGGCTGGACGGATGATGCGATACCAATCTGTAACTGGGAGGGAATCGGATGTCATAATGATTTAGTCGAAGTAATTAACTTGGGAGCTAATAATGTCGTTGGAACACCCCCTAAACGGATATTTACGGACCTTCCTAATCTTAAAAGCATTGTCATGTACTCCAATCCTCTAGAAGATTTCAGCTTTGATGGAATTGCTGAGGCAACGCGTTTAACTTCCGTTATTCTTGATTCGACTGGACTGAAGTCAATAAAGGGTGTAGGAGAAGCTCCTTCACTCGAACTTCTAAATTTGCGATTCAATCAAATATCTGAAAATAGCGCTTTGGAAGAAGTTGCGAAACTGGATAATCTGGTAACTTTAGATTTGGGTGATAATTTGATCCCTGGAACGATACCATCATCGTTTGAAACAAGTCTCAGAAAAGTTCACAAGCTATACTTGGGGAGAAATAAATTGGAAGGAAGTCTTCCAACTCTAAACTCACATACTTTTTTAAGTAAGATTGACTTTTCGTACAATAAGTTTTCAGGTGTGATACCCGATGATTTCATGGAACTTTCTCCGGTTAATAAGGACGTCTTGATCAACCTTGCCGAAAATGATATCACAGGTGAAATACCACTAACCCTAACACGTTTCGATTCACTAGATATCTATCTGCGCAACAATAATATAAAGGGTTTCAGCAATATTCTCTGTGAACAAAAGAGTTGGAATGGTGGTGATGTCGATATATATAAATGCGATGCCATTATGTGTCCTGTCGGTACATATTCACAAGTTGGGCGCCAGACGAATAAATATGACTGTAAGTCATGTGATAAAGTCAAGATTTCGGGTGCAACTGAATGTTGAAAGAATTTTAAAGAGATCAAATTAAGACTTTGAGTATAGCTAAGTTTTAAAAGAATGTGCCGGCGGACGATGGTGAACTTATCTAGGTAATACAAATAATAGAGACATTTTCTTTACCTAACGATAATACATATTAATCTAGAAACCTTTACCTAACATTAATTGAAAAGCAGAGTTTATATTTCCTTGAGCTCTGCTGCTGAGAGTAAGAATTCAATGGTCGTAATGATATTGTCAAAGCATGGTGTATGCTATACTATCACAGTTTTATCTTGTAACTTTGTTATCCGCATAGTGACGAACAAGCGTCAAGTTTCGAACATTACGAGTGGGCAGCTAAATAAAATAATCAGAGAATCGACTTTTGCTGTGCAATGGCAATAATCAGCGATCGCAGGCATTAGCGCAGGAAAAGCAGTGAACACAGATATCGCATTTTGTGTCCTCCTTCCTTAATTATTGAATCCGTTCCAAACTGTGACCCGCTAATATGACTGCTTTTTTACACAGTGATCTGCATTTAAGACCAGTCTCAACACAATGAAGAGATTTTTTTTTCGTACGATGCATTCGCCTCGGTCTGTGGCGAAAAATCGTCCAAGAATATTCGTAAGCTGGATGACGTAGAGAAGATCAATGAAAAATCTTGAATTCTGTCCAAAATTCGTAGCAAGCTGAAGAAGACTAACGAAAAATCTTGAATTCTTATGCAAAAATGTTTGAATGCTGTCTTTTTGCTTAGACGACGCATTCTCACGAATTATAGATTGGAAAGAACAGATTCAAGTTCATTAGCTGTGAAACCACCATCTAGCCCCCCAGCACTAATCTTATCCCTCCTTGTTGCTGATTTAAGAGCGTAGTTTCCTTCTTCGTCATTCTCGTAAGTCGATTGCCGTTCCATCCTCATGTTGTCGATTTTCTCTTCAATGGTGTTCTCAATAATGTAGCGATGTACGTAAGTTTGACGGCGTTGTCCAATACGATGTACTCGATTGATGGCTTGTGAATCTAAGCCACTATGCAAAAGTGGTTCAATCATGAATACGTGGTTTGCTTCAATAAGCGTTAAGCCTTCTGCACCATTTTTGACATTTAAGAGCATCACACTACAATGAGACCTTAATTGTTCTAAGCACTTGCCAAACATGCGTTGTCCTACAGGATGAGTAAAGCAAATCGAATTAGCTTCTAAAGCTGATTCGACGATAGTCAGTAGGTCATTCCACTGCGAAAAAACAACGCATTTTTCATTGTCATCAATGACGTTAAGTATATCGACAATCAATCGATCAACTTTAGTTCCCCAACTCCCTACTATCGTTCGACATATTTTGCTTCCATCATTTGTAACAAGTGAGTCAGTTGCAAGTAAGACATCTGATCTGCTAGTAGTCATGACGCACTTCAAAGGGCATCTTATAGACCGACCTCCCATGCGCTTGACAAGCTGCTCAAGGCAGGTACTGTGCAGCGAGTGCCCACATCTTAGGACTGCCCGATCGTCAACACCAAATTTTGAAAGACAAACGGGACAAGTTGGTTCGTCAACTATCTTCTTTGAGATATCAGCATCATGCCGCTCTATTTGCTGATTTCGAAGATATCGTAATACTGCCATATCACGTCTAAGCGCTGCGGCGGCAGAACCTTGCCTAACTTCATGGTCCATCATGAGAACTTGAATATCACATGGCATCACTAACGCATGTCGGAGCTCATCGGGGGTGTCAGATATATTTTCTCCAGGTCGCACGAGACGCAATGTGCTCTTACATTGATTCATTTCGTCAATATCAGACAAAAGATCGAAGTGCATTCGCCAGTGACGTTTTGCCAATGTTAGCTCTTTCTTTTCAGCTTCAAACAATTTCTTGCAGTTTTCTCCATTTCTCTTAATTTCTTTCAAATAATTAATCGTAGGAATATGATCCCCTCCTAAGCTTACTAACCTATCTTCGTCCAGCCAACGAAGTAAAGTGTTCATCATGCAAAATAATGTTTTGTCCTCAAGTGCTTCTTCATACTGCAAAGTGACTTCCTCCAATTTGCAATGACGGCATACTGGACCCTATAACGAAGTTGTATATGAGATAGCACGTCCGCATTCTTAAATAAAAAGAAGAAATCCTCACCGTTTGGTGCCAATCTGCTCTGCACTTTCTACACGATGTATTTTCCACGATTTCCGAATTGGAAGGGCTGGGGTCTAACAACGCAATCTTATCAATGCATTTTCTATCTCTCAATGTACTTCCACATCGCATATGAAGAGCTGCTAATAATCCAGCAACACCTACAAAGGGAGGAAGTTCGCTTGCAGTTGCAACCTCAGAAACATTATTACGAATAGCTGCGCATAAATTATTTACATGTTGATTCATGATCGAGGAAGCATCTAAATTGCCAACGTTAATTTGAAGCCATGAAAGTAAATCCTTCCACCACGAATGCAGATCATTTGGATCTGAAAGTCGCGCCAAGTAAATGCTCCTAGTTTTCGATGCCTGACTTAATTGCAGCGCAGATGCTCTGTGGCCCGAGATGGCGGCCTCCATATATTTGTTTTCAAGGCATGAAATCTCATCGTTCTTCTCTTTCACGGTGGGAAAGTTATCTTTCCGCGTTTCTGGATCATTTCCAGGTTCATTACTTAATATGTCTTGAACAACTGATAAATTGTATAAAATATGGAGGCGCTGAAGGTCATCAGCAGACATGTAAGGTTCCATTAGTTTCACTCCTAAACTCATTCTAGTTCCATCGTATTCTTCCTCTGAATAACGATCCACGACCAAAATGCGCCAAACTCGTGATCGTCGACTGCGAAACCCGCTGAAAGACAGCCAATTGCCCGCTTTGTGGTCTTTAAGAGGGATGGACACTTTACAAACGTCTACAAAAGTTCCACCTAAACTTGAGACCGAAACTTGCAGGATGCACTCTGCAGCGTTGTATTTGCCTAGTATTGGCCGCACCTCCAGAGCAGAAATTTTTTTCGGAGATTGAAACTCAAACTTTACCCATGGAAAGTCATTTAATCGCGATAAACTCCAACTGACCTCGCATGACCCATTGCGGACCTTGTCACTAATATGTTCAAATTGTCTGCAACCTACCACTGCAGTATCTCCGATGATGTCACTTGGTGAAGCATTTTTGCCGGTAAGTGCAAGTGCCTCATTATATAACTTCGCACTTGCGTTCAATAGTTCATCATCACTTTGAGCAAACTTTGGTGCATTAGGAATTTTTTTTGCTTCGATTTTTAATCTCATTAAACCAGCAATGGCATTGGAATGCATGACAGCAACTCTTTGAGACTCTTCACTTTTTGTTCTCGCGTCCTCAATCAATTTATCTTGCAAACTTATTGAGCAACATTACAAAGCATCGCTTCACGTCTGTCTATAATCATAACATACCTAAAATCTGGTCCATAGTCAAGACGTGAGTTGAAATTCCATGATTGCTTCCTAGCCGTTGGATTCCAGATATGCCAACTTGAGGATGACAGCAAGCGGCACGTAACGAATGTAAGCATGACGTCACACCCGCAAGTGTCTTTTTATTTTGTTTTGATGATACTTCATCAGCTGCTACGATTGTATTTTCCAACTGTCTCTTATAGAAATGCCTCTCAACGGAAGAAAAGGTAAGCTTCACCTTCTTCTCGAATTGTTCTGGAATACCAATCTGTTTGCAGACGACTGGATCTGCCTTCGTACTCCGCCAAAGCAAAGGTTGAAGGATACTTTGAATGCGACTTTCGTAACCTGTATGGTTGCTATGAAGGCAATGACGAAAGATTCTTTTGTCGCAAAATGGAGTTGCATTAAGAAAAAGCAACAGGCCGTATAGATCTTCCAGATGACCCCTTCCAAAAGGAGTGCCTGTTACACACCATTTGTTGTAGGATAAGAGCCGACTTGCCATCTTAGCCGCGGCTGAAGCCGTTCCCTCAACTCGCTGAGCTTCGTCAAGGCAAATTCGCCACCACTCGATATTTATCAATGGAGAAGGTATCACACGGTACCTCTTTTTCGTTCGAAGTCTTTTAGCTTGCAATGGATCTAAGACATATACATTATCGGTGTGGCTCAAGTCATCACGTAATATCGAAAAGGTTGTAAGAACAATATCGGCATCTGCTAGCTCATGAGAATGTAACAAAAGTCGATTGCAAGCGCCTTGCACATTCAAAGGATCGCTCAGACTCTTGACTCCCGGATAAAAGATAACTTTCAGTGCACCGGTCGAGTGCCGTTGGATTTCCCTTTTCCATTGCTCTAATATAGCTGGCGGTGTCACACTGAATAAAACTTCTGTCTTAGCAAGTACTCAAACGAAATCGAAAGATTTACCATCGACAGGAGAAACTCACATTAAAGTCGCTTTGGATTTGATAGGAGAATTCTTGTATATTTCGACATTACAAGAAGGGCAACGATGTGATGAGCAAATTAGAGATGCTGGTAGTTCGTCTAGAGATCGATAACCAGCGCAAGATGCATGCATATATTCCTTGCAGGCTCTGCATTGGACCCATCCTAGATAATCAACTTGGGTCTGTCGCGATATATCTTTCGTGCAAAGTTTTTTAGCCGAAGAAATCTTTCTTCTGCAAAAGCAAAGATTTTCATAAGGTTTCTCTGGAAGTTGAGCGACAGCTGACGATTGATCGCCAGTAGGGTGAAAGTCGAATGCCTCTCTATTTAATTGTTCCACAGATCCTCCCATGATGAACTTTATGTCGTATGCAAATTTGTGATGAGAATGTCGATCACTGTTCGGTTGTATTTTGATAATTCTTCCAAGTCCGCCTTCAACTCTCATATACTTTGTCACAATGCGTTTAACGTTCACAACAGTATTTAGACACAGTTTTTCTCGGGGTGAACTCGCATCTGCTTGGTCTGTGTTTATGGCACAGAGTTCTGACCCATTCAATATTTGCTCTGAGGACAATATTTTCTCGTGACTTGTATTGTCTATATCATCAAGAGGTCGTGGATTGGAAAGAATACATCCAAGAACCTAATCATCGGAAGACAAAAAAAGCAAATGACACTTAAACAGTAATACGTCTTGGTTTTGATCAAGAGACACTTACTTCAACAGTCTTTCCTAATCCCATGGAATCCGCCAAAATTCCGCCCTTAATATTTGCCTCTAATTCTGTTGATAATTTTGCTTCGTCATAAGTTGTGCACAACCAGCAGTGAAAAGGGTTGAAAAAAATTGCAAAGGAATCGCTCGAAAATGATGATGATTTCCTAAAGTCAGAAAGTGAAGTTATCGAATTTGCGGTTATCACAACCCACAAGAGCTGCCACGAGGGGATGCTAGCTTCCGTCGTCTCTCGACTAATCATCCAATTCACTGCTAAAGCTTGATATTCTCTTAGAGTAGGTTGCAAACCCGGTATCGCTAGCTCAATATTTTCATTAGGTAGTGAACTAAGGGCCCGCGCTTCTCGAATATTTACATTGTCCACCAAATAATACACATCTCGAGCTCGGATTGGAACAGCTTCAGATCCAGAGGGATTCATACTTATATGAGATAGTAGTGACTTGGAAAAAATGGCCCCAAGCGCATGTCGAAGCGAGCAAGCTCGTCGTATTCGTAGACTTTGTTTGTATTCACAGTTAGTGCCGAGCAATTGCGAAGAAATTTCATGCGGAGAACCGTAATGAAACGCTTGTTCAGTGAGATGCAGTTGAACTACGTAAGTTGCGTAAGCCCACACTACTGAAATATTTCCCTCATTCATATGCGATAGTTTGATTTCGCATGATTTCGAGAGAAGACATTTACACAACGAAACCTCATTTCTTTGGTGTGAACTACAACCTCCAAGAGAGTCATGAGATTGTTTGAAAATAAGCAACTCGCACAGTTCATGACCAGATATTTCCATGGCTTCGGTAACTGTGGCAACTCGTAATTCAAGATTGTTCTCTAACTTAACACCTTCAGAATCATCACCTCCCTGTATTTTGTCGGCAGAACGACTATTTTTGTTGCTATTGTCATCTTTCGATCCTACTTCAGTCTCAGACTTGTTTCCAGCGTCGTCTTCTGACAAGATTAATCTCAAAATCATTTTACGATATTTTTGAGACGGACGAATAATAGTTGGTAACATCGAGCTGTCAGTTTCTTTCACTGCATCTTCTAAAACAAGCTTTACACCTTCTACCAAACCGGATGGAGGCACAAAAGAAGATCTTTCTTCAACAGATTCAATGACGCTAGATACGTTTCCGGATTTATCATACCCATCATCTCCTTCAAAAACATTTTCATCTGCTGAATTCTTTTCTCCAGTTTCAATAATACTTTCATCGTCCTCATCATCATCTTGAATACGCCTTCGTCGAAACCCGAGCGCTTCGACGCCTATCGAACTCACACCTGAACGAGAAAGGGTCTGATCGATGTTGCTGCTGACATCGTCATCGGTTGATCGCCGTACAGGTACTTGTTGTTTTCGTTTACCCATAGTACCTCGGTTCCCTCGTAGAAACTGTGCAATGACAACGCCCTAAATGCTCCATGTAAAGAAGTTTTCTTAACGAACAAACACTGTATGTTGATTTATCGTGAAAGCAACCACCAACTTTAATTCACTTCGTACACGAGTACATGTATATTCAATATGCTATCTCGCCCTGAATATCAAAAGTTAAAAAACAGCTACCGCAGCAAAACTCTCAAATTGGTTTTCCGTATTGGAGCGTTCCTTCTTTGTGTTTTCTCTATTAAAAAACGTATATCACTGCTCCTACTCCTCTCTAGAGAGAAGACTATAGTCTCAGTCTTCCAAAACAATACAACACAAGACAACAGACAACAGACAACCCAAGACACACGAGGGACGAGAGCGAAAAGAAGAAATTCAAAGAGCAGTGAGCATTTATTAGTACACACACACACACACACACACACACACACACACACACACACACACACACACACACACACACACACACACACACACACACACACACACACACACAAACACAC
>Ga0115008_10003337_pt1 | contig 13292 bp, 14 predicted proteins | sample FraStrMetagenome_FD_87164 | JGI IMG/M metagenome (GOLD analysis project Ga0115008, IMG submission 87164) | Marine eukaryotic phytoplankton communities from Arctic Ocean - Fram Strait ARC3M Metagenome | ecosystem: Environmental > Aquatic > Marine > Oceanic | place: Fram Strait | collected...
CCCCAAAACCCCAAAACCTCAAAATTAAGATATATTTATAATAATAAATCAAACATGAAATATACTAAAAAACGACTTTTGAAAAGGTCTTTGAATATCGTGTAAAATATAAAATTGAATAAAAATGACAACATTAAAAATAGGAGACAATGCTCCACATTTTGAGGCAAAGGACAATACTGGAAACACAATTAAATTATCTGATTACGCTGGTAAAAAATTAGTTTTATTCTTTTACCCAAAGGCAAGCACACCTGGTTGTACTAATGAGGCTTGTGATTTAAGAGATAATTATCAATCTTTTTTAGCAAAAGGTTATGATGTTTTAGGTGCAAGTGCAGATTCGGCTAAAAGGCAACAAAATTGGATCAATAAGCATGAGCTACCTTTTCCGCTTTTAGCAGACGAAGACAAAGCTGTAATCGAGGCTTTTGGTGTTTGGGGACCAAAGAAGTTTATGGGAAAAGAATATGACGGTATCCACAGAACTACATTTGTTATTGGCGAGAATGGTAAGATTGAGGATATAATTGTAAAAGTGAAAACAAAGGCTCATGCTGCTCAGATTTTGGACTAAGTTTATCAAATTTTAAATATATAAGGGTATTAAAAAAGGGATATGTTAACGAATCCCTTTTTTAAACTTTAATTAGTATCTGCTTAAAACTTCATACTTACTTTAAAGTTTAAAACTCTTCCAGTCATGTAATTAGGGATTCCAAATTGATTTTTTGAATATACATCCCGCACCCAAGTATTTGTGATAGAATTTTGAATATCAAACATGTTAAATAATTCTAGTCCTGCTGTTAACTCTTTAAATTTAGACAACCAGCCTATGGTGTATTGTTTATTTGCATCTGCAAAGACATAAGAAACTCCTAAATCAGCTCTCTTATAATCTCTTAAACGTTCTTGAAACTTATATACATCTGCATAAGCTGGTGCACCGCCAGGAACACCTGTATTGTAAACGAGATTTAAGTATGCCTTTAAATTGGGTAAATTTGGTACGTAATCTTGAAAAAGTATTGCAAATTTTATACGTTGATCTGAGGGTCTAGAGATACTTCCTCTGTTGTCTATATTTTCTTCTGTTTTTAAATAACCTACGCTAACCCAGCTTTCACTTCCAGGAACAAACTCTCCGTTCAAACGAGCATCAAAACCATATGAATAGGCAGTGGTTATATTATCTGCTCTATAACGGATTCTTACATTGTCTATAGCATAAGCATTCACATCATTTAAATCTTTGAAATACATTTCTGTGGTGAGTTTAAAAGGCCTATCCCACATGTTAAAGCTATAATCCATACCAGCAACTGCATGAATAGACTTCTGTGCCTTTACATTCACATTTATTTTCCCGTAATAATCTTTTAATTCTCGGTAAGATGGAGGTTGCGAGTACCAGCCGCCCGAAAAGCGAAATAACATATCTTTTTTCCAATTTGGTTTGATAGAAAATTGTGCTCTTGGAGAAATAATTATTTGATTTTTAGCAGCATTATTTCCAGAAGTAACCGACCAGCTTTGCATTCTAACGCCTAAATTATACCAAACTTCATGGTCTCCTATAAAAAGACGTTCATTGTATTGAGCAAATCCCGAAAAACGATCAATATTTACTGTATTGTCCTCTCTAATATTTTGAAAAGGTTTTATAGGGCCTGTAAAAGATTCATAAGGTTGCGTGTTACCCAGACTATTTGGCGGACGAATAGAAAAGCCTAAAGAATCTATGATTTCCCATTCTCTAATACGTTCCCTTATATCTTCATTTTGATATTTTAAACCAAAATCTAATTGACGCCTTTTCTTTTTATAAGTTCCTCTAATTTGCACATTATTAATTAATGCATCTAAATCGTTTCTTGCATGGTTTAATTGAGATCCAATTCCTTGAGAAAAATTAACTTCACCAAAATTATCTGAACCAATATTTGCATCAACTTCACCCAAATTATAAGATGCTGAAATATCATAATACTCTTCTTCTTGTGTGTTGTAACTAGATACGGTTCCTTTAAAAGACCATTCATTATTTAGTTTAAAGTCTAAAGAAAGTGCGTTAAAAAGTGTTAAGTAATTATTTTCTTCTTTACCGTTGTAATAAACATTTAACTCTAAAGGTTCTGCAATAGTTCCAAAACGTGTTCTTCTCGAAGTTGGTTGATAATTATAATTATTTAAAGAAAAATTACTCAAATAGCTTAGCGTTAATTTGTTTGTAAACTGGTAGGCTGCAAAAGATTGTAAATCTGTAAAGCGTGGTCTAAAATTTGTTTCTATTTGTTTACTATTTACAAACAAGCTATTGTCTCTATATCTTAAACTGGTAATTATACTTAGTTTTTTGTCTAAAAACGGACTTTCAAAAGTAATACTACCTCCTAATAAACTGGCCTCAATGGTTGTTGCTATTTCTTTAGGTTTCCTATAAGTAATGTCTAAAACAGAAGATAACTTGTCTCCATATTTTGCTTGAAAACCTCCTGCAGAAAAATTAATATTCTGCACCATATTAGGATTTATAAAACTAAGACCCTCTTGTTGTCCAGAACGAACTAAAAATGGCCTATACACTTCAATGCCATTTACGTATACTAAGTTTTCATCAAAATTACCCCCTCTAACATTATATTGGGTGCTTAATTCATTGTTATTATTTACACCTGGTAATGTCATTAAAATGTTTTCTATACCAGCATTTGCTCCAATAACAGCTTTTGCCTTTGCAACATCGATGCTTATAATTCCTTCTGCTTCTTTTCTTCTATCTTTTACGACAACTTCTGCTAGTTTCTCTGTCTTTAAAACTAGAATAGGAGAGAAGCGAATGGCATTTCTACTTTTTGCCTTTGTTGTATGAGTATAAGTTCTATAGGAAATATGACTAAACTTTAGCACTATTTCTTTTTTAAATGGAATTCTCAATGAATAATTACCTTCTTTATCTGTCACAGTTCCTGTTAATCCAAACTCAACAGAAACATTTTCTATCGCTTTTTTGTCTTTGTTTTTGACTGTTCCTTTTAAAATGGTTGTTTTTTGAGCAATCATTAAAAAGGGTAAAAATAGAATAAGCAGAAATATTTTTTTCACGTAGATTATTTTGTTTGTTTCTTAAAGAACGTAATAGAACGCTCTATAGTATTACCAACATTGTCTGAGAGTACAAGTTTAAAAATATGTTTGCTACCAAACAATATTTTGTCACTAAAATTATAGGTTAAAATACCTTTTTTATGATTGTATTGCATTAAAACCCAAGAATCATCTATCGTTGCTCTCCAGTTTTTTATCCCAGAATCGACATCAGAAACTTTTACTTTTAAAGTTTTAGCGCTGGTAATCCATTGCTTATTGTCTATATAAAGAATTTTTACATCTGGCTTTAAAGAATCTTTTTTTAGGGTATATTTTCCTAAAGTCTTAGTTGTGGTATAAAAGGTAGTGTCTTTTTTTCGGGTATTTACATATCTTGGGTATTTAGCATACTCAGTATTTGCTATATAGAGTTGTTCTTTCTCTTGCGCTGTGTATTTACTTACATTAAAAGTTAAAGTATAGCTTTTATTTAAAGGAATAGAGGGTGTATGTATTTTAACAACCCCACTATCAACTTTAAAGTCTAAATATATATCTTGATAAAATGTATTTTTAGGAAATGCTATGGTGATGTTTTCTTTTTTAAATTTTTGAAAATTATCAGCAATTATTTTATAAGCTGTAGTGTCTTTGTGTTTTTTGAATACTGCATTACTTTTTTTACCAATAACAGGAATTTTTAAAGAACTAGTATTTCCTATAATATCTTTTGCAATAATTTCAATAGTGTAATTGAAACCGCTTTCAATATTGATTTTTCCATTATTTATCAAACCCTTATAAATAGAAAGTTCGTTTTTATTTTCTTTAAAAGTTTTTTGAATTCGCCTCTTATATTTCTTATAATAGCTATAATCAATTAAAAGGTTGAGGTATTTACTTTCTGCAAAAGAGAATGTTGATACATCATGATAATACTGTCGTTTTCCATTTACCAGCATTTCAAGACTATAAATTCCGTTTTTGTTCCAAGCATTATCCAATCTATCAAAAACATGTACACCAAAACCAATGGTTCCACTTGCTGTAATTCTATCAGCTATATACTTTCCATTTCCCATGTGCTTTATAGAAATATCATGGCTATTGTTTTGCTGATTTATTCTAGCATCTTCGTTTAAAGGATACCCTAGTAAAGACTGAATTGTTGGTGATTTTGAATCTGGAATGTTGACACCAAACAGCATTGGATTAATAACATGTTCTGACTTGTATCTCTAATTTCAAAATGTAAATGCGGTCCACCAGATCCACCTGTATCTCCAGAAAAAGCAATTATTTGTCCTTTTTTTAGAATAAAAGCTTCTTTTTTAGGAAATATATTTCCAGTCTCATAATTTTCTTTTTTGTATTGAATTTCTTTTACATATGCATCAATTTTAGTATTGAACTTACTTAGATGCCCGTAAACAGACGTATAACCATTAGGGTGTGTTATGTAGATGGTTTTTCCATATCCATATTGTTGTACTTTTATTCTAGAAATATATCCATCAGCAACTGCAAAAACCTTAAAACCCACTTTTCCTTGTGTTTTAATATCTAGACCTGCATGAAAATGATTACTTCTTAACTCTCCAAATGTTCCAGAAAGTTCTAACGGAATATCTAAAGGGTTTTGAAAATAATTTTTAGGGTATTTTTCTTGAGAAAAACTCAAAAAAGAGACCCATATAAAAAATAAAAATAGCGGTTTCAATAAATAGAAATTTTTATGTAAAAGTACTAAAAAAACATCTTTTATAAACTGTTTAAATTTAGTGTTTTATTAAAAGGTCATTTAAATGTTGTATATTTAAAACAGATTGTTAACTTTGTAAATATAGTTTTATTCTAATAAGTTTATGAGTAATATCTTAGAAGCAATTCATTCTCTGGAAGATAAGTTACAAACCTTACTTTCTAATTATGAATTTTTAAAAAAAGAAAACGAAATTTTGCTTCAAAATACTACTAATTTTCAACATAAAATATTAGAGCAACAACAGTTTATAGTAGATCAAAAGAAGGCATTTGATGTACTAAAAGTTGCCAAAGCTATAGATGGCAGTGGTACAAATACAAGAGATACAAAACTCAAAATAAATACATTAATTCGAGAAATTGATAAATGTATTATTCAGTTACAAGATTAAAGTTCTTTAAATTGTGGAAAAATTAAAAATTAATATTGTTATAGCGGGTAGAACCTATCCTTTAAGTGTAAATAACACAAAAGAAGAAGAGGGGATGCGAAAAGCTGCAACTGCTATTAATAAATTAATTACTATGTATGAGCAAAATTATGCTGTAAGCGACAAACAAGATGTTTTAGCTATGTGTGCACTACAATTTGCTTCTAAATTAGAGATTTCTACATTAGAAAAAAGTTCGGATAGTACTGAAACAACTAATAAGTTAAAAGAGTTAACCAATTTGGTAGACACTCATTTAAAATAAGTTCTTTAAAATACATTAACAAAACACTGCCTACGTTAGTAAATTGTTTGATAAACTCAACGAGTATCTATTATGAAGGATGAGTCTCAGTTGCTAAAGCAAGCCATAGAAATTAAATTTATTTAATTTCAAGTGGATCCTTGATCTTCTGGTTAGTCCTAAACCTGTAATAATGGAGTTTATATAAACCAAACTAACGTAGGCTTTTTTTATACATTAAATTAAAATTATGGACGGAAATTTACTTCCCATTATTGTGGGAATTATAGGAATTGCAATCGGTTTTATCATTGCAAAAATTATAGAGAAATCTAAAGGGAAAAATTTATTAAATTCAAAAAGAAAAGAAGCTTCTTCTATAATAAAAGAAGCTAAAATTGATGCTGAAGCAATAAAAAAAGATAAAATTTTACAAGCGAAAGAAAAGTTTATAGAATTAAAATCTGAGCACGAAAAAGTTGTTTTAAGTAGAGAAAAGAAAATTTCTGACGTTGAGAAACGCATAAGAGATAGAGAATCTCAAGTTGCTTCAGAAGTTGATAAAAATAAAAAATTGAATCGTTCTGTAGAACAGAAAGAAGAAGGCTATAATCTGAAACTTGATTTTCTTGAGAAAAAGGAAAATGAATTAGAGGTAATGCACAAGCGCCATGTAGATATGTTAGAGCAGATTTCTGGCTTATCTGCAGATGAAGCGAAGAAAGAGTTGGTAACTTCTTTAAAAGATGAAGCAAAAACAGAAGCAATGGCTTTTATTCAAACGTCTGTTGAAGAAGCAAAATTAACGGCAGAACAAGAAGCGAGAAAAGTTGTTTTAGGAACGATACAAAGAGTTGGTGTAGAGCAAGCGGTTGAAAATTGTGTTTCTGTTTTTAATTTAGAGTCTGATGACGTAAAAGGTAGAATTATTGGTAGAGAAGGACGTAATATTAGAGCAATCGAAGCTGCTACCGGTGTAGAAATCATAGTAGACGATACTCCAGATGCTATTATTCTTTCTTGTTTTGATCCTATTAGAAGGGAAGTCGCACGTTTATCACTTCATAAATTAGTAACAGATGGTAGAATACATCCTGCAAGAATTGAAGAAGTTGTAAGTAAAACAGAAAAGCAAATTACACAAGAAATTATAGAGGTTGGTAAAAGAACTGTTATAGACTTAGGAATTCATGGATTGCATCCTGAGTTAATAAAGGCAGTAGGAAGGATGAAATATAGATCTTCTTATGGGCAGAATTTATTACAACACTCCAGAGAAGTAGCAAATTTATGTGGAATTATGGCCTCAGAAATGGGCTTAAATTCGAAAGTAGCAAAACGTGCAGGTTTATTGCATGATATTGGTAAGGTACCAGATGCAGAAAGTGAACTTCCACACGCTTTATTGGGTATGCAATGGGCAGAGAAATATGGTGAAAAGCCAGATGTTTGTAATGCTATTGGAGCCCACCATGATGAAATAGAAATGAAGAGTTTAATCTCTCCAATTGTTCAAGTTTGTGATGCTATTTCAGGAGCAAGACCTGGTGCAAGAAGACAAGTTTTAGATTCTTACATACAACGTTTAAAAGATTTAGAAGATATTGCTTTTGGTTTTACAGGAGTTCAAAAGGCATATGCTATACAGGCTGGGCGTGAATTGCGCGTAATGGTAGAAAGTACAAAGGTGAATGATGCGAAGGCTGCAGAATTATCTTTTAGTATTTCCCAGAAAATACAAAATGATATGACCTATCCTGGTCAGGTTAAAGTAACCGTAATTAGAGAAACAAGAGCTGTGAATGTAGCAAAGTAAATAAAAACATGTGTGTACAAATAAAAAATCTCGCTTTTGCGAGATTTTTTATTTTCTAGGATGAAAGGTTTCAACTACTTGTTTTAAATAGCTCTTGTCTACATGCACATAAACTTCGGTTGTAGTTATGCTTTCATGACCTAGCATTTGTTGTATGGCTCTTAAATCTGCGCCATTTTGTAACAAATGTGTGGCAAAAGAGTGTCTTAACGTATGTGGACTTATTTTCTTTTTTAAATCTATTTTAAGTGCCAAATCTTTTAAAATCATAAAAACCATTTGTCTACTTAAACCTTTTCCTCTTCTATTTAAAAAGAGTGTATCTTCAAAGCCCTTTTGTGGCAGAATATGGTTTCTTATAGCCTTTTGATACCTTTTAATATATCTTTGTGCATTTTCATGAATAGGAACATATCTTTCCTTGTTTCCTTTTCCTAAGACCCTAATAAAGCCTTCTTCAAAAAATAAATCAGATTTTTTTAATGTTATGGCCTCACTTACACGCAAACCACAACTATATATTGTTTCAAAAATGGTTCTATTTCGTTCTCCTTGAAGATGACTTAAATCGATCGCGTTAATTAATGCATCAATCTCATCTTGACTTAGCGTATCTGGTAATTTCGTTCCAATTTTAGGAGTTTCTAATAAATCTGTAGGATTGGTATTTCTATATTCTTCAAACACTAAATAATCAAAAAAACTTCGCAAACCAGAGATTATTCGTGCTTGGCTTCTTGGGTTTAATTTTTTTGCAACCTCATAAATAAATTGTTTTACAATATTAGCGTCAATAGCAATAGGAGAGATACTCATATTATTTTCTTTGAGAAAAAGGCAAAGCTTTTCTAAATCTTTGGTATAGCTATCAATTGTATTTTTAGAAAGACCTCTTTCTATTTTTAAATACATTTGATATTCTTTAATTGCGTTTTGCCAATTCATAGTATAAAGATATAAAAAAAATATACTAACTCCTTAATAGTTAAAAGTAGTACATCTGTTTTATTTAGAATTTTAATTAACCATTTATTACATAGCTTTAAGGATTAATTATTCTTATATTTGATTATATAATTTAAAAAATAGACAATGAAAAAAGTATTATTTATTGCAGTAATGGCATTAGTAGGTTTAGGAAATGTAAATGCACAAAATGGAAACTTTAATGCAGGTGTTAATATTGGTTTTCCAACAGGAGACATTAGTGATATTTCTTCTTTAGCCATTTCTGCGGAAGCTAATTATTTATTTGAAATTTCGGATCAATTTAAAGTTGGACCTTCTATTTCTTATCTTCACTATATTGGAAAAGAAAATATATTAGGAACTGGATTTGATGCAGATGATATTTCTTTTTTACCTATAGCTGCAGCTGCACGTTATGCTGCTTCTGAGAAATTTACTCTAGGTGCTGATTTAGGTTATGGTATTGGCATTAGCCCTGAGGATATTGAGGGGGCTTTTTATTACAGACCAATGATTGGTTATAATATTAGTAATAAAGTAATGTTACAGGCGACATATACTGCAATGAGTAAAGAGGGTAGCACTATTTCTAATTTCGGAATTGCTGCTATGTTTGCATTATAAAATAAATTATTATTTATCTTAAAAACGGAAGCTTTTTTGCTTCCGTTTTTAATTTGTTATATTTTAGCAAAATGAAACTAATTATCATCAACGGTCCCAATTTAAACTTACTAGGAAGAAGAGAACCTGAAATTTATGGTTCTAAAACTTTTGAAGATTTCTTTAAAGAGCTTCAGTTAAAATTTAAAGGGGTAGAAATTTTGTATTTTCAATCGAATATCGAAGGAGAAATTATTGATAAATTACACGAGGTTGGTTTTGATTGTGATGGAATTATATTAAACGCTGCTGCTTATACGCATACTTCTGTGGGTATTGGTGACGCTGTAAAAGGAATTACAACTCCTGTTGTAGAAGTCCATATTTCTAATATTCATGCACGAGAAGAATTTAGACAGCACAGTTATATTTCTCCAAATGCTAGTGGCGTTTTATTTGGTTTTGGTTTAAAAGGATATGAATTAGCAATTCAGAGTTTTTTATAAAGAACCGCTTTAGAAAACTTATGTTTGTTTTTCGGGTATTTAAAACACGAGCATCATTTTAATATTTGCTCTTTCATAGTGCACGTCTCTATCTAAAGGAACTTCTACAAAGCCAACTTTTTTATATAAGCTTATAGCCGGAACTAATTTCTTATGGCTATAGAGGGTAATGCTTTTCCACTTTTTTTGTTTTGCAAAATTGATGCAATACTCAATTAATTTTTGCCCCATTTTTTGCCCTCTATATTCTGGTAATATTGCCATTTTACTCAATTCAAAATAAGTTTGTTGGTCTATCAAAGCCATAGTGCCAATTATCTTTGTCTCATTTTTTATAAAAAAGATATAACCACCAGTTTCTATAATGTATTTCTGGGGATTGCTTAAAACTTTTTCATCGTAAGGTTCTACATAAAAATATTTCTCTAACCATTCTGTATTTAGATTGTAGAAATCTTGAGAATATTCAGGTTTAAAAGGAATTATTTCTAGAGTCATTGCGTATGCTATTTTGGTAAGCCTATTTATTTTAAGTCTTTATGGCGTATTTGAAAAGAAATAAATATCTAATACCAAGTAAAAGTAAAATAGGTATTGCTGTAATAGGAAATATTTGTAGTTCAGATATCCATAAAATTGGAATTATTGTCAAACAAATTAAAATTATAATAAGATATTTTTGCAGCCATTTTTTAGCAATGGCTTTTGTAACTATAAATGCAACAATTAGATTTGGTAAAAATGCCCATAAAACGTTGTAATTATTTGGTGCTGTTTTGTGTGATGAAAAAAACCAGAAGTAGGTTAAAATAAGTCCAACAATACCTGTAAAGAAGAAAATTATAAAATCTAACCACTTTGTTCTTTTTTGGTTTTTTATATCTTTAATGGTAATTAGTGACACTATTAGTAATAATAAAGTAAAAAAGGCTACAGGATTAAATAACTTGGTGTTGTTAGATATCTCATTAAAATCTAACAAAACATCTTCTCTTTTTACTAAGTTAATAATATTATGATCTCTTTTTATTTTTCCGTGTTTAATAGTTTTAAAAAGGTAATCTGGCAAATAGGTATATTCTAATTGATTCCTTTCTTGATCTAAGATTCTTCCGGTAATAAGATTAATTCCAAAATTACCCCAAGTATTCCAAGTAATTTCTTGATTCATAAGCTCCCTTAAGGTACTTTTATCCTTTATTTTTTCAGAATTTAATACTACATTTTCTTTTAAAATAACGGTTGTGATATCCTTAAGTTTGGAAGCACAATTGTTAAAGAAAGGATCATACGGGTATGTAGCATTTTCGATGCGCGCATTATTTTCTAAATATAAAAAGAGTTGTTGCTTTTCTGTCTTATTTAAATTTAATACTTGTTGTTTTAACCAACGCTCATCTTTCTTGTAGCTTGATAAAAAATACTTAAAATCATACCTAGCCAATACATAATACATTTTACCGTCTGCAAAATTTAGTAAAAAATTAGGTTGGTTAAAATCGAAAACACCATAATTATAAATAAGATCTAAGTTTAAAACAGAATCTTTAATTCGAATTGCCGCATGTCCAAATTTTTCATATAATGCTTCACCAGGACCTGCAGTAACTATAGAAATTTCCGAATATACGGAAAGATTTACTTGTGCATTATTGTGAGTAATTGAAAAAAGAGAAAGTAAAACAAAAATGTATAATTTTTTAATCATAAAATTAAGGTCTAATAAAATTATAATCAAAAGTAATTGAAAATATATTAGAAAATAAAGCATTACCAACACTACCAATATTTGTTAATGCATAATCTATTTGTATTCCCCTATAGTTAAAACCAACTCCGAAGTTGGGTTGTAAAGACAAAGATTTAGCGTTGTTAAATTGTGTTACATCTTGAAAATTACCAACACCAGCTCTTAAATATACTATTTTATCGTAATCTAATTGAAAACCAATGGCTGGGTCTATACTTCCTACATCAGAAGATAAAATATCATTGGTCTTTGCAAAACGTACATTTAAATCCAGCTCTGCAAGTAAATTAAAGAAACGCCCAATTCTAAATTCTCTGGCTGCACCTATTTGTAATTTTGGCTTTGTAATTTCTGTGGTTTCTGGTAATTCCTGATTTTGTCCTGAGATAGCATTTTTGATTTTATCAAACTCCGTTTCATTTATTGCCCAAGTATTAAATGTTGTGGTAATATCTCTCGCCATTATACCGAATTTCCAATTATTTCTTTCAAATTGAATACCAACATCAAATCCAAAGCCCCAGGAAGAAGCAAAATCACCAATGGTTCTTCTTACTACTTTAGCATTTATACCAAATTTTAAATCCTTAAAAATAAGATTTCTAGCATACGCAATATTAAAAGCATAATCTGCTGCAGAAAAAAGACTAATTCTATTAAAATCTATATTTCCTTCGCTGTCGATTAGTTCTGTGGTATTTAGAATATCATCCACTCCAAAACGGATAATAGAAATTCCTAGTGCACTTTGTTTGTCTATAGGCATTGCAAATGCGGCATGATTATAATTTGCAATACCTGCAAAATAAGAAGCATGCATTAAAGACCCCTGATAGTCTTCTATACCAACTAGACCAGCTGGATTCCAGTATATAGAATTCACGTTATTAGAGGTGGCTACAATTGCTTTGCTCATTCCTAAACCGGCAGCATCTACACCAATATTTAAAAATTCATTGGAATAATTTCTAAAAGCTTGCGCATTTAAAAATAATGAAAAAAATAAAAATAAAAATAAAATTCTAAGTTTCAAAAGCATAATAATTTCTTCAACAAATATCTTAAATACTATTAAACTAACATTGGTTTTGTTTAAATATTGTTTAATAAAGTGGAATTTGAATCTTTTCGCTTATAAATGAACTAATTCTTTTTTCTAACCATGTATTTTCTTGTGGCTTAAATGATTGTATAAAACCACAATGACCTCCATAATCTGTAATCTCTAAATAAAAATTTTTAGATTGCAATGCCGCTTTGGTAGGGAAACATGCTGGTGACAAAAATGTATCATCTTTTGCATTTACCAATAAGGTAGGTCTATCAATTTTTGATAAATAAGGTTTAGAACTTGCTTTTTTCCAATAATCCTCTGGACTCTCAAAACCAAATACAGGAACTGTATATAGTTTTTCTAAATGCTTAAATTTTGTTGCTTTAAATAATTTATCTTGGTTTAAACGATATTCTGGAAATTTATGCGCTTTCTCTAAAATTTTATTTTTTAGTGTTTTGAAGAATATTTCAACATATAGTTTATTTTTTATTTTATCCATTTCATGTTCGGCAGATGTTATATCTACGGGAACAGATATGGCTACCCCTCCTTTTACTCTTGAGGACAATTTTTCCTGATATTCACCCAAGTATTTTAAAGTTAAGTTACCTCCTAAACTAAAACCAACAAGTACTATGTTGTCGTAGTTATAGTTTTCTAAAAGATGTTTTATAACAAAGGCAACATCTTCAGTTTTTCCGCTGTGATAAGTTGATAATAACAAATTATCTTCACCACTGCAACTCCTTAAATTAAAACAAACAGTATCTATCCCTTTCTGATTTAGATGATTAGATGTAGAGGCAATATACTTGGATTTAGAGCTTCCCTCTAAGCCATGAATTAATAGAACTAATGTTTTAGAACCTACAAAAGAAAAATCCAGGTCAATAAAATCAGCATCCCAAGTGGTGATTCTTTTTCTAGTATAGCTGCATATATTTTTTGTAAAAAGTGGTCGATACATCGTATTAAAATGACCGTTTTTAAACGGTAAAGTAGGAGAGAAGTCTGATTTTATTATAGGCATCTAATAATTTTATTTTTAATAATTTTTAA
>Ga0115008_10003339_pt1 | contig 13290 bp, 9 predicted proteins | sample FraStrMetagenome_FD_87164 | JGI IMG/M metagenome (GOLD analysis project Ga0115008, IMG submission 87164) | Marine eukaryotic phytoplankton communities from Arctic Ocean - Fram Strait ARC3M Metagenome | ecosystem: Environmental > Aquatic > Marine > Oceanic | place: Fram Strait | collected 2012-06-18
AATACTGCGTAAAAACTAATAAACCCTTGTGAGTAACATATTTGATTCCAATAAACAATTACTGGCCAAATTTTGAAGCTCGCTTGGTCTAATGAGCCGAAACGGTCAAAAAATAATTTTACTCGGGTATAATCACTAAAGCGTCGGCACCAAAGACCGTATCTTCGTCGTAAAATGGATTTAGACTGATTAAATATCCAACATTCTTAACACCTAAACGCGCCGAAATGCTTTCAAAAACGTCGTTGTCTTCTGTAAGGATAAATTTCCCCAATAATTTAACTTTTATACCAGGGTTATTACTCATAAAATCTACCATAGTATTATCCCAATTCCTGAGTACGTTCCGACGGTTATTAATTTGTACTCGGCCGTCTGTAAAGTAGTAAATTAAATCCCCATCCATATCTTGATAAACGTGTTGTTTTTTCATTGCTTGTTGATTGTAATCTTCTTCTTCGAAAGTGAGTATTGGCTCGGGGTTGGGCTGTTTCTTTTTGCGCGGATTCTTCTTTTTCTTAGCTGGAGCGCTCGTTTTCGTTTCGCCCACGGACATAGCTGCCAATTGTTTGGTGATGTCGTCGACGCCGCCACCTTCTTGGACATTTCCCCGTAATACTGCGTCCAACATTTTGAGAACAACAACATTAAAGCGATGTCTGGCACCGTAACCACCCGACAAAAAAAGGATTTCGGATTCTTTTTTGTCGTCCGCCTTTCCGTCCGTTCCCCATGACAATTTCATCATGTCCGGCGTGCACGAGTACACATTATCTTCATATTTTATCCAAAATTGTCGGGCATACCATTTTCTGCCTTTGAGAGCCGCTGTCCAGCCTATCTTCGTGAAAGGCCAACAATTGCTTTCTATTGAGAGCTCTGGTGGAAATGCGGGCCATTTGGCCCTGTGGACGACTGTGGGGAAGTTCGGTTCAAAACGCCTGACTGTTCGAAGCATATCGTGGTACTTTATGATAGGCCTGAATGGCGGAGGGATTTCTTTGGAGACGTCTGACCTACCGGCTGTTGAATGTTTGGAAGAAGGCGCTTTTCTCCAACGCACGGTTGAACACGAGACGACTTTTACACCGCGGTCGCGCGCCACTCTAAACATCATTAAATCCTCAGCCGCTTGAAAGGCGGGATTAAGTGCCGATTGGAGAAATGGTTTGTCTTCTGTGGCAAAAAGTCCAGGTTCAAACAAATGCAAATTAATCAGCCAACAGCACATGGACTCTTGTTTGTTTTTAAGAGGAATATTCCACTTGATGGGGTCGCCTTGATTGGCACAAACGATACCTGCTTGCATAATGTCCGAAACTCGGTTCATGTACATGAACGCTGCTGCGTGCGTCAGTGGAAAACGACTGTTGCCCGGCGCCATCATGGATTCACCGTTGACGTCCCGAACAATGGCTCGAAATTTGTATTGGTCGTTATCGCGCGCATATTTAGGGTTTTTCTTGTCAGCATTGTTGATGTGAATTCTCTCACCCACTTCGTCGTAAAGCGTCTCGATTTTTTCGGTAGATGACGCGGCCGATTCCATAATACCGACTTCGGTATCTGTATTGGCCAAACGCTGCACGCGAATCACATCCATAGCTTCTTTTCTAACGTCAAATTCTTGCACGGACTCATCCTTAGACTTCCTTAATCTATCTCTATCATTAAATTTGACGACGGCATGCAACCATGGGAGGACTTGGTCGTCTTGTATGATACAGCGTCTCTTCGTTCGGTTGTACATTTCCAACGACTCGCCGGACAAATGACTTGACCAGTGGTCGTGTAACCACTGAGCCACGCGCCAACAATAAAACTTTGAGTCGCCGGCAGAATACCCTTGTCTGTTCGGCAATACTACCACAAATGTGTGTTTGGACGCGTATCGTTCGACATATTCTTCGGCTTCGGACTCGAATCGTTTGTCTTGGCCTATTCTTAGTATTTCGCCTGTATCAGGGTCTATGCGTTTTTCGCGTCTCGTTGGTCGCACAATGAGAATCGTGGCCCATTTACCCACTTGACCCATAGCATTTTTGTCTTCATAATACACACTATGGTAATCCGCAGTGCCATCTCGAAGGACAGTTCCCATAATAATGGGCGGTACGTCTAATTGAGCAAAGTAATTAGGCGTGTCCAAGTAGTTGTCGGCTAAAAGCCGACGGTCGAATTTCAAGTCTTCCACGACGTTAATATCGCCGAAACGGCTTGTGACGGACACTTCTTCAAACATGGTTTTGTAATCAAGCGCGGGTGTCGTCGGTAAATCTTCACCAGGTTCGTCGTACAAAATATCATGCTTTTCGAGGACACCGTTTTCGCGCAGGTACTGTTTTTTGAATTTCCCGCGTAAATTACCATAGTCAGCCATTGGGTTGCTGTCCGTAACTACTTCAAACGCACCGTTGTAGTCTTTTCTTCCACGTTGTGTGTCAAGAATATGCTTGTAATTTACATAAGAAAAACGAACGTGATTTAGGTTGAAATGTGCAGCGTCGCCATTATTAAAGCCGTTTGACTTACATAAATCATCATTGCGTTTCCAATGAGGCCCGAATTCGTCGTCCATATCGACCATGGGGAATGGAATAAACCCTCCAAGACCAGAGAGTCTATCATATTCGTGTTCCACTAAAACACCATACGTTGTACTATTAATATCACCATAACCCCCACATAATTGTCCCTTTTCACGACCGTTCACCATTTGCCACGGTCTTGATTTGTCTTGTGTGTCGGCCACGGAGGTATTTTCATTTCTGGGAACCGACGAGGTGTCAGTAATAACATCGATGCGCGCCTTTAAGACACTGATGTCCAAATTCTTTTCGAGGGCTACAAGCTCGTCGTTTTCGCGTTTCGTCCATTTAGAAATGTTTTTATGGGCGACGTAATCTTCACCGACCAAATGTGTTTGTACAGCGGCCGAATGCAAAGCACACAATCCTAAACCGGATAATTTTTCGGCCAAGACGTCCATTGAAATCAGTTCTGTCACTGACCCTTCGGCGGATTGAAATCGGACATATTGACGATACATTTTAATTTGTAGAAGCAGACATAAATAGGGAATATTCATTATGTTGCGCAGAATAAATTATAAAAATAAGGACACTGGTCACAACCCCAGAAGACAATATGCTCGTCTCTGCGTGCAACCTTTTTGTCCATGGTGCGGTATAACCCACCTGAACGTCTTAAAAGGCCGAACAAGTACGTCAGAGGGAACCACCATGTACACGAGGTGGAGTGGTCGTGTATCAACTGTTGTCAAATGATTATTCTGTCAGACATTACAAAAAAAAGTTAGTTCAAAGGGGCCTGTGCATCCGAGGTGTTCCGTGCGGTTCATGTCCTTACTTGCCGCACGGCCGGTATTTGCAGAGCATTTAAACAGTGGTTGATAGAAAAATAAGAAAACGTTCGGATTAATCTATTTAAATTACATGGGTCAGTGAAGCGGACGAGCAAAAATGAATGCATGGGTGTCGGACAAACAACCTCTCATGGGTTGTGTGTTCCAGTATCTACCTACCAAAGACATATGTAAGTGGCGTCGAACATCCAAAAACAAGGAATTGACGGACGCATTTTCAAATCATCAGTGGGATGATTTTGTCTCACAAACGGCTGCCGTTCATAAATGTGCCACATGCTTACGAAACCGTGGGCCCAAGGGTCTTTTTCATTGTGTGGATTGTCGTGAAAAGGTGTGCGTTGACCATGTGGTTACATGCACCTACTGTTTGCACGATTTATGTTTACGTTGTTTCACCACGCGCGGGTGCTGCTGAACCAGGACAATGCGAAACCAATGACGAAAAACACAATGCCCGACGAATGTCCAAGGCCATAGTGTCCGTAGACACAGTGCGAGTCGCAGTATAGTCCATAATTACGTTGCGTAACGCAATTGCCTGGTTGGCCACACTCATGGTACCAAGGGCCAACACCGGCTACGAGAAATAGAAACACAAAAGGAATCGTCCAGCAAAGCGGGCACCACCATGACGAATCGTCCGTCGTGGGAGAGGCCGTTTCTTCAAACTGTAGCATGCTTTTTTTGGCTTCCAATTGTTCTTTGGGCTGACCATTCGCATCGTGTACAATCACATAACTTTTATACATTTTGAACATAATTTAATATTTTAAATACTTCTTTTTTTTATGTCGTCTGCTTCTGTAGAATCAGTCAATGTATTTACATTACTAGAACCTACCGCTTTACTAAACGCTGCCTCGACACCTGTCCCTGTCGCCGTCTGGTGCTTGTAGTAGGTGTACGTCTCGTCGGCTTCGTGTAATTGTCTCTCTGGTCGCTGGGTCGACGAAACAAATGCTTCAATTCCAGTGGAACGAAATTGACGGGCGAGGCCAAACATGCGATACGCCGTCACGTGGAATTCCGGCAACGTAATCAGATGCATGTTGTACCCGAAGGACGCCAATTGCGGGCCAAAATGTTGCAGACGTGCGTCCACAATGATATCGGATACGCGTCGGACAGGGTCGTAACCTTCTGCCAACATCGCTTCCTTGAGTGCGGCGTGACGTTTTTTAAAGGATGTGCGCCCATCCCCAATAAATTTGAATTGCGCTTTCCACTTGCGTTCACCCATCAGGTAATCCATCACATGTGGTATAACATCGTCTGCAACTTTAGGGGCCCAAATAGGGTCTCCTTGTACGCTCTGGCCCTGTTCTGCGATGGTCGATACAATCATATCCTTAAAGGCGGCTTCGTAACCAGGCGTGAATAACGGATTACGTATAAACGAATCGTCCATCATGGAATTGCCATACATTAGAATCTTTTTCTCAATCTCTTCTAAGACTTTGGCCGCCATGGGCCGGGCTTCCGCGACAAATTTGACGTCCCAATCAAACGAGGGTGAATGATTGTACAAACCATATGCACGCTTTCCTTGTGGCGCCAACTTTGCGTTCACACCGTCCAAGAAATCTTTGGCCACTTGCAAGTCCGCATCCGGCGTTTCCATCCACACGTGTGACGCAAGGCCCTCCGAAACAACGGCAACACCCCGCTGTATGGCCAAATCAAGGCCGTAGCGATTACCCGTCTCTGGGTTGACACCCGTCTTCAAATACAAATATTTGCCATCGGGTGAAGCACCACGCTCCCAATCTACAAATGTGTGTTCTGGGTGTGTCTCGTCTTTTAAATTGGCAGAATTATGGATGCGTTTGGCAGAATAGGCGTCTGTCCGCGCCACAAATGTTACGGAATCGCCCACGCCCATCTCTTGGGCCGCCAAATTCGCCGAACGCATGATGACTGCATAGTCGTCGTACGTATTCAATTCCTTGTCGCCGAGATGACCACAACGCTTTTTGTCGCCTTGGTCTTCAATGTGAATGACGTTGATACCATTTTCAACTGCTTTTCGTACAGCGATGCGTGTCTTCTCTGGTGTATTCCACCCCTGTTCCAAATCAGCCAGTAGTGCTATATCACGATAATTCGAGTGTTCGAGGCCTTCGTTGTCTTGAATAAGATGTGCTCTGTACAAATGTTCGTTTATTTCAGCGGCACAATTGGCCGCTTCTTCAGGAACGACGTGCAGTGTATCGGGTAGACACATACCCAAGCGATTCTTCATCGCATTAATTTGCCAGCCGCCGGCATAAGGGCCTACACGTCCAGCCCCACCTGCCACAACATTCACAGCAGAAACACCGTTACTCGTGCCCAGAAATCCGTACGACTCGTTTTGGCGCAAATACTCTTTGAGCCACTGTCCACGATGGCGCGTCAATTCGACGCCTGTCACCGGCGCATCGAATTCGGGTTCAAATTGGATGGGCGTAAACCCGTTGTCATGTTTCAAGGCTTCTCCGGCCACATTCGGAATGAAATCAGCGTCTTGTTCAATATATTGTTCAATGACATGGCGAATTCTTGGCTCGGTGGACGACAAGTCGAGGTCGTCCACGACACCATTATTGACCCAATTGCGAACTTGTGATAGCGATATCTCGGCCGTCGCCATATCTTCCATGAGACCATTAAGAGCCACTGCACCGTTACCGTCCAACCATTGGGAAATATATTCGGACGCCACGGCTACTGCAGGTGTCGGGTCGGCCACTTCCAAAGTTTCTTCAAAAGGATAAAATTCGTCAGCATGTGGTAGTTGTACAAGAACTTTTTTCTGATTGGCACCAATGTGTTCTTCAAACAGGGTTTTGACGGGCTCTATAAGGCCGGGATGCGCCACCCATGCCCCATCACAACCACGATAAATTTCCAGCATCTTGTCGTCCGCGATTTTTTGAAGGACTTCGGTCATATCTCCTTTCGACGGAATAAAAGCAGACATGCCACCCATGGCGTGAATATTGCGCCGGTGACACGTTGACACAATCTGACGCACGTACGCCTCCATAAACGATTTGTCCATAGTTAATTCGGCACGGTCTTCGAAAACGTGTTTCGGCAACGACTTCATCATGCTGAACAAGTAATCCCAGCGGCCACAATTGAGTCCCACAATACGGTTGTTCAAAGCATAAATGATTTCGTCCGTTTGAAAGATGGCGGGAAACGTTTCTATGAGGACGGTAGTTTTCACTGTTCCGGAAGCCAGGCCCAAATAATCTTCACATTCCTCGAGAACAGAATTGACGAACGCGGCTTCTTCGTACGATTCCAACTTGGGAATGTATAGATACGGCTGTTTACCAGCGTCTAACATGGGGTGCGCTGACCCCTCTAAAAACTCTGCGATGTCATAGAGCATAGCCGAACCACCGTCATGATGCGGCAAATGTAGCCCACGAGCACGCACATGAAACGTTGGTTGGCACTGGTCGTTTAATCGATACGATTTCGTGGCCGTTTCAAAGGCCAGAGTACCGTCCACGATGCGGCGAATGTTTTGGTGTGCGTCGCGAACGTTGGCAACCGTCGGTGACATGGAATCTTCCAAGTCAAACATGTAGCCGTCCGCCCGTGAGTTGAGCGCATTGATGACCATCTTGGCGTCGTTGCCCGGGCCCGTGATTTCGACATGTCTGCACTGCAAGTCTTTGGGCGTGGGCGCAGCCTCCCAATTTTGGGAACGTACGTGCTCTAAATCTGGACGTATGCCCAACGGAGCGAGTGCACGTGCACTTAACAGTTGTTGGCGCTGCGATTCAAAAAGTTTGCTTATCCGTGAAAACATTATTTTGGGTAGAGTAGAGTTATTTATATAGTCTTATCTCAAAAAATAACACTATAAATTTAACGAATTAATAAACGAAATGAGTTTATTTTTATTATTCAATATATTTTCAGTGTATTTTGCATCACAAATGTTACAAATGTCGCCTCTCATAAGTACAGACGCGCATAATAACGTGACGCCGTTCGCACTGGTGTACGACGCTTTGTACAGCATCCTCGTGGTGCTCGGTCTGCATCAGCTGCATCGCATGACCGAAAAGAAATTGACGACCAAACAAAAACTGGTATACACTGTCTGTTGTCATGCTGGCGCGATTATATTTGCATTGTGTGGCCAAATACCATTTTTGCACGATTTTGCATTGACCAATGGGTTTTGGGAGCGTCTTACGTGGGAGGGCAAGATTGTTATAGGTTCGCTGGCGGTCGTCATCGCGGCGCTGGTGTATGTACAGGGTCGCCGCGCATGGGCCAAAAAACAATGTTGTCGCCAATGGTTCCCATGGATATCCATTATTATTACATGGGCGATTATGTGGTCTATTATTTATACGGAAGATATTTCTGTTCATGTACATGTGCATCACGCACTCTTTGCAGGATTCTTCTCGTGCTGGTTTGACGATTTTACGTCTTGTCTTGATTTGGTCGTGAATGCCTTGATGATTGGTATTGTTATCGAGGGCATTGATTTTTTTGGTATCGGTGAACTGACTTTATTTATGATGGACAATTCGCCGTCCATGGATACTACCGGCGTGTTTATCGCTTGGCTGACGGCTTTGGTAGGTCTCATGGGCACTATTTGTTGGCATCGTCAAAAGGCACTCGAAGGAAAGTCCGAAATCAAAGTCATACTTGTCCCTGTGATATAATCAGCGTCTGCAAAAAGTCACGGAATTTGAGACGCATACCACGACGACAAACATTCCAATGAAACATAAAACATGTGAACATGTCCAAAAGGGAAACGGTTCAACTTGATAACCACATGCAAATAAAAATAGTTTGCCAAGCCAACCAAATATTAAATATATCATAAACACGTACATAATAAAATAAGAGGTCGTAGAACCATCGTTTCGGAGCTCGTTCAGATAGACCGTTGGTGGTTCAGGCTTCAATTGTATATATTCAACTTGTATAGGAGACCGACAAATACTACAATCGACCCGTGGTATTTTTTCATGCATATCTGCCAAACATTCCGTGTGGACTGGTATTTGACATTCGCACGGAGATGTTGTTTCACACTCTTCCAAACATACGTAACACCGAGTCATTTATGAACAATTAATTAAATATTTATACTTAGTCTTTTATGTTCTGTATGTCATCGGTTCGGGTCTTCATATATTCAAAAAACGACCAAAAAGTTATCATGTCGCTAGGGCCTGACACCGCTTTAATAAATGCATTCGCTTTGCCATCTTTGTCAAGCCCTTCGTAGACCGTCTTACGATTTTCAAGCGATTGGACGGCAGCATTGTGCACCAAAATTTCTTGTTGCCGGCGCATTTCGAAATCATGCTTCACTTTGGCGATGGCATTCCTTTCGTCCAGAGTGATTTGTGTTTGGGCGACCCCTAAAGCTTTTCCTTTCGCTGTTATTTGACCTTCCATTCTAAGGATGCAATTATCCACATGATGCGCGGCAATATCTTCAATTTCGTCCGAGGATACGCCTAAATTGGAGTCTTTGTCGAGTTTGTCGAATAGAGTACATATTTTTTTAAATTTTTTCTTATCATAACCGTCTGGACATTTAAGTATTTCAACTTTGGATGTGCCTCCGCCCATTTATTCTGTATCGTATGCCTTTATATGCTGAATTTGTTTTGTTGCTTTGATGAGACCCTTCTCGTATGCGTGAAGCGTTTTTAATTCTTCCGGTGTAAAACGTGACAAATCATCGGCGCGCAATTTCCCACCGAGATGTTGATAGGCACTGAATAAAGCGTGGGCCATTACCGACCATGCATGACCCGGCTCCAAAGTCTCTATATGTCGCACCAAAATAGTGGACAAATCTTCGGATACTTGTTGTGCAGCATCTACTATGGGCATACATTCGTAATTAAGTAACGTTTCGGTTTTCCATCCCTTTTTCCCCGGAGAACACAGGAGTATTTCTCTATTGTTGGACATCATAATGGCTGACTTTTTATGCGCCTTCATTTGGCGCTTGACGGCATTTTCACATCCTTCGTAGTCGACAGTTTCTCCGTGCCAACACGAAGACGGTTGATATTCGTGGCGTACCCAGGGTGCATCGTCCGTCGTCACGTGAAACGTTTTCCCATAGAATTTTTCGATAGGAATCCACATCTTGTGTACGGCAAACAAGCGCCTTTTAGGAAGAACAAGTACCGAATCTTTTTGAGTTGACCAATGTGTCTTGTTCCATTTGAACGTATCCAACGTATCACCATCTATAAACCCTATCATGGCTGGGTTTGACCGTAGAAATCGAGGTGCGTCTAACAGCCAGTCATTATCTCGAGCTGCTAAAGTACATTTCATACCGCGTTCCCGCAGAAATTCGCACACAACGTCAAATGACCAGTATCCGCTGGCTGTACAATATGTCGCTATGGGGTCGCTCGTCTTTTGAACGAGCTTCGCGGCCACATTGTTGAGCTCTTGTTCGTTTATCTCGTATAATAAATGACCTATTGCAGTGACAGCCTTTTTCGCACCTACTTTGAACTCGGACATTTGTTTGTTGCACCGCCGCTAAATAATGTAAAACTATTGCCTCGTGGATTTTTTTACAGTATATAGTGGTGGTGCAACAAACAAATGTCTGAGGGCAAATCGGAGTTTCGTCAATTTATCCGATACGTCACAGCGTCAATGACCGACCAAGAATTATTGGCCATGGTGATTCGGTTTTGGCCGCGTGGAAAAGTCAATTTGACGGCAGCTGTGTTGGATACGCTCGTCAAAAAATGCATGCCGTACATCTTTTCGCCCAAAGACGAAGCCGCCCTCAGAAGCCATATCCGAAAGATATGGCCAAAGAGAGGGGAGATTCTGGACGCAACACTTTTAAAAGAGTTGGACGCAAAGCGCTTACTCTTTTCGGATGAAGACGAAAAAGTTTTGCAGGCCATTTACGACAACTTTCCACGTCGTGAGAAGTCGCTCACCGTGAGCGTCGTCGACATTATACGGGCTGCCACCGGCTATTCGTCCGCGCTCATTCGCGATGTGTGGAAACGTCGTGACTATACTTCCGAGGGATGGAGACGGTATGTTCGATTTAAGAACAAACCTAGACTCACTCCTGAAGAGTCAGAGTTGCTCACAAAAATATATTTGAACTGGCCCGCTAACGAGAAAACCTTTTCTCACAGCAATCAGCGTCAAATCGCCGATAACATTGGCGTTTCACAAGAAAGTGTCAGAGACGTGTGGAAATTAAAGCAGTGGTATCCGAACGCGCCTGATATTTCGTATTGGAATAATCGATTGGTGGCCGCCATCGTGGCCAACAATCGCAAACTATTTGATTATTACGTGGAGCGAGATGACATTAACGGTCTCGTGAACGGGAAACAACAATCGCGTGGAGGAACACCTCTAATGGAAGCCATTCGATACCTACGCCGGTATATGTTTGACGTCCTCATGAAAAAGGGAGTAGATGTCAACCGTGTTAGAGAAACGTTTTCCGACCTTAAAACGCCACTCGTCAACGCTTGTCACGTGCCGCCCTCGCAAATAAACGAGTACGTCGGACGATTATTATCTGCCGGCGCTGACCCCACTCTGTGCGCTGGCCTCTCCAACATGCCACCCCTGTGGTACTACTTGGAATGGGTGACCGAACCAACGCTAGTTAAAAGATTAATGCCCAACGTGCGGACACTCAATCGTCAAACCAAGGACAATCGTTGGAGGGAAGCACGTGAGTCAATACTCATGTTGGCTTGCCGCAAACATCCCTCAATTGTCCCGATGCTATTGAGCGTCGTCGGTTTAGACGTCAACCAAAAAACAAACTATGGGAATACAGCGCTTCATTTTGCGGCTGAAAAAGCGGTACCGATTATTGAATTATTGTTGGCTGTGCCAGGCATCGAAAAAAATGTAGAAAATAAGCATTCAAAAACACCTCTGGACGTTGGGTATTGTCGGGGCGATATGACGACCATTGAAATGATGAAAGACGCTGGTTGTCGTCGGAATCGCGCAAACGAAGTATGTCGTTTGCACGCAAACGGATTGACAGAAATGCTTCGAGTTATTGGCCCACAAGTCGCGGTAGAAACAACGCGCTCGTCTTCACCAGACCCTTCAAGTCCAATGATGGAACCACAAAATTGTATTAAATTTCATCTGAACCAAGGCAGCGTCGGCATTTGTTACATGGTGTCGGTCATCGCGCTATTTCAAAACGAGTTTACCATCCTGCACAAGCTCGCGGAATGTGTCGACGACGAGGAAGACAATCGATTGCTGCGAAAAGAATTGAACGAATCGGATATCCCCGAGGTAGACCCCACCATCAAATCTTTGGTCTCCTTTTTGTCCAAAGATTATTCTGATCTAGATTTTACTAGAGAATGCCCAGTATTACCGGTAAAATGGCGCAAAACGGTGCATCAAACCGACCTGATGTCGCGGGCGGATATTATCAACGGTGGCTCGACAGCTTTTCTATTGACATTTATATTTAAAACACTTGATACGTGGCACGATGCGTTCAATGTTTATTTTGACCAACATAAGATTTCAGGTGTAACGTCACTTAGACCAAATAGAGATGAAGTTTGGCATGAAGCAGAGACAATCTTCGAAAATAAAATAAATTTTTTTGAGAACGACGAGGAAAAAAACATTGCACTCATTGAATTAGAGTTTCAAAGTTCGATACAAGCTCTATTGAAGGTTGATATGTGGAATCCGTTTGAAATGGTCGACAAAATGGTTCGAAAACCAAATGTACGCGGTTTTATTGTCAGGGTTACCAACTCCGATGAAAGAGGTCATGTGTTTGCGGGCACAGTCTGCGATGATTTTTTGGACAAGAAAGTCTTTTACTGTAACTCGTGGGGAAAGGGATGTGTCGATTGGCGTCAAATCAACCAAGAATTATGTGACAACAACCCCACTTACAAAATTACCACAATTCATTTCGTTCTCAGAAAATAAATTACTAAAGTCATTTTTGATTTGAATCAAATCAAAAATATATGAACAATACTCTCTTTACACTTTTGATTTGATTCAAATCAAAAATGACTGACAACACCCTAACCTCCAAACAAAGCGAAGCGCAAAAGCTTCTTAAAATGGCGCAAAAGTTACAATACACCGGAAAAAAGACAGTCAAGAATTATACGAGCAAAAACAAGAACCCAGGACGGGCAAATCGCCATATATACACAAATAAAGATATGAAAATGTAAAAATATTTTTATTTAAATTAGTGAATAATGTTATTAGCCAGACCTCCCTATCTTTACACAGCCACCTAAATGTCTATACAGCGCTTTTTTCCTTTGAGGCGCCGCTTGCGCAATGCATCCAGCTGTACGATGCCACGTTTTAGGTGGTCGTTCTCGCTCTTCTTGTGTGTGTAAGCACGATAAAGTTTATTATACTTGCGCTTCAACTTGTAAAGCGGTTCGCTGAAATTTTTAAGGGACGCGCGCAGTATGTTGCTGGTCTGCTCTTCGATAGCCAGCTTTGTCGCAATTACAGTCACCCTTTTTCGAATACGCTTGGCATCCTGCTTTGTTTTCTGCAGGTCACGACGCATGGAACGGACTTGACGGGCGGAAACTTTGACCATTGATTTGTATTTAGTGATATGTGTAGTAATAAAAAAATACCAAGTTGGTCGATATTTGATTCAAATCAAATTTGATTTGAATCAAAATAAAGTTGGTCGAGATTTGATTCCAATCAAAATTTAAAAATATATTGACCGGCGTGAGTTTGATTTGATTCCAATCAAAATTTGATTCCAATCAAAATAAAGTTGGTCGAGATTTGATTCCAATCAAAATTTAAAAATATATTGACCGGCGTGAGTTTGATTTGATTCCAATCAAAATTTAAAAATATATTGACCGGCGTGA
>Ga0115008_10003342_pt1 | contig 13285 bp, 8 predicted proteins | sample FraStrMetagenome_FD_87164 | JGI IMG/M metagenome (GOLD analysis project Ga0115008, IMG submission 87164) | Marine eukaryotic phytoplankton communities from Arctic Ocean - Fram Strait ARC3M Metagenome | ecosystem: Environmental > Aquatic > Marine > Oceanic | place: Fram Strait | collected 2012-06-18
ACATTGGAGCTTTCTAAACAAAAAGCAAGCTATCACTTGCATATGCTAGATGCCGCAATATACCAGTATACAATATAGTATACAATATATATCTAACACTTTCTTATCACCATCCTACACATGGGATAAACAACATTATACTATTATTACATTTGCTTTGAAATGATAATAATTATTGCTTCTGCTAGGTCTTCATTAAGCATTTAGGTTAGTGAGCATTGCCGTATCCATAGTGTCCCAAATTATTACTACACATACAATGTAGAGGTATTATACCCCACTATAAGAGTAAAAATGTAAGTTTTCTTTCGCCTTCATGAATTCTGGGAACTTGTCCAACTGCTTATATGCCTTATCTCTACACAATTGGAATTTAGTGAATAACAAACCATTGGTTGCCTCAGTTTGTTAAGGTTTGATGGACATTTTTTTGCTTTTTGAATGTATTCGTTACAATATTGTGAGTTAACACAAACAAAGAAAATTAAACAAATTCATTTGCTCTAAAAAGAAATATTTCGATTTGGGTGCGCTAGGTTTACAATATGAACATTTTCAGATTGAGTTATTCGTAATTTTTCCTTTAGGTTTTAATAGTTAGGTAGACAAACGTACGGGGAGACGTCAAAATAGGAATTTACGGAACAGGAAAGAACTTACACATTAATTTATGCAAAGCATATCTATCTAATCAATAGGAGCTGTCGAAACAGGATGTAATATGAACTACGGTATGGTACTCCTATTCTCAATTCCCACTACGGCAAGCAATATCTATTGAGTTCCATCTAAAGTTGAATCAAAAGCACCTACTGCAGCAAAAAACACATCAATGATCGGGATTTGTGCTTTTACTTTGATGGCGTATGATGACATAATTTCAATTGGTGTAATTAAATTACAATTGAAAAGTGCTGTAGGTATTTTTATCCTCATTAGTTGTTTGTTTGAGAAAAATCAAAACTCATACGTGCTGCATATTACCAATTACGTCAAGTTGAGGTGAGACACGTAATCTCATAATAACATCAATGCTGCAGGCCATCTGCATCCAGCTGCAGAAATATTTTGAAAAAAATCAAATGACGTAATTTTGGTCTGCAGGGTGTCATCCATGTTGTTCGTTAAGTAACATTTTTTAATAGTAGTATATTTCGAGAGTCAACGTTTTTAATCCACCGAAGTAATGGTTGGTAAATGGAAAAACGCAGCACACATCATCTTTGCTTATTATGCATTTAATGTATTTCATCATAATTTCTTTTCTCAAACCCATCAAACGTGGGCTTCTTTACGTAGCAGAATATTCATTTGAGTTACTCTAATTATAAACTCAAGCTTTCTCATCATTCGAACCAATCATCAATTACAGTATTAATGTTATAGTAGGCATGAATCTATCTAGTCTTCTCAAATACAAGAACTTGATCTTTAAAGAACAGACAAGAGCGCGTCATTAGCCACATCATTCTTGTATTTAGGAATAGCTTGCATCATGAGGTTCAACTACTTTTATTAACTAAAGATGTGTTGCATGAAATCCTGGATTTTGCACACTAAATAAATAGGAATGGTTGGTCCTAGCTTTCTCAACCAGCAGGAAGAGATCAATACTGCTTCATTCCTACTTTATTTTACGAACCAGGCTTATCCATACTATTTATACATTGTTTAAGAAAGACAATAAACAGTACATTATTACACTATACCGACATATGCTTTCTATCTTCAAAAGTGAAGTTAGTCAGCAGCAGTCATTATTGATAAGGTGTGTGCAACATTGTGTTGAATGTACCATATTTATCAACATTAAACATTTTTAAAAGCTTAAAAGCCGGTAGTGCTATTGATCGACACCTATTGATGGACGGGATGTAGTTTCAATTTTACTTAGAATATTCGAACAAAACATTATGATCATTTCAATCTAATTATTGAAGTATTACGTCAGAAGATCAATTCACACATCATTTTTATTACGAACAAAACTGCTCGACGACACAACTGCTTCAGCGTATTTAGAGATCTTTCACATCCGTGAAACATGTAGAATCATACTGTAAAGCCTCCACCAAGAAGATCTTTACTTAGTGGTGTCAGAACTCTAAATAAGATTTGGAAGTTTCAGCACCAGTATTTTCTTCTCTTCATTCACGTAAGTGCATTTCGTACAAAACATCAAATTAACGAAATTCAAAAGATCTCTGATCATTTTATTTAAAAACTGAACAAACAGCATATTAAATATTGCTTATGAAGTGTTTGAAGCGTCAAGACCTTTAGATTTATTCATGACTAAGTTACTCGAAGCAGTAAAAACCCTAGCATTGACTATAACAATAGCGCTGCTGATTCGTAAATGCCAAAGTGAATCCTCATCATCGTTATCAGGGGGATTTGGGAAACGATCTTTCGTCGGTAGACACACCAGTGATCCCACGAAATTCGTTAGAGGTGGAGATGATGCATCGATGGGTCTACGGAAAGAGCGCAAATCCACGAATAAGGACGACCTTCAGGAGGAGCGTGCCTTGCTTGACAACTTTTTCCAGAAGAACATGTTTGAATCTAATGCATTGGAGTTGGATGATGAGGGCGATATTGAAGGCGATGAATCTTTGTTTCGAAAAGTCTTGCAAGATGTCGAAGAATTTTCGGATGAAAACAGCGAGTTTTCTTCTTCAGAAGGGGATGATGCGGGTAGAGATGCATCAAGTGACGAGGATGAAGATGATCCATTCACAGATCCTCACGATGATGATTATGAAAAAGGGGCACTCTATGATGCTTACAACTTATTGCACACGCTAGCTCAGGTAAGATTACAATCCTTCACGATGGTCATTTGTGCTCGATTCTTATGCTTCGATATGTTTTCTTCTTTTGAAAGGACTTTCAAAAACCGTTTGATTCGCCTGCAGTGCTTGTAGTTGGCCATCAATCATCAGGAAAGTCAGCATTGATTGAAGCTCTTATGGGATTCCAATTCAATGCTGTAGGAGGCGGAACCAAAACGCGTCGCCCTGTTGCTCTACGCATGCAATACAACCCCCGCTGCCATTCTCCAAGATGCTTCCTCCTGGAGGACGATGGCGTGGAAAGGCCTAAATCTCTATCCGAAATTCAAGAATACATCAGTAGGGAAAATGATAAATTAGAGAAAGATTCTGTTCGTTGTTTCGACTCTAGAGAGATCCAAATAAGGATGGAATACAAATATTGCCCAAACATGATTTTGATCGACACCCCCGGTCTCATAGCTTCTTCGAGGGGAGCCAAATCGGGAAATGTAAAACAAAGATCTCTATACACAAGTGCTCGTGAAGTTGAAAGGCTGGTAGTCAACAAAATGAAGTGTCAAGACTATATCATTTTATGCGTCGAGGATACACCTGATTGGAAACATGGAAAAACGAGGGAAATTGTGCAAAAAGTGGATCCAGATTTATCCAGAACAGTGATCGTTAACACAAAATTGGACACAAAAGTTCCTCAATTTGGTACTTCCAAAGACGTTGAAGAATTCCTCCGCGCCGAAATTGTAGATGGATTAAGTCCTCAAAAATTAGGTGGTCCTTTTTTCACAAGTGTGCCAAGCGGCAGAGTCGGACGTAAATTTGATGATGATTATTTGTACAACAATGACGACGACTTTGTTCAGGGATGCGTTGAAAGTGAGGAGTCTGACCGTGCTATTGTTCGTCAACGTTTGAAAAAAGTCGGTGGCGTAACTACAAGGGAATTACTCCCAAGAGTAGGATTGAGTCGCTTAAGGGCATTCTTAGAGCAGAAAGTTGATGAATGCTACAGAAAGAATGTTGCAAAAATTGTTCCTTTGTTACAAGCAGAACATGCTGCGGCCTCCAAACGATTAGGCGCATGTCAAAGAGAACTTGATGCCTTATCGATTGACAAATTGAAAGCTTCTGCTGATGCATTTTGTGATGATTTTTGTGCTGCAATTAAAGATTCCATTGCAGGTAGTGTTGCTGCTCCGGCAAATATTTTCGGGGAATCATTGGAACAGGAAAGTCTAGCTGCGGGATCTTTTCACGGTAAGCAAAGAAAGTGAAAGTATGCTTTTGCTAAAACTATATGGACTAATCGTCTCAAATTCTTTACAATTTGATTTGAACAGACATTCCAGGTTGCCCGATGACAGTTCCAACAAGAGCTTGGGATAATTTAGTGGCGACTCATGTAGGAAATCGGGAACATCGTCTCTATGGAGGTTCTCAATATCATCGTGTTTTACGCGAATTCAATCTTGCCTCAAAATGCATGCGCCTCCCAAGTATCACAGAGGATGAAATAGCAAACGCAGCCGGAGTTGGCGACACTCACGATGGAGTGAACTTCTTGAGAGCAAGCTGCGTCATTGCGTTGGAGAAGGCAAGAACTTCGTTTGATCCTCTTTTAGAGGCTCTGAGTTTAAGAATGATGCATGTTATGGGTAAATTAAGCACTATTGGTGACTTCATGATCAGACATAAGCAAGAACGGGGATCTTTCTCTGGACGCTATATTGGAGAGGACCATATAAGTCGCATGGGTACTAATGGGGATCTCACGCAAAACCCTCAATTCAAACAGCTGATTAAAACAATATTCGACAGATTTGTTCAAAAGTGCTCGGATTCGGTACGTCTTACGTTGTCATTCAAAAAATATAATGATTTGTTTTTGATTCTAACAATTTTATACTAACTATAATCTCGTCCCAGGCTATGTCGCGATGTCATGATGATCTCGCAGCTCTCACTCGTTTTGTGACATGGGATCTACACGAACGAAGTAGTGGTGCCCTGCGACGATCTTTGCCTGAGCATACTGATTTTGTTGGAGTCTATCAAGTAGCTGTAGAAGCTGCTGCTGCAGCTTCTCGAGGTGGAGACTCTACTTCGACAGCAAGAAAAAATGACGACGCAACAATAGAGTCACAATTGAGTTTAGTTGACGATGATTCCCGAGATAGAGATTACTACAATTTACTACAACTCATGGAAGAGGCTGCATGCTCTCGAGATGCAAATCGGACTACAATTCTTGTCAGTGGACTCGTCCAACACATTGTCTCACAGTGGAGGGAGGCTTTTGGTCGCTCTGTAACGACAAAATATAACTGTTTTTTCCTAATGCCTTTCGTTGAAGATTTTCATAGATATATGCGTCATGAGTTGCAAAAAGTGTATGAAGGCGAAGAAGATCTGAGTAATGTATTTGATTTAGGATCAGCCCGTAAAGCCCTAAGACAAAGGTGCGACGATTTGAGAAATGAATGTGAAGCCAATACTAAATTACGCGGCAAATTCGATATGGTATCAAAAATGATGCGCAAGAGACAAGATCAAGAGGCATTAGCTGAAGCTATTAGCCAGAATAATGATACTACCGAGGTTCTTCCTGGCTCATTCACGAGAAAAAAAGGCCAAAAGTTTGATGGAATATAAGGCAAACAAATCAATACTGACTTTCAAGTATACGCAAAAACCACAACCAAAAATGAATACACAATCTATGAATAGATGCAGAAAATTATCATCGGAAAAACCAGGTATCAGCCCAAAAATCGGATCATTGAGAAGTGGTAGATAATATTATAGATGGAAGCTATATATTATTTTTTTCAAACTATTTTTTAGTCTTACAATAGACGATATATGTCTCATGTATAAATATCCCATCATTGGTAAAAAGAGATCAATAAATCACATCGTGTATACAAAAAAAAATTATCAAAGCTATAAACTAGCTTTATCAAGCCGTTGACATCATTTATAGGCTTAAAATTTGGATACTGTTGGTTCAAAATATGTGAGATTTATGACATGAGACTGAGGATATGTAGGCAAATGAGATTTAGGTCTATTGGGGTCACTTGACTTTCAAAATATTGATTGCTGGTCAATCAAGAATTAAGATAACAAATTTTTTAAAAATATATTATTGTAATCTCAATCGTAGTAAAGTTTCAACTTGAAAGATATCAGCTAAAATGCTCAAAATATATTGGAAAGAGCAATTAACTAAGTATTATCAAAGCTTGTGCCCCAAACTTTAAAGATTACAGAAAAGAAACAAAAATGAGTTCGTCCTTCAATATCTATCACTTTGAATCGTACAGATTTCAAAATTGAATCGTGAAGATTTCAATGAAGGGCTGTCTTTTATAAAGCATCATGCGATATACCTGCGTCATCCAAAGCATCACATTGATCTTTCTTCCTCTGCATGTCTTTTCTTTTTCTTTCTCTCTTCAATCTTTTGGTCTCGCTTATCTGTCTGGCTTCTTCCCACTCTTCTTCTGTCATGGTGCTTGTTACATACTCATACCTAGACTGATTCAAACCCAGCACTTGTGCTACAACTTCTCCCACAGATTCTGCAAAGTGGGTCATTCTTCCAAGCGCATAAACTGAGTTATGCCATAATTTTGTTTTTGCTGAGATGTTATAATTTTCTGCATCCCAATAATATTTCCGTGGTATAGGCATTAGCTTCCGGACTGTACGTTCAAGCTACACAGATGAGAAAGCAGTTGGTTATTAAAGATTAGATACATGCTTGAGAGAATAGCTAAGACCAAAGAATGGATACTTACAGGATCTATTCTTTGATCATTTAAATCAATTTCTTCACATTGCAATTCTAAAGGAAGTTCGTTCTTGCTTCGAAATTGTTTAAAATTATGTAACATGATGTCAGCACCCTAAACGACAGCTAAAAAGACAAAGACACATTGATTCTTTTAGGCTTCACATACCTTTCTCCTTTATCCACTAATCCTCTTGCTACATGGACCTCTTGAATCTCTGAAGATCTGGTATACTCAGCCTCGTCCTCCATTGTTGTCTAGTTTTGAAGTGTCACGTGTTGCAGGGGTATTTTTGTGAATTATGTCTCCATGGTTTGAAATCTTACCTAATATCAGCAGTACGCTTTTCACTTACTGTGAAAATTGAGTCCCATCAATAACAAAGAATTATTTTGGAATGAAAAAATTAGTTGTGAATACATCTTTTGTGAAAAAAGAATTTACATGTTCATTTACCCTTTCCTTTTCATCTAATCTGTCTTCGAATAAAAAACGATTGATTCTATGATTTAAAAATATTAAAGTGCGCTAGCACGTTTTTAAACCTTGAAACTTATGAAATAAATATATATCTACTATTTTCTCGATTTAAAGTGACTTAATTGTCCAGCAATCAGACTCCGTCTTCTTGGCTCTTTACAATTCCAACTTCAACAGGAATATCGTCATCATCCTCTTGCACTTGTTCACTTTGTATGAATGAACCAAAGTATTTTGTAGCGAACATAGAAACACGAAGTTGAATATCATATTGATTTTTATTCACGAGCCATCCAACAACTCCAAGCGTGATCCCTGACACCGCAAAAACTCCAAAATAAATAGGAATTGTATTATTGTAGTCATTCATTTTTGAAAATGTATCAGAAATTTTGTATACATCCATGAACAGTCCCGCTGTTCCGGTTAATACAACAACAGCACTAGCACATATTACACCGATCATTATAAGCGGTATGAATACGAACATATTAATCAATACCCAACGCCACCATTCGTCTCCTAATCGGAATCGAAAAATTCCAAATATTGCAGCTGCATTTATGAGGAGAACAATTGATGAAAAATTCAGACTCCACACTAGTGTATCTCTTTTGATTTTCTTCACAAGAGAAAGGAAAAATAAGCTAAGCACCCAAATTGCACTTGTGACACCAAACCACCATATATAGAAAGAATCACTAATGCCATCTTCAAAAAATTCAGCCATAACATAAAGACAAACTACTGATGCTGAAACTCCGACATAGGTAGTAATGGGGAGAGTTGGAATTCCCTTTTTCACCCACAAGACTAGAGATATCGCAGCTAATGGCAGGGAACTGAGAAAGAGAGTTGCAATAGCGCTCTTGCGTCTAAAATTATCATTGTCACATGACGTCTCTTGAGGGGGAGCATTTTCTTTTTTCCTACTATGATTTTGTACTTCTAATGAGCCAGGATTCACTGAAAATATGATGTTTCCCCAATCGTCTTGTTTTTGAACTGATTTTCCTACTACCCAAAGTGTGCCATTATTCCAAAACAAATTTTTTGGATCTCGGATGACTTTCTCTTCAATGATTCGAAGGTCTAGTCCATCATTAGTACATACAACTCTTCTTACATATTCCGTTTCAACCCACATCTCTTTTTGTTCAATACTTAAACGTTTGGAAGCAATGAAGCAGGTAGTATTAGACATTTCATCTGATACAAACCAAAAAGGATCGTACATATCATCAACGAAAGTTGGTTGCTTGCCTTCTACAGACTGCCATAGTTTATGACTTGTGTATCCAGGAAAACCAACTTCAGACATCCCATCATTTCCTCTGAACAAAGAAACTCCAGATGCTGGGAAATATTTAAAAGTTGTTTCGACAAATCCTTTGAAATCATAATTTTTGGCCCATGATTGTACATCTTTTGGTATCGTAGACATGTCAATTTCCCATCCGCTGTTCTCAATATCACGGAATGTATCTATAGGAGCACAATTAATCACATTGAGAGCAAGAATAAGACCCGCAACAGACATTGTAAGTACAGCCAATGCATATAGTAGATGTACAAAGAGTTTAAAATCTATTTTTTTTTCATCTTCTTGAGCACCATAGCTTAGATTTTTCTTTTCTGACCAGTACGAAAGGATAAAGAGGAGAAGTGCATATGCACAGCATATCGAAAGGCCTAAAATCCAATTTGATAACACCCCCCAGATAGTCAAAGTCTGTCAAAATTGAATCGTGATATTGTTAAAATGGTAGAATCGACGTTGGAAAAGAAAAGAAGTGGATAAAAAAATGAAGCATGGAGATTTGTTGAGCTTACCCCTAGTCCAATATTGAAAAGGATGAATCCTGTCCAAGCAAAAGATGTCGCTGGTGAACAACCCATGATAGATACGTTCTCTTAGTTGATCAACAACAACTTCTTACAAAAATGAGTTGATAATGGATTTCTCACAAGGAATTTCCAGTAGGTAAGAAATGTATTGGTCAATTGAATGCATCTAATTAAGTAGCAATTCCCGCCAAACGTATCTTAGTCCAGGCTTTTATTTTTTAAATAATTAGTGAAGTGGGATCCCTATTTATTCGTGATCGAGACACATTTTTTATGTATCAAAATGACGTACGATTGAAAATCTCTTTCTCAATGTTTTTGCTCATCAAAGTGACTCACGACGATTCAAAAACAAAAGAACTTGAATGAACAATCGATCCCACAACGAAGTTGATCTTAGATCGAAAGATGGATGAGACATGTGGCTTATCACTTACATCCATGCTTTGCAAAACTTGATTCAATTGTTGTTTGTTGACTGCATCCACCTTTGTAATTTCATCAATGTGATTTTATTCCAATTATTATTGATGAATTCAATTCTAATTTATGGAAAATTGATCGAAAAAGAAAAAGAAGAGAATATTGTATGACATTGATGAATGCCATGTTTACCAAAAATCTGAAAAATAATTACGATTTTGTGCCTTCATTTGACATTCACAACATGGTATATATTTTGATAAGGACATGTATGTTTTAGTTGTGATGAATTGAAATGAAATCGGAAATATTAGAGACAATTTTTATATGTTAAAATAAGAATAGCTTCATTTAAGATTGATTGATTTTTATCTCATGTGTTCAGATATGGCATTCAAATCATGATGGAATTGCGAGTGAAACATTATTCGAGCTCAAATTAAATCAAAGCATTTTTAAGATGCATTGGTAAGAGTGATTACTTGATATAACATTTTGAATCAAAATGTGATCTCACAAGTATGAATGTATTCGAGATTATTGATAGTAGTAATATTTTGTTATATTGTTCATGGACTAGATTACATGGCATCAAAATCAAAGTCATCAGCATCTTCCATGGTAGCATTCTTAACAGCAGCAGCTCCTCCCACTTCTTCAGTTTCCATATCATTGTCACTAGAATCAATGTCATCGTCCTCCATAGTGAAGAATTCAGCAGTTTTTTGAGATCCTTTGTTTATTTCAGCTGGATTCAGCTCCACAAAATCCATCTCGTCTCGTTCATCGTCAAGGCTTTTCATAAGTTCTACATCAAATTCTTTTCCGAACTGAGTAACAACAGTTGCATCCTTCGAAACTGTAGTACCGTCACCTTCTGCCATGGCAGTTTGTTCCTCAACACTGGGTGGAGGTGTGTAATAAGCAATTTTTCCACTATTCCAATCTCTCAACACAACTCGAGCTGCCATAACTTTATCTGGAATACCTCCTTTCTTTACTTTGCCAAGTTTCTTAGCTACCATTGACAAAAATATCTCTGCGTTATGTTCTGGAAAAGCTGGTATAGCATAGGTCATCATGAGACTTGCTCTTGTACATCTCTTGACTAATTCCTGCATTACTGGGATGGGATCTTCGATGGTATCTACATCCACACAATTTCTCAATAACACGGATCCTTTATCCTCGTCTTGAGCGTCATCAAATACCACTCCAGGACAGTCCATTAATCGGATGTTTTTGTCAAGAACTACCTCTTGAGAACAAGTTGTAAAACCTGGTCTGGCACTCACTCCAACAGCTCTAGCACGTTTCAAGCTATTAATGATGCTGCTCTTTCCAACATTAGGATATCCAATAACACCCACTGTAATGCTTCCTTTTGCTTTCGAACCATGATTTCTGGCATAATTTTTTAACAGCTGCAAAATTCCTTCCATACCCACAGCACTACTGGAGTTTAGCAAAGCTCCATCGCCCTTTGCTTGACCACCATTATTCTTTCCTGCTTTCACGGCGATGGTTGGATGAGATCTACGTAAACAAGTCAACCAACCTGACACAGCTGTTTTGGGAATCAAATCTACTTTATTCATAACAAGTACCATTCGTTTATCTGCCCGAGAAAGTATCATCTCCTCCATTAATTTGCTCACTCTGGTTCCCATGGGATCTCGTGCATCCAGCACTTGCAGAATAACATCTGAGGAATCAAGAACTTTTTTACATTCACGAAGGTAGGCACGTCGAGAGGGCTGTCCATGAGATTGAGATTCTGCAGTATAACTTTTTCCTGTCGATTCAGTCATTCCAGTGTTATTCAATGACGATTGTTGCTTCATGGCAAAATCGGCTTGACTTTGTGCTACGTGCCCCATTAAGTCTTCCAGAGTTTTTCCTGTTTTCTCCTTTTTGGTTTTCTTTTTCTCTAACGCCATCTGCTGTGCTCGATCTCGAGCCTGTCCAATTTCATTCAATAGCTCGTTTTTGAATGGCCAAGAGTTTGGAATTCCTGGATCTTTTTTGCTTTTATGGCCATGTCGGACAATGCCGGCTTTTGCATCACGTTTGGCCTGTCTCCTAGCTTTTCGGCCTGATTCAACGACTCTCCGTTGAATCTTGTACTTATCTTTTAAAGAAGTTCTACTGGATTTGCCCTTTTTTTTGACCATTGTGGATTATTGATGTAGTTTTTTTAAGAAATGATGGCGAATATTTCTATTTTTATGTACAAATTTTGTTCTTTGGTTGGAATTTTAAATATTGGTGGTCCAGAGGTATAGTACATTTATACTTGACTTTACGTGCCTATTGGCAAATATACCTTCCAATATAAGGAAGAGGTGCATTTCAAGAACTTCTACAGATATTATGTCACGTATAGAAGTACTGGAAGCGCGATCACTGCTGTTAATGAATAGATTAGAGGCCACAATAAAAAACCAAACAAATGGAGAGCTCTCCTCACAACAAGGCAATAAACTAACAACCACCACAACACATGTCACTTCTCTCATTGAATGACACGAACATTTTGCTCTCTGAATTTCAGGTGAAAGCTAAATTCTAAGTACGAGTACATTGTCATGATTATAATTACTCTTGAAACATTTCAGTAAGATAATTAAACTTTAATAGCATTAAAATAAAACTTTAAGTTTAGACGTCTCCTCCCTCATGCACTCTATTCAAATGTTTCCATTCCTTCTCATAATAAATATACATGAAAAGAAATGAATATACTTGTACTAGAGAAACGATCACTGAGATTCATCAACCCATTCCTTTGAAGAAAGAACTGCATTTGTTTTCAACATCCAATCACATTCTCCAAATAAATGTAAAATATAAATTCAGTCATCCCCGAAAAAGCAAAAAAAAAGATTGTTCCATCTATCCATTTTTCTTGCTTATTCTCGTCCCACCTCCACAACGTTTTGGAATCAAAATTAAGAAATAATGATCCACATATTTTCTCTCCGAATATGGAGAATGCTTTATATCAAAAGAGTCTCAATCTTAATCTTCATTCCTTCGATAGAGCTTTTAAGTTGAGAAGACTCATTTGTTGTAATGGAACAGGCAATTACCGGGCGGGATACACCACAAGCACGTCCCAAGGAAATTTTACTGGAAGGTATTTCATTGCATCAGAAAATAATAACATAAAAATCAGATACAGGAATAGATCAAATAGTATTTTTTTTAAGACTTATGCCAAAACACATACCTTGGTACAAACACATACGGAACATTCTTGTCTTCGCAAAGAAGAGGTAGATGAAGAAGAATCTCAATAGGTTCGGCATCAGCAGCCATAATGATCATTTCACTGATACCACGATTAAGAGTCTTTGTGGCTTCATTGGCTCCTTTCTTAGTTTGCTTGTAGTTTGTTGCATTTTGAACTAAGTCAAGTAGCGCAATGGTCAATTGAGCGTCGGCGAGGGGAAATGCTTTTTCAGACATATTATTTTATTCTCTTCTATGATAAAGTTTTGAGTGGTTGTTGTCTGAAAATCAAGAGATCTTGCGATGTCATAAAATATCCCTACAGCAACCTGTACTCACGTACATAGACTCCGCTACCCACCATTCAATCAACGGCCGGAGGTTGATGAAATCGAAAAAATAAATTTCCGATCGAATTGCATATTGTATATTGTACCCTGTATACAGTACCCTTCACCTCTGAGGAATGTACCCATTAAAACTAACTATAACTAACAAAATCCAAGCACATCGTCATTCTTTTCGGAGCATTTTCATTTCATTAAGAATCTTATTTTATTCGAATTTTTCAATGATAGAGGAGTAGACTTGATGACGTTTCTCCTCGTAACTAAGCTTACTTCTGCACAGTGCTGGGAGTGAGCTGGTAGAACGCCTAATTTTCCACAATATTCATATGAGCCTATGATGTCATCTAAATGTCCT
>Ga0115008_10003344_pt1 | contig 13276 bp, 8 predicted proteins | sample FraStrMetagenome_FD_87164 | JGI IMG/M metagenome (GOLD analysis project Ga0115008, IMG submission 87164) | Marine eukaryotic phytoplankton communities from Arctic Ocean - Fram Strait ARC3M Metagenome | ecosystem: Environmental > Aquatic > Marine > Oceanic | place: Fram Strait | collected 2012-06-18
AAGTTATTTATGAAAGCACTAGGGAATCATAGGAAAAATGAAGCGGAAATGAATATCAATAGAATAGTCAAAAGGAATGCAGATTTGTTGAAATCATTGGGAATTTCTGATGAACAAGCAAGTAATTTAGATTTGCTTCTTGAAGATGATACTTTGTAGCAATTGCTGTGATTTTATTATTCGCAGTTATAATTGCTTAGTTTTTTGTTATTGCAATTATAATTTTTTTTGCTTAATTTTAATAATTGCAATTATAATTGCTTAGGTTTCAGTAATTGCAACTGCAATTGGTAAGTGTTCAGGTAATTGCAATTGTAATTGGTAGGTGTTCGGGTAATTGCAATTGCAATTGATGGGACTTAAGCTATAATAATTGTATTGCAATACAATTACCACCACCTCTGCATATTGCTCACAGGGATCGTGGAACCTCTGCACCATACAAGCATCGTGTAAATGCAGCCGAAAGAGCGATCCAGACATTCAAAGCCCATTTCAAATCAGGACTGGCAACATGCGATCCTGATTTGTCGAATGCTTCTTGGAGTACAGAGCTAAATTCATTGTCTAACACATACAAAATGGGAGCATATCCTGACCTATTGAGATGTTTGTAACATTTGATCCATGCTTCGGTGATGGTTTTGGCTTGTCGGAATTTAATAGGTTCAATCATGATAGCGTTAGCATCGAAAGCATACATAATAAATATGTATTTTTTTCCAACTGACAAATTTATCCATCAGACATAACTGCCATATTTTGCGATTTTGACTTGTATCCGGACATAAATCAAACCCATATTTCACCATTTTGACTTGCGTCCGGACATAATTCAAATCCATATTTTGCCTTTTTGATTTGTGTTCGGACATAATCAATCCATATTTTGTCCTTTACGGTGTCCACGAACAGACACAGTGAAATCCATATTTCGCCATTTTGACTTATGTCCGGACGTAATTCATATCCATATTTTGCCTTTTCCACTTGTGTCAGGACATAATTAATCCATATATTTGTGGGACGGTATACATGTGGGCTAGTTTAATCTTAAACTTATTTTGCGATATTTTCTTTTGTGTCCAGACAAATAAATCCATATTTCATGATTTTTACTTGTGTCCGGACATAATGCAAACCCATATTTTGCCGTTTTGACTTGTGTCCGGACACCTTATTTCGCCGATTTATGAGCTTGAATCTCTGCAACTCTCTTCTCCACAGCTCTTCTATTGGGGTTACGAGGGTTGTACTTGTTCATACGACTTTTTACTCGCATCGTTTTCAGCTCGAAAATCCGTCTTTGTAGTACCACACGTCCAGACTCCAGACCTTTCTCGATGTGGATGGTCGTAAGTCATTATATCGGAAATGATGAATACTTTATTAGAATACTGATCGCAATATTGTTTGAGAATCTCTGCTGGGACAAGGCCATGAAACATGTTTTGGGGTTCGCGAATAGCCCATATTTTGGCTTTCTTAAACATATCTATGATAAGGCTTTGAATGCTTGCGTGCATACGATGATAGTCTCCATTGATTAGCATCGTATTCTTTACCATAATACCATGTGCGTCGACCGCTGTTGCATTACGTCCGATGAAGTGGTGTCCATCCGCAAAAGGTTGCAGAATGTGACTTGGTAAACCTAGAATACAACGAACGGCTTCGATGAATACGTCATTCTTTAAAATTCCGTCTCTGTTGGGTAGAGCTCGTAGGATCTCGTCCGTATTGTACCATGAGAGACGCTCCATGTTATGATTAAAGCACCCTTCCTCATTTTGGGTATAGATCAGGTCGATATGCTCTTTCGTTGCGTCCTCTAGGTCTTTCGACAGGCATTGGGTAATTGATCCCTGCTTCATCTCTCCATTCAGCGTAAATCCAGCAAAGTTCGAATCGTTTTGTAGTACATCACTTGATGATAAGTTGGTTTCGTGATCTGGGATCATCGTGTGAAATTCGTTGAACATTGAGGTGAATGCAAGATTGGTTCCGTAGCCGAGAGCACTTTCATTGCGTGAGATGATTTTGCTCCACGGGCCATGTTCGGACATAAGGTAGTTTTCTCCTATCCAGTGTTCCACATAAAGCTTGTTTAATTTCCCATGAAGTTCTCCATTATCGTGATGCTGGGGTAGTAAGGGAGGGATGCCGTCCATTACTCCTCCGATGAATTCGGCATATCTTACATGACTGAGCTCTCTGACCCTACCTGTTCGGCTGTTGATAATACCGTTCGCTTGATGTTCCTTACAATTATTAGTTGTGGGTTGTTGCTGATTATTATTTGCCAAAGTCCACTTGTTTTGTTTCTGCTCCCTTGAATGATTATTTGCCCCTCTTTCATAATCTTAACGTCGTACTTTGGGAATAGTGCGATGAAATCATCCTCACACAGTTGTCCTAAAGATATGAGGGCTATCAAGGACAAATGTGTGTGTTTTACATTCTTACCCAGGTTGTTGTGCAGTGGTAATGTTGTTGTTTCGCCCGTGGCTACTCTCAATGTTGGTCCGTCGTTGAATTCTTGTCGAGCGTTTGCGGTGGTGTTGGTGATTGGCGTGAAGTGATGTGTTGCTGCTGATTCTATAATGTTTGTATTGTTGGTATACACGGTGTCAGTAGTAGCAAATAGATTTATGCTTTTTGACTGTTCTACTGCCGCCCCAATGTTTCAAGTGTATGTCTTGCATTCATCATCATTGTGGGTACTGAACTTGAAAGCACTGTAACCGTTCTTGTGACACTTGCTGCAATACTTGAAAGGTCTTGGTGTTTTTCTTAATCTTGTCCTTTTCCCTGGCTGGACGGCTGTTTGATTTTACTGTATTGGCTGTTGGTCTTGCTGCACTTTTGCGTGACTGTCTGCAAACTTTTCAATATCTGGTCCATCATTCTACTCATCCGTTTCTGGTTTTTCTTCCATGGCGGTCTTGAGAATTTGCTCCTGACTTTGTAGTTGTAGTTGAATGATTGTCTGCTCTAGGTCCTGTTGTTCTTTATCGATAGCGTTTCCTTCCATGACGATATCTTTCAGGGTTGGTCTTGATTGTTTTAGCTCCTTATGCGCGAGACGGAAGAAGGTCATGAAGTTGGTTCAAGTTTTCTGCTGTGATGGTTTCCTATTCCACTCTGTAATGTAGTCCGCGTATGCTCTCGCTTTGACGATGATAGCTTTTGCCATAGCAATTGTTTGAGCTTCAGAAATGCCTGTCTGTGCTAACTCTCCTAGATTGGCGAAAGTATTAGCTTTTTGTAGGACTGCATCCATTGGTTGGCCTGCCTCATATTCCATTGCTGCTACTTCGGCACGTTTCATTAATAACTCCTCCTCCGAGATGTAGGCGTAGGTGTCGATAAGGTCAGTAGATATGGAATATGACTGGTGAAGTTTCCAGTTGTATCATCTAGGTAGGCCGCGATGTAATCTTCGTCGATGGCGTCTCTGATTTGCTGGAAGATAATGCTCTCCATTTGTGCGAACTCTTTTACGTAGGCTACTTTGCGTTGGTACCAGCGTTCCCTTTGATGTAGTTGAGTCTGGATGCCGTTAGTGTCAATTTCAGGTACTGCTCCTGGCCTGGTGAAGGGGATGTTAGAGTGCCTGGAGAATTGCTCGTTAGTCATTGCAAGTCCGAGGTATCCATTGGTTCCATACTTGCTGCTTCAGCGTTGGCAAAGATTTGTTAACGGAGTTTGGCGAGGCTTTCAAGTGTTGGCTCGACATAAATTTTGGACAATGTTTTTAATGTGAAGTATGTTTCGTTGAGGTTTGTAGTGCTCATTGTAGTGTAATGAAGTTTTGTTGTTTGTTGGTGAAAGTTACTAAGTTGTGTTATACAACTGGGTACTGTGTCCTACTAGATGACTTGATCTGCAAAGGTCAACTTAGTAAAATTATGAGCTTTATCTATCTAGTTCATCATTGTTCCTATCATCCTTGGTACGTTCCAATGACTGTGCTAATGATGAGCTAAATGCGCTATATTCTGTGTCAATGTGGTGTTGGTAGTAATAGTGCAGATTTATTTACAAAGAATCTCGATGGAAAGACATACGATAAACATGCAAGGGTTAACATGGGAGATTATTTCTTGAGAGGCGATGATATCACCGCTCAAGAGGAGGAGTGCCAGGGGTAGTCATCAATAGACGAGTATGAGTCCGGGATTGATGGATGTGTTTAATCTTTTATGTAATCGGAGTAGCATTCGGAGTAACTATCAGAACATGAATCTTGTGAACTAGGCCTTAGAATCTAATCACACAATTCAATATAGTCTTTACGGTGTGAACGTCATCTACCATATTAAGACGAGGTAAAACTGGTAGATTAGTAAATTAATGAGATCTATCTGTTCGATAAATTGAATTGATTTGTAAAGCTAACGGATAGATTGGAAATATTCCGATAGCACGTCATCGGTTGTGATAATTGTTTGTCACCATCAGGTAAAAATCACGATTCGCACAAGTAATGACGAGAGATGATGACCATGTAAGATACAGTTCGGACAAATCCTCCGATGATGAGCAGGCTCTAATCCGGTAACGAAAAGATATTCGTAATGAAAAATTACGTTTTGTTTTTCAAAGAGGTGAACGCAGTGGAAGCAGCTTTAATACAACAACTTAACAAGTCGATTGACATTCAATACCTTGATGTTTTACGCAACTGTGTCACCAATACCCTTGCAGGTCCCATCTCTGCCATCATCGATCATCTATAAACGAATTACGGAAAAATCTCGGCTCAGAAGTTAGCTCAAAAGGAAGAGGAAATTCGGAATTGTAAAGTTACGAAGAGTAAGAGATCAAACTGAGTAGGTTAGAGTAAATGAATGATTTCTATCTATTTGATGGATTGAATTGATTGGTGAAGCTAACGCATAGATTTGAATTCCGATAGCATGTCATTGGTTGTGACAATTGTCTGTAAACCGTCAGGATTAAGAACAGATTGTTCCGCTGCATTACCCGTTTAAAATTCGCATATTCGAATCGACGATGTTGCGCGCAACCGCGCAACTTGTCCAATCTAAAAAATACGAGTAGGAGCATCTTGTCGCAATTGTCACATCACACACAAAAGGATTGGATTACAATTTCCACCCAGCCTTCATCATTACTGACTTAAACTAGCAATACACTCTACTTCATAGCACTCCACTGCCCATGTCATCCAACGGTGTGAGTCAATGGCGTCACATCGGCCTCTTCGGTCACAGCGTAGGTACATTTACCGCAGAGCCTACGACAATTCAGTGGCGGAGCAAAACCACCAGCAAAATCGCCCAGGCAGCGAACTTAACGAGTGCTACATTCACTCAATTTGGGCCTACAGGACATCTCGTTGTGCACCAATCCACTCCGAGTAATAATCACAACGATAACACTCTTCGATTCGATGGATTTCGGCCCTCTGACTTTGAAAAATTGCGTGACCTGTTTGAGAAAAATTATGATATTTCCATTTCCCGTAAATCGTACTGCAGTTCGGGTGCCTCCTTTGGCGTGACAGATTTACAATCCTCTAAAAAATTAGTGTTTTTGGAAAGTATTATTGATCGCGTCAACGATGAAGATGCAGACGACGATGAAATGGAGGAGACGACTGGTGAGGAAATGTTATCTTTAAATCTGAATCAAGTGAGTCAATGTGTTTTGCCGGGTACAAATCGAAACGAGATTGAAATGCAGTTTCATGAAAGTGATGCCGTAATTGAAAATGGTGATGCAACCGATCAGTTGGTACAAATACGATTTTATGTTCCACCTCATGAAGAGCACGCCACGAATAAAGAAGCTAAAACACCAGCGGAGTTTTTGCAAGAGAAAATTATGGATGCCGCTCGTATTCAAGCATCAAGTGGTTCTCTTGTGTGCGAATTTGTACAGGAACAGGGAACATTTTTGACACCACGTGGTCGTTATGCAATACAATTATACGACAGCTTTTTGCGCTTGCGTGGAGCGAAGTATGATTACAAAATCCAATACGCCGACTTGTCTCGACTATTTCTGTTGCCCAAGCCGGATGATATCCACTTCGCATTCGTCATTGCTCTCGATAAACCGATTCGACAGGGACAGCAGCGGTACCAATATCTCATCTTGCAAACTACTCGAGAGCAGGCAAGTGTCAGCATTCAAAATGTGGATAATTATGAAGGAGAGTTGCAGGAAGAGATGGCGGGATCTTTGTCAAATTTGATTGCCAAAACATTTAAAGTGATAACCAAAAAGAAAGTCTTTATTCCTGGAAAATTTCAGGCAGTTTCGAATAGCGCTAAGTGTGTCAAATGTGCACTCAAGGCAAACGAAGGCCTCTTGTACCCGTTAGAAAAGCAGTTTGTGTTCATTCATAAACCAGCAGTACTTATTCGTTTCGAAGAGGTCGAGTCGGTGGAATTCCAGCGATATGCCGGAGGATCCGGGTCGACGCGTAACTTTGATTTGTGTGTAACGTTGAAAGATCGATCGTCGTCGTACACCTTTAGTGGCATTGATAGAGCCGATTATAATTCATTGTATAGCTTTATTTCACAGAAGAAGATGCGAATCAAGAACTTAAGCAAGCAAGACTTGGACGGGGACGGTGGAAATGGTTCTAATCGAAGACCTGTTTACAATGAAGATGAAATTTTCGGACGTGGTGCTCCGGGAGATGATGGACAGAGCAGTGAGGAAGATGAAGATTATGATGCAAATGCCCAAGCAAGTAGTAGTAGCGAAGACATAAGTGATGAGGACAACGATGATGAAGACAACGATGATGATGATGACTCGGATCTCGAACAATATCGAAAGCAAGCGGCTAATAAGAGTAGCAATAGTGGGAAAAAGCCATCGTCGTCGAGCACCAAGAGTAATGGTAAGAAGAAGAGGACCAGCGCCGACGTTAAAGAAGATCAGAGCCCAAAGAAAAAGAAAGCTAAAAAGGTAAGAAGTACAAATTAATTCATATTATATTCTATTGAATTCCTCTTCATCTAATACCTATGTTTCTTTGATGGGTTTGTAAATAGGATCCAAATGCACCGAAACGATCAATGTCTGCGTACATGATCTTCTCCAATGAGAAAAGAAAAGAAATTAAGAACGCAAATCCAGATGCTGGTTTTGGGGAAACCCAAAAATTGATTGCTGCGGAGTGGAGTAAGTTAAATGATAATGATAAGAAACAATATAACGATCAGGCCGCAGAGGAGAAAGAACGATACGAGCGTGAAATGAAACTATACAAGAGCAATATGCCCGAAGATGATGAAGATACTAGTAAAAAGTCTTCGAAGAAGAAAAAAGACCCCAATGCGCCAAAGCGAGCGATTTCCTCATACATGTTTTTCATGAAAGAAGAACGTGCAGGTATTAAAGCAGCAAATCCGGACGTGAGTTTTGCAGAATTGAGCAAACTCATTGGTGCTAGATTCAAGAGTCTCAGTGAAGAAGAACGGAAAAAGTATGTTAGTATGGCCAACGAAGATAAAGAACGTTACAAGGCCGAAATGGAAAAATACAACTCATCAAAAAAGAAAGAAGCAGCATCGGCAGCCGCAAGCGATTCTTCCTCAGATGATAGCGATTAAACGAAACACTATATACATGCGAAGTTTGCCAGAGAACAAGGATTCGTTTCTTTTCTTTTGAATAGTTCTCTTCATAGGAAGTACTTTAGCTGTGGGTGGTCCTCTATATCGTACACATTGGCGAGACGTAGTAAACTAATGAGGCTGTGATCTCTTGTGTATCTTGGCGAAATGCGAGTCACATTTTTGCATGGGAAACTTATTATTAGAAATTGAAATAACACTACAGATTATATGTCTGAAGGTTTCACTCAACGCGACAAATACGTTCGGTACAATGTTAAGAATATAAAAGAAGCTGTTACTCAGGAGGCCTAGGCTGGTAATGTTAGGGGTCTCTACTGAAAAATGGGAACAAAAAATAAATAAAATGGTGACGTATAGAAATAAATGTTGCAAGATTAGATGTCAACAAAGTAATCATAGAGTTGAAAAAATATATTTCGATCATAAAACTGCTAGTACTCCACTTCTGAACAAGAGGCTGATGAAGAAGACAGTTTCTAAATTATTCGAACTATCACTGCTACAAGAGTACAATTGTAGTATACAGTTGAAAAAGATAGAACTGAGCAGCTCCAAGTTGAAAGTCGTAAGTTACGCTATTCGCATAATCAATAAAAACTACGTTCGACCATTAAAGGTCAAAAATTCTAGCAATTACAACATTCTTGAAAAGAACATACGTACGTACAACAACAACAACAACAACAACAAGTATGGGCAATAAGCCACAATCGAACTTTCACAAATCAGCCTCCATCTTGAAATGAGGGAGCGATTCAGTCTTAATACGAACCCTATTCCTTTGAATATATTCCGTGACGCGATCAACTAATTCGTGCTTTTTGCCAGATATTTTCTCACCAACTGATCTCAAATAACCTTGCAATTGCTTTAAAGTACATTCATCAATCAAATTCTCCTCATATAACATCTGCCAATCTAAACCGGAATTATCAACTGTGATGTGCTTCCTTTTCATTGCTCTCGGTCTATCTTCATGATCGTCATCGTCTGGTAAGCTTTGTGAAAGCGTTTCAATCTGGTGACTGACTGCATCTTTAACGTCGTCTTCCGCCTGCTGGAGTTCATTAATCGGCTCATCATATCGTAAACCAAGAGCTATCGACTCCAAATAATTCCAAAATTTTTTGAGAAGTGGATTGTGGAATGAGTGCTCCCAATCAATACCCCCCTGAATTTGAGCACCTTTGATAACAGTTTTCATAGCAGTAATAACATCTTCCTCCACGTTTCTTTCATGTTTTGTGAGTTCAGGGCATCTTCGAATATCGTCTTCAAAAGGTAGGGGAATAATTATGAAGCCAGGTGGGTCTATCTGTTCAATACTGCTTAAACCGTTGCCATAATCGACCTGTTCTCGTTTTTCGAGTTGGGGGATGATGGCAACTAATGAAGAAACACCATTGCCCTTGATGAGTAATTCAGCGACAGCAAATACACCCAAGCGATACATCGAAAATAGAAGAGCTTCAAATGCTGTATCCGAGCCAACGATTACTTGGTTGTTTGGATATGCAAAATAAGAAATCCCTGTCATGTGCTCGAACGGAGGTAGATTCCGCTTGAACCCCATCAACAGTAGACTGGCGCCAATTTTACTCGAATTTGACATTGTTTTAATCCAATCTATTTCTTTTCTTGTAATGGGTACATTAGATTCTCCAAAATTCATGAAAGTCTTAACTCTTCGTTGAGTGCTTGTATCGTCCAAATCCACGATATCCCCTCTCTTAGTGTAGTGTTGGGTTTTGGTTGATAATGGATTGGTAGTTTCTTTATGTACAATCACGCCAGCGCGTGGTCTTGCTTTGATAGACACGAGCCGATACAAGTCTAACTGAATTCCAACGTCTTTCTTGTTTTCCCATCCAGGAAATAATAAAGGCAATGTGCAAGATCGTCGTAACGCTCGACTTTGTCGACGAATCTGAGAAATCATCTGATTGACATTGTACTTTCCACCAGATAGACAGATATGATCATCGCTATCAATACCACGAGCTGAAATGTCACCAAATAGAAGAGATCTATCAAACGGCTTGTAAGATCCGTCTTCAAGCTTAGGCATGGACCACACTATAATATTGACTCCATTTTCAGCCGCGTCTTTAGTATATGCCTTTATCTGCTTCTTCTTTTCTTCATTACCTGAACATGGATCATCTTCGTTTGTAAAAATCCAAATGGTTTTCAAATCTGAAATGTTTTTGGATGTTGGCTTTATGCAAGGTGCAGTATTGAAGATATTACCCGATGTCATTAGTGCTGTACGAAGGGAGCAAACTACAGAACTTCTATTTCCTTCATCGTCACAATTCGCAAATTCCTCCATTAAATTACGTTCACGGATATCTTCTTTCAACTCATTATCAAACGAACTACCACTAAATTGATAAGAATTATACTGACTCTCGGTTTGCGAATATCTGGGCTCACCCCTATTCTTTGGTATACAACGTTGAATTTTCATTACCTCCGGCACTCCAGGCGGCGCCAACGCAATAAGCTCATGAGTGCTAGTATTGACCATGCCAAATTCATCTGATAAAATTGACGACTCTTCGGACGAGCTGCTTGCTGACTTGTCACCATCATTCTCCTCCGCGCGTTCCTTGTCACTCATATTTCGATGAAAGTCCCTCATTGTCTTTCTCTTCTGTTTCATCCCTTTCCCCGTATTGTATAGCAAAACACCAACACCATCCCTCTTTCCACTCTTCGTAGTAGCAACAAATCTAACTCTCTGCCTTAATAAATCCTCCACGACCATTAACGTCGCATCGAATGGAGTTATCATTGCCACTTTGTGTTGAGATTCACCTGTGGCAGGACTGCTTGCTAACGTATTCTCGCTGGAGTGATTCATTACTGGTACTTTTTCGTCATAACCATCATTATCATCACAATCACCATCACGATCATCTCGCGATAAATGAACACATTTCGTAAACATCTCTTTTCGGCAATCGACTAGGATAAGCAAGTGTTCGGCGTTGAATCGTTCTCCGTCGGCATCATGAAACATCTGATCTTCGTCATCCTCTCCGTTACCCGCTTTTTCGTCCGGGATTTCCCAAATGGCCGGAGCATTCGTCCAGTTGCTGAAATCGAAGTCTTCATCATCCGAGGAAGAAGAGGAGGAGCTGTCATCGCACATGTCTTTTAGGGTTATTGGTGTCATCCATGTCCGTGTTTATATGTACGAGGTTTGAATTTTGAATATGATGTGTGTGAAAGAGAAAAGAAGGATTTCTACCACTCCTGCCGCTCTATTGGGGAGTATATTTTTTTAAACTGTATGCTTTTATTTTATTAACTTCTACTCTTATAATATATATATAATGCTGCGTTGCTGCTTATTGTTTCTATAACTTTTGACGAACTTTGGAGGACCCCACTTTGCCCTATGGACCGCCACTTTAAAAAGAAATTGTTGTAACTTCACCTCCAGAAGCCATATGTTACTTCTTCAATTATCGCAAACCTGTTTTGATGTGTCTGTAAATCTGTAATGAATATAATTGAGAACACTCTATGAAAGGTCAATGCACTAAGAATGTTCTTTTGAGAGTTTTTTGGAAAGAAATTCTAAAAACTATAACGCTTGCGCAAAATAGCCAAAATATGGTGTTTTCAAGGCTCTGCATCTCACGATACATCTCACAATAGAAATAGGCTATCACTTATTTGACACTTTCCCAACAAAGACGAAGAATAAAACTTTCATATGACGAGTCGACCTCGTTCTACGAAGACACTTTATCACTCCAAAAATCATTCCCTATTAGACCTGGAATTTACGTAGAGCTATATAATGGTTATTCCAGAATATCTCAACTTGTACTCAATTACATGTTTATTACAGATTTACAGATACATCACAAGCACTAAAAAGCACTATGCACTCTAGGATCTAATGAGTTTGGGGGTACTAACAATGTAAAATAAATTATTACGATACCAGCAGTGATAAGGCTAAATTAAGTTCGAAACTACATATATGCATCAGTAAGTGTAAAACAGTTCCGCCAGTTTCTCGGCAAATCGCCAAAAACATACACATGTACATGCATACCAATCACTTGAGCTGCATCCTGCATCCTCCTCACACAACATGAAGAAAAGATGCTAAACATTATCACCACAATCGCTTTGGCCTTCGAGGCCATCCTCACCGCACGACTCCTTTTGCACCGCCGATGTAGCAACCGACCTTGCTACGGGAGCTCGTTCTTTCGAGAACGTCTGTACTCCGTTGCGATGTACTCGAAAGAGGGATACTCGTTTCTTTCCCGAGGACGAGATCCCAGCCACCATCAGCTACGAGGCAATCTCAACCACCATCCACGGCGCACGTGATAGTGCGATAGTAGAGATGCCTGTTATGTGTGAAAGACCCTTCTTAGGCTTGCCATTCGCAAGAAAAGCGATACAGCCTAGCTTCAATCAACTCTGTAGCACTCACATTTTCGCAGATGCACTCACATTAACGTGGATCGAGCCTTTGGATGAGAGATTCTATTCTAGTGCGTGTGGAATGATAAGATTCAAAATAATAAAGGTGAACAATAATATCACGAAATGATATAAGTAAGGTTACAATCTATCCTATATACTCGGGTGTGATCCAAAAAGTTTTTAGATTCAGGAAGATGAGAAGAACATTGGTTGCGAAAGAACAATATTCAAAGACTAGAAATAAAGTTGAACGATTCAACGTCATTACTTGCATCCACTTTTTCATCAGCAGATAAGGTCGTACGTCGTAGGTAGCGTAATCATCACTGACACTGGATCATCTCTATTCTCATGAACGGGTCGTCTCAAATGGAATAAACCTTTCCTCCACGTTTCTGATAACTTTTGATCCATTTGGGTACACCATTTCGATTGTCATCCTATATTCACTTAAATCAGGTTGGTAAGTCGTAATGCTATTCTTTGTTCCGTCTGAAAGTATCTCCTCTTTTAAGACCTTGTTGATATTAAGCACTGAAGAATGAAGACCATTCAAAGATGTTGACGGTGAAGGCTCACAACATTTAGATGACCAGCAATTATGAAAATTTTTAGTCGCCTCTTTGCGAGAAAACGACTTTCTGAAAATGAATAGAATACCAAGCACTAGCCAAGAGATCATCGCGATTACTGCACATATAGCACCTAACGAAAATTCGCAACCCTTTCCATTGTCATATTCAGGGTATGCAATAATATCATAATTTACACAAAAGGTTGGCGTCGCCGTTGGAGCGGTTGTAGGCGCTGGCATCACGTGCGGCATCATGGATGGTGGAGAATACTGACTTATAGGAGTCGGATCAAACGAAGTTATCACTTTTGACGGTATGGACGATGGAGGAGACGAAGGGCTTGATGTTGAAGGGACATTCTGAAGATTTCGTGAACCATCGCTTGTAAAATTGCTCTTTCTGAAGATGTAAGGGCTACAATATTGGTTATAATAATCATCATAGTACCAATTATATCCGCAATATTCAAGTTTCTCTTCTTGACACACTTCACCACCATAAACCAGAAAAACAAGCCCTTGAAACAAAACATTCGAGAACGAAAATGTTGTCAAGAAAACTTTCATCCAACGAGGAAAAAAGAATATTGAAATAATAGTCCAAACTGCAATGGTA
>Ga0115008_10003348_pt1 | contig 13273 bp, 9 predicted proteins | sample FraStrMetagenome_FD_87164 | JGI IMG/M metagenome (GOLD analysis project Ga0115008, IMG submission 87164) | Marine eukaryotic phytoplankton communities from Arctic Ocean - Fram Strait ARC3M Metagenome | ecosystem: Environmental > Aquatic > Marine > Oceanic | place: Fram Strait | collected 2012-06-18
TCGATATCCGTAATAGTTACATAAGTATACAATTGGAAATAGTGACCAAAAGATGCGTCAACGGCCGAACTGATAAGCGAGTCACAAACTGGAGAGTTTCCACACAATATGGAATGGCAGACCCTCTTAGAAGGTGGGGGATTCTCTACAACAATATTTTAGCTACTCTACGGCAATAGTGCGAACCAAGGCCGTCAGTACTGTCTCTGTAATGAACGCTTCCTAGGTATTCAACTTCGGAGTTCAGGTGGTCGTAATGTAAAACCTACAGAACCATGCCCTAGCTGAGACTGTAAGAATTCACTGAAAGATGTTATTAACAGATGTTAAAATAGAGTCATAAGATGGCTTATAAAAACAAACAAGCAACGCACCATTCGTTAGAATTTTGCTAGAAATCAATCGTCGAAAAATAAAAGAAACAACGTGATATTCTATTGAACCGAATGTCGAGAGATATCCACTAAAAATAGAATGAGACAATAATAGCATACCTATGAACACAATTATGGGATATACAAAATCTTTTTTTGATTTAAAAAATATTTCGACAATTGTTCCCTATTGTTTCCGTTGACTCTGTAGGCAATGACACTGGTACAACTAGTTTTGCTAACCCTCAAACCTGCAGCTCTTAAAAAAGTGTCAATCTCAAACGACAAAAGTAATATGATATTCCATCTAATCAAACGTCGAGGGGATATCCAACAGGATTAGACAGTATCATAAGCGTTATTACTATAAGGATATGTACAAAATTGTTTTTAATTTAAATTTTTTTATCGACAATGTTCTTCAAGTTGTTCCCAATAGGATTAGTTTTCTTTGCCTTTGTAGGAAGAGGAAGGGCATCGCCTGCGACGTCGGTACAACTAGTTTGCATGACCCTCAGACCTGCAGTTCCTAAAATAGCATCAACTTCTTCTTCAGACGGTAACTCGACGTAAACTCCATCATTCTCGATCTTCACAGAAAAGGAGAGAATGTTCAAATCGCCACCACCAATTTCTTTACCTGTTTCGAGTGAAAAGTTCTTCTTGTGAAGCGGACAAGCAACCTTCGCCTCCCCACTCGCATCTCCTACTATGCCTTGCGATAAGACAAATGCCTGCTTGTGCGGGCACATGTTCTGCGTTGCATACCACTCCCCTCGTTTTGCGTTATTGAATACTGCAATTTGAGATTCACCATACAAGATCGTTGATCCTACGTTAGGTGCAAATTGATCTACTGTGCCAACCTTGATCCAGCTCTTTGCCGATCTTGAAAATACATCATCTGAAGGAGGTTTCCAGAAAGTCTGAGGTCCCCCGTCAGCAGGCCAGTCTGTCGGACGTTTCTGTCCACGCATATCAATAAAATCAATCAATTCATCCTTCTCCTGGTTTGCATCTGTGTTCACAAACTGCTTGAACTTGTTACGTTTGACTGGATCCTTCACGACTTCAGCCCATTCATCGTGGTAGGTGTCAACTAGGTATTGCATTCGCTTGTCAAGCTCATCGCAAATTCCAAGGGAATCCTCAATAATGACTTCTTTCAAATGTTCGATTGGCCCGCCTCCATTCTTTCCACTAGGAAGTTTGGCCTGCCACACTGCTGTTCGCTCCAACCTATCTCCTGTCAATATGTAATACATTATGTAACGATCAAGATATTTCAGCACAGTATCCTCGTCGATGTCGGCAGCAAGAAGCTGGGCGTGCACTGGATACGCTCCACCATTTCCTCCAACGTACAAATTATATCCATTCTCAGTTGCAATCATTCCGAAATCTTTACCTTGCGCCTCTGCGCATTCGCGAGCACATCCGGAAACGCCAGATTTCATCTTGTGAGGTGACCGAACACCCTTGTATCGATTCTCCACACGAACTGCAAATGAAACGGAATCTTGGACTCCATAACGGCACCACGTACTACCAACACAGCTCTTCACGGTTCTGAGGGCCTTACCGTAAGCATGACCTGACTCGAATCCTGCTTTTCCAAGATCTTCCCAAATATCTGGGAGTTGATGTTTCGAAGCACCAAACAAGTCCACACGCTGTGCGCCAGTGATTTTGCTATATAGGTCATACTTCTCGGCCGTGACTCCTAACGCTACCAGCTGCTGAGGAGTAAGTTCTCCACCAGGCACGCGAGGAACGATTGAGTAAGTTCCGCCTCTTTGCATGTTCGCCAGGGAACGGTCGTTCGTGTCTTGCAAGGAATCACGACCATCGTCTAGAATAATTTGGTTCTGCAAAGATGCTAACATGGAGGCCACGGCAGGTTTACATATCTCGCATCCGTCACCGTGTCCGTGCTTTGCTAGAATCTTCTCAAAGGAATCCACACTAGATGGGTCGGGATTCGTTCGCAGAAGCAACATTAATTCCTGTCGGCTCAAATCGAAATGCTCGCATAAATTATTCGACAATGCGGATCCCATTTTTTCTAATTCGGACGCCAGAATGCTCTTTACAAGGGGTTCGCACCCTCCGCAGCCAGTACCGGCATTGGTGCATTTCTTGACGTTCTTCAATGTCGCTTCCTCAGCACCCATCTCATTGATGGCGGACACGATAGTACTCCTTGGTACGTCGTTACAGGAACATATCTGGGCATTCGGATCTTCTGATGCTGCTTCATCCCCCAAGGAAGAAGTAGAACCAGTCAATGCAGTAGGAGGAGGAAGTAATGTGGCAGGACTGATTTCCATTTCTTCGAGGTCAGCCTCGGACATAGTTAACTTGTGTAAAGTTGAGTAATCCCCAGCATCTCCTACAAGAATACCTCCTCGTAATTTTGTTCCGGCCTTGTTAAAATTCAAACGACGATATACCCGGTTTACGGGATCGTTCCAAACGAGTACGTTCAGGTCTTCGTCATCCGGTTTCGGTTGATTCACGCCGAAACTTGCAACATCACAACCTAATAACTTGAGCTTAGTTGAAAGGTCGGCGCCGGTAAATGCTTCTTCTGTGATTTCTTTCTTCAAAGCGGAGACGACTTGCTTCGCAGCGACGTTCGCCATATCGTATCCTGGAGCGATAAGTCCGTAGATGAAGTTGTTGTAAAGAGCGCATTCTCCGATAGCGTACACGTTTTCCTCGGATGTGCGAAGAGAAGAATCTACGACAATTCCGCCGCGTTCACCGATGTCGATGCCGCCTTCTTTGGCAAGTTCGTCACGAGGACGAATCCCACATGATACGACGATCATTTGAACCTATACAGAATAGAATAATCATGTTAATGAGAAAAAAATTCCAACAATGTTTCGTTGTGATGAAATATGTTACGCACCGGCAAATCATCCCAGTCTTCGTTCGAGAAGTTCAAGGCAGCGACGGGAGCATCGCTCTCATCTCCACTGGTACCATCATTACCAACAAAGACATTGGTCCTGGCACCACAATGAACTTTCAATCCTAAATCTTCGATGGTACCCACGAGAGCATTATGTCCGCCCTCGTCGATCTGACGGCACATGAGGATATCTGCAAACTCTACAATGTGACTCTCGACTCCCATATCCTTCACAGCTTTGGCAGCCTCCAATCCAAGTAAACCACCTCCAATAACGGCACCACTTTTAACGTTGTGCTCTTTGACGTACGCAAGCATAGCCTCAAGATCTTCAATGGTTCGGTACACGAATACACCAGGACGGTTGCGTCCAGGAATGGGTGGTACAAAGGGATAACTACCAGTAGCAAGGACGGCAGTATCATACGGGACAAGGTTGCCGCTTGCACCGGTAATTGTCTTCGAAGCCGTATCAATGGAGACCGCCTTGTCGTTCAATAGAAGTTCAACATTGTTTTCGTCATACCATGCCGTTCTACCAGACTCATCAAAGTCTCCAGTCATGCTCAACATGGACGGATCGCCTGTGTTGAAAAGAAGAAAGCGAAATTTGAGTGTGAGCAAAAGAACGTATTCGAATGAGGCTCAAACCAAAATATGAAGGACATTCACACTCACGATTTTCAAAGTAGGACGTGAGACGAACACGGTTGTAAGCCGCACGCGATTCTTCACAAAACGTTACGAGTTGAACATCTTCCGCCACATCCTCGTCTTTCAGGATATTCTCCATAAAACGCTGTCCAACCATACCGTTGCCGATGACAACAATACGTTTCTTTTCGCCACACAATGACGACGAAAAGCCATCCTTGCATGTAGAAGAGGACGTCACACAATGACGATGATTCTTTACTACACTCGATAGGAAGGCATTGGTGTTATCTAGCAACAATGATGAGGATGATAACAACAGCCACAAGGCTGCTCCGTGGAATGGAAGATGAAAACTTGTTCTCATCTTATATGAAAGTTTTGGAAAATTGTGCGGTTTGAAATGAATCTCAATCTCTCGCTATCTCTCTCACTCTCTCTGTGTTCTTCCAAAGAAGATATGAATATCACTTCAATTATGTTGCCCTGTCCTGACCACAAAGAATAAAAAAGATCTGATTTTTTGCTTCCCGAAGACTTTACGTCTTTACTCGTGATGTTGATTGGATCCTACGTAAGATACTCCCGCAAAGTGCCGCCGATCAAAGAGAAGTTTGTTCGGATTAGGTTGACGCGATACGATTAGGTTCGGGTTTCGTGAAAATATTCTTCGGATTCGTGAAAGTTTTGGTACTACAGATTTCACGCAAATATTCTTCAGCATCCGCTCCACCAACCACCAATGAATATTGTGATAATGTGATACGAACTATTTCGTATTTGGAATAAATTGACGTATTATTCTTATACCTGAATAACCGTAATATTTGAAATTCGTTTGTACCGTTAATGGGGATCAAAGAATATATAGAGAAGATCTTCCGAGTTCCGAGTTCCGAGTTCCGAGTTCCGAGTACCCATACCCATACCCATACCCACAAGCCACAAGTACGGGTACAAGTAGAGATCTACCGTTCAAGAAATTCGATATTTTGTTGCTAACTCCTCTAAGGCAGGTTGAAGCACATAAACAACATCAAATTCGAAATCGCACAATGTTATAATTCCTTTCAACGTATTAAGTACGAGCTGTCTGAAAATCTTTTTCGAAATGAAATCGTGAATTATGCACGTTCCAAACATGGGTAGAGGAAACCTAATGATAAACCAACCAATCCAATCTATATAATACATGAATTCATCTTATGCGATCTAATTTAATTGACGTTCCCCAGAAAGGTGTTCTTTCAGATAACGTTAAATAATTCTGATCAATTTGGTAGCGACGGTGAGATTTCAGTCCGTTTCTTGATGATGGTTGTAGCTTCATAGATTGGAGTGTATGTAGTAGGAACTTTCTTAAAAATTGCGGTGTTGTACTTTGGTTTCTAGGATTTTTGTCTGATGACAATATAGGTAGTTGTTTGTAGTATCTATTGTGAATTGGTGAAAATGGTTATCAGAACAAGAAGGGGTGCGTTCATGTATGATGCGATAAAACTGTTGTGATAAGTTAACGAAATACTCGTTTACGACAATGCTCTCTTTTGAAGAATTCCAAGCCAATTATGGTAGAAAGGTCACTTCGTGTTGCCAAAATCGTTCTGGCGCGATACATTACAAAAATAATCGAATATAGTGTCGCAGCACACATTTCATCTATCTCTATTATAAAATTTTGCTTTGCTCCATATAAAAATTCTTCAGGTATCCATGATCTCTCTGGTACTTAATTTTCAAAGCGATTGGTCATGATAATTGAGTGAATATCTTTCAATATAATAGCGGTTATTAAATTGTGAACTTCAACAGGATTGATTTTTGAGAGAGAGCAACCGTAGAGATGCAATTTTAAATTTACTCAGTGGTGTTTGATCTGCATATAATCATTTTCATCACTGTCAAGATATCAAAAGATCCACACACAGGCGGCTAGAAGGGCAGCACCTAAAACTTCTGTTCGACTTATCATCAAATCGCTTGCTGGGAGAATTTAAACGAAATAAATAAGCATATATGTTGACTTGACTTTTATTTGGTTAACTGTTACTGCCTTTATCGTGTTTGTTTTTTCAACTGCGTAAATCGTCAAATCGTACGTGTGTGACTTCTTGCCTGAACACTGAATTGGGAACTCATAAGTATTAAGACGTAAATATATATATACACGTATAAAAGATAGAGTATTTGTACATGTATCTTATTATGACTCTATTTCTATAGTAATTGTATGACGTATATATGTACGTGCACGTGTACATGTGTAATGATATTTTATGTTCGATATCGTGTTTATGGCGCAATATATGACATTACGCCTTTCTTATTCTCGCCAAAAATTTCAATATCACACTCGATATCCTCTCGCCTGATTTTGTAACGATTTCAACAATCAATACTTTCCCGACTCTCGAGCGCCGGGATCAGAAAATTGCATGGACGAGCTACTTAGAAGGAAACGTAAGATCGCTCACCCCTTCATTGTAAATTTTTTCAGGAGTGCTAGTTAAGAATAATGTCGATCAATGATGGGTTGCACGAACAAATCGAAAACAAACCAGTTGATGAATTTGAGGGTCAAGAACATGAAAGCATTCCTTTCTGTGAACGTATATGCTGTTGTTTTAAGACTAGCTCATCTATATTAGAAGAAGATATTTCTGAAGAAGAATCTGAATTTGATGTAGAGCGAGAACTTAAACAACCTCTAATTGATGAGTCCATAGCTTCTTCTTGTAGACCGGAGGACATTGGAAAAGATGGATTTGTTCAAATAAATCAAGACTTCGATACAACGAAAGATACTAGGACAGACACTCAAACTTTATCATCAAAACCAAAGCAATTATCTGTAGATAGTGAATTTGTTTATGAATACGAAACTGCTATAAATGCATTTACTCGGAGAGCGGATCGAGTAGCCGCGACATCAAACGCGTAAAAGCAGAAGAAGTATTTTAAGCTAATTTAAATTTTTGGCGATAGCACAATATTGAATTTTGTCTTCGCACGTGTCAAACAAAAATCATTTTATTAATACATGTTAAAACACGAGTATCTTTTTACAGTGTAGGATGGTAGAAGAAGAATCATCATACAATCAACGTTCTTCAACGTCCAGGCACGATGAACATGCACGTGAGCAAACACTATTGAGAAAATTGTTTACATGTTGCTGTCCTTGTTGTTGTTGTTGTAATGACTGCGTTGGAGAAAAAAGGGATATAGAAAACCAAAATCGAACAAATGAAGAAAGATTATATGCTGAGACAGGTGTCAAATCAAAAGAGATCCTTCGACCTTTATTAGTTACTCATGAGGAAACAGATGAATCGTCGATAGATCATGCGCAGAGAGTGCGGGAGATAAGGCAATATTATTTCGTGGACGGTGATGGGACAAGCTCCGTAGCTTCCAATACTACAAATGGATCCGAGAGCTCACGCGTAACACCCTGGTGGGCAAAGAAACAGAAACGCTGGGATCGATTTGGTATGACATTTTTTGAAAGGGTTGATGAAGAGGTTACAATTATCGGTTGAGCGATAATAATTTTCGATATTAATGATTAACATTGAACAATTTGCACGATCATGTTCTGTTCACATCTTCGAAGATGACTTTTTCACAACCATCCGAAAGTCGGCAGCACATTTAGAATTAGAACTATATCTCTAGTTTTGACCAGAAAGCATCATTACAATTTGTATCTTATTTATCCTTAACAATTGCTGTAAACACATTACCGAAGGTTTGCACTGTTTTTTTACTGTGGTGAGATCTTTGTCATGATTCGACATTGAGCAGGCGAAGTCTACAATTCTTCAAATTATTTCTATCCAAAAATCTAGCTCTACAACTAATAACTGCACAATATCGCAGCAATGACTGCCACTTTGAATAACAATCAAAATGTAATTAGTTTTGTTTGTACCCAATCACATATTGTCATTCAATGCAAACCTCTGTGATCGTACTCGTCATATTTTATTTGGTCGTTATGTTACATTCTACAAATCAAAAATAAAATTAATTCCTTGTTTTGAATACATTGTTCAAGGTTTGGTAAATTTTGTAAGCGTAAACGTTCCGATTCGATCGAGATATTTTCTGTTGGTGATGCGGTTTTCTTGATCCACCGATGAAATTTTGTATACGAGCAAGAATAACGAAAATGTAACCCAATTGAACCCCGTAAGAAAGAGTTTAAATCTTCGAGACGTTGTTATAATAATTTCTTGTAATGATAGTCGAGACTTCCTCTTAAGAGAAACGAACACGATTTATCCGACATGAACTCGAAGAAATCAATGCTGTCAAATATTAGCGATCCGCTCGGTATATTTACAGCGAACTTTCCACCGCACGTCCAGGATAGTCTCTTTACCTGACCTTGATATACCCAAGAAGACTTACACATTATCTTTAATTTTCAATATGTACTAATGTGTCTTATTATACTATGTGAAGAGTTGTAAGTGTCGGAAATGATGGCAACATCTTGGTGGGTTAAGTTATTATAGAAGATGGAGGCGATCAACACTTCCAAAAGAAAACAAACTCTAATTATATTTATAGCACTAAACAAAAGAATGTTTTTGATTCATGCACAACGTGCAAAACTAGTAGTATTTTGCGGTTGTTGCTGTTTTTGCGGATCATTAATTTCTCCACCTTTTTTGTTGTCATTCGTCACAGCAACACCAGCTGCGTTAACTCCAGACATCATCATATTTCCCATATTATTGGCAGGAGGACTTGGTAAAAACGGCATCGATCCCATCATGTTCATCATCCAATCTGCAGGTGAGATCATAATGGGCATCATCATCATCATGCTCTGTAACTGCCTCTTTTCTTCGTCATTTTTTTCAATCGACGGTAAGGCACTTTGAGCAACTTTACCAGATTTGATTCGTTCAATCTCACGTTCTGTCTCCTCAATTTCGACTCTTGATGCCTCGTATTGTTCGTGCAAGCTTCGAATTTTTTCAGTAGTTTTAGCAATCAGGTATGGCTGGTTAATTCCTGCCTGCACCGTAGGAGCAAGATTTGTATGTGAATACGATACATTTTGCTTGTAAGTCGGTTCTAAATCTGTCATTAGTGCGCTCAACTTTTTAAAGGCTGCATTCAGTTGATCACGACGTTCCTTTTCTCGTTTGCGTTTCCGAGATGCTCGTTCTGCCACACTGATGGTCTGTGATTCTATTTTAGCTGAAGTTTCAACGGGTGCAGGGTTTGGGTCGATAGCTTCAACTGAGGGTATTTGAGCACCACTGAGAAAAAATTCGAGGTCCGGTATCCAACTTAAATCATCGTTCGTGGTTGGTACCATGGCTGGTGAAAGCAGGGGCATTTGAACAGGTGCAGAGGAGGTGTCTTCAGAGCTCATCCTTTATCTTGATGTTGTTCAATGTTTCGATTTTTGTACGTGAAATGCGTGACGTAGGAGGTATTTGTGAGAGTGGGATGTGTCTTTTTGTTTTCCTCTTTCTTTGGATCGTGCCAGCGACAATTACAGGTAAAAAGCTACATTATTTGTCACAATATTCAATATGTGTGAGTTCTATTATTTGTGTGCAGGTGCAGGTGACATAAGCGAATTTCGGCTTGGAGATAAGAAAAGTGGATTGGTTACCTCGAACGCGTGCCGAATGCCGAAGGCGCATGGAAAAAATATTTATGTAAGGGTGAAGTGATGGTTTTTCTGTTTTTCATCACTGAATTTGATTGTGACCACTCATAATCTGCAAAAAGACCATTTCAAGATCCAAGTAATAGCCTAAAAATAGTTTTGTTCTGTTTTTAGTCTTCGTGCACGAGCATAGCACGGGCATATCGGAATTCTGTTTTATATGATATCTTGGACCAAACGAGTGAAACCATTTGATGGTTACAGTCAGTTTGACGTCAGTGAATAGATTGCTTCAATCTTGTAGTAGTTTGCGGCTTTATGTAATATATTATATTCTTCTTCTTGACAATTTCAATAGGGGCTATTCATATCTTATCTTATTCCTACTAGCGAACTACTTTATGTTTTATCAGCCAACGTTCAAAAAGTAAGGATAGATGTTAACAATTAAAACATACAGATGAAAAAAGCATCGCTAAACCAAATTGAAACCCCTATCCACGCACAAGTCTTGCATTTCCACAAAGTAAAGTGCTAAAGCATTGATAGCAAGTACTTACTTCGAAGTGATTAATGTTTGTCTAAAATGTGAAAGCTGCGAAACATATCACCTTTCTATGATACATATCAAACACAGCAACACTCTGGATTTAGTTGCAGTAAAAGATCACAAATTCTATATATAAATCTAGAAAATAAGGCAAAGCGTTTATATTTAGGTATGGAACAAAATTTTACGACAAAGTATTACAATGGACCTACACTCATCAATTCTGCACCCCACGAAGTCCCACGGGTACTCGAAGTCGTTTGCTGCAGCTTTGCTTGCAAGGCACATTCGTGCACGTACTGTTCAACAGACACAAGTAATGCATCATTGCCTTCATCAATCATCGAAAAACGAGATTGAGTTGCACTTGATATGTATCCTAATTGCTTCTGTGCATAGTTGCCTACTTGACCTTCCGCAGAGGCTTCTGTGTTTCCATTAATGGAACCATTTACTTCAAACGAAGGACGCAAACTGATATCAGCTAATCTACCACTTTTCTGAGCAAAGAAAGCAAAGTCCGGAATGCTCTTTACCCTACATCCCACACCGATAGGGTTCTCCTCCGTTGCACTCGAGAGTGTTGGCTGTGGAAACAATGTTATCGTTCTCGCAATAACATCATCATCATTGCTATTGTCATTCCATGCCAATACACCTCCTTTTCGTTCCTCATTGCCTGGTATCGTTCGGTCGATGACGATACGACCACCTCGACCAACGCGCCTACGATGGAGTGCTGACCTTCGTTCTTGAAAACGTGAATTCCTATTACAATCGTCGCCTTCATCATCATTCCACACTAGAGAGCAATCATTCCACCACGGCTCTTCCTCATTCTCCCAATTCGTTACGTACTGTGGAGCTTTATCATTCACGTGTAGAAAATTAGGCGTGGTGACTCCTTCTGCAAATAATAATGAATCATCTGCTCCACCCGTAGCACCCGTTGTAGTGAGCAAATGTGACATGGAATCATTTCCAGCATCTCCAGCACCACCTGCCCATTTCCTTTTAGGTGAATTTAAAAATTTCGGTACGGTAACAACTTCCTTTAATAATGATGAGTCAACCTTGGAATCATTGACGAGTCCGGACGTATCGACACAATCGTACAATTTCTGTTCAAAAAGCTCATGACGGAGTAATAGTTGTTGATGAAAAATCTTTTCCCTAGCCTGAACTGTCCGAATCAAATCGTTGACAATTTCAAAATCATTTTTAAGCTGCATTAACTTTTTGTAGCCCTCCAAATCATTTTGTCTCTTCTTTCGAAGACGATACTTTTCTTTCTCGCGAGGACGAAATACGAGATGCGGATTCGTATCATGAGGAGATGTCACCGGCCAGTATATACGCAGCAAGGGTTTCTTAAGCTTACATCGTTTATTTACCCAGTGTTGATAAATAGTACCGACGGCCTGTTTGTATGGAATGACATTGCTCGTGTACAGTGCAGTATTCACAAACAAGCGTTCGGCCGTATTGGAACTTACAATGGCATCGAATTTAGTGGCACGTTCTAGGATATCGATAAGTTTTTCCAAGTCGGTAACGGTAATGTTTGTGTAGGATATTTTGTTGTTACATGTGAGGAGGAACTGTTCATCTACTTCATCGGCGAGATAGTGGAAGTCCGAATCATCGTATTTGGATGATAGGCGTTGGTTGCGGACATAACAGGTGGGTAAAGAGTATGTGGCGCTGACATCGTCTTCGTAGGAATCAACTGCGGTAATATCCGGAACTGGAATTTCTAATTTGGGTTTTGGCGGAAGGAGGGCCTATCGATTTAAATTTAAATTTGTCATGAGCGAATCTTCTAGCTAAATTAAAGAGCTGATAGCTAAAATTACGTACCGAAGTGGCGTTTGTCAGATCTGTAATTTGTACAACACTGCCAGTATTTGCATCTCTATAACAAACGCTATCCTCTGCTTTGCGCACAAGTGTTAGCTTTTTATATAGATCGAGAGCATTTGTCGAAGACGCGGGCTTTTTGGACTCTTTCGTAGTAGCCATTGTTCGATTTACATGTGTAGGTTGCTTTTGATTGGTCGAGCATATAAAACAAGTACATATACCAATGGGATCTCCAATAACATCAGAAATTTATCAAAACTTCAGCATTTCGTTTCAACAATGGCAGTATTCTGATTTGGAACAAGCTTGTTTTGCTGCTGCTGCTGGTGTCGTGTTTGGAAGTGTGGGGAAAATGGAATGATCAGCAGTGGCAGTGATCGCAGAGAGCAGAGACTGTGGAAGTTCGTACATTGATACATTACATAGATGTACCAAATACATGTACCACCAATTTTTTCTTGCTACATGATATGTGCGGCGAATGGGCAACAATGACACGACCAAAATATCATTACAATAAGTATTAATAATAGAAAAAGTATAAGATTTTGTACATTTAAGATTTTGTCATTTATAGAGAAAATATGTGAAATGATGATGGAGAATGAGAACAATTACAGAAAGTGTTCGTAAAGACTCGACTAGGAAGAAAATGTCGATTGAAAAGTGGTGCTTGTATTTATCCTTTTACATGTGTATTAAAATACAAATGTACACAATTAGGGTGACGGGCAGATCTTTTCGAAAGTGGCACGTGCCACTGGCGTGCCACTTGATCAAATTTAGCAAAATGGCAGAGGCTTCTGCCACGTGGCATGCTACTGTTCTGCCACATTTGGACCACAAACGCAAGATGTAATATTGGAACCCCGATAAGTAAGTGTTCTTGGATATATACAACTTTATGAGATAAAATTGTACATAGATTTTACGCAATAGCCAGAAAAAGAGGTAAGGAAGTCCACTCACTGAAGTGGCTCAAGTGGCCCAAGTGGCCCAAGTGCCCCCTCGAAAATTGAGGTAAAATGTAGCATTGATTCTTCTAGATCAAAATATCCTATTATCCAAAATTTCGTGAAGTAATATAGCCTAAACAAAAATTTAAAAATTCGTAATCGTTGCAGGTTGCAGAATCACGGAATGCGCAACCCTTCGTTAACCATTTCCTGCCGCACAAACACCCTTTTTCTTCATCGGTAACAACAAAAAATAACACAACACCTAAACAACAACACACCATATCATACCATTAACCTGACCAATTTTCAAAAACA
>Ga0115008_10003350_pt1 | contig 13271 bp, 10 predicted proteins | sample FraStrMetagenome_FD_87164 | JGI IMG/M metagenome (GOLD analysis project Ga0115008, IMG submission 87164) | Marine eukaryotic phytoplankton communities from Arctic Ocean - Fram Strait ARC3M Metagenome | ecosystem: Environmental > Aquatic > Marine > Oceanic | place: Fram Strait | collected...
AGGAGGGCAGAGAGCAGACCTACGAATGTGCGAGTAATACGAGTGAAATGGAGATGAGAGTTCCGGTGTGTGTGTGTGATCGGTAGTGCTTGCCTCTATTGAAACACAACAAATGTAGATCTATGTAATATAAAATATATTCGATTTTCCACAATGTATATATATATATATATACTTCAAAGTATATAGTATTTGCGCTATTGCTAAATGTTGGGCACTCTTGAATTGGTGGTTAAGATAAAGTTGAGTGTAGAAAGTAGAAATGGAATGTGAAAGAATTCAAGCAAAAATCTGTAATGTTATCAAAGGAAATAGCGATTTCTCCACGTCCTTTTCTTACGGATCTATATCTGGCGAGAGTGATATATCATCATTTATCTTACTCATTCTTGACGAATTTTAGAGACTTAGCGAGAGGATTTGTTAAGTCCTCCTCTTGGTAGGGACGAGGGAGGTTGTCTTCATCCTGAATTTTTTTTCAAATGGGACTAAAATGTTCAATGGATACGGAAATAACAGATGACCCCCCCCCCTCCCCCCCCCTCTCCCAAAGCTTGTACCAATAGGTATATCGATTTGAAATTATCTTTGATTAAGTTACTATTTAGTGTTTAATTTGTTTATATTTAAAAGCAGTGGAGTAAAATGTGAAATTATTCAAATGCAGGCTCAGACATTTTCACAAAAATTGCGCAAAAATAAGGCCAGTTCAAGACTCTAGTACATCACACGACATAGACATTCCATCATTTCCTTACAGATTTTCTGTATGACTAGGCGATCTTCTTGTACGAAAAAACCTTATTACCCAAAAAGTCATTTACAGCATGGTATAAATTCTCTCATAGGATCTTAATTAGATCTCCATCGTACTTATTATTTACTAGCTCGACTTCTCCTCATCTTATTCATTACACCTTCATAGAAACACCAAATTCACGACGATAAAAAGTCCCCTCAATTAAATTTATTACACATGAAAGAGATATAAAAAACACTCTTATTTGGAGTTTACACTCAAATGAGGCTTATACAAGTGAAGTGACAAAATTTCGATAAAATTGTGTACCTATGCTCAATTCGGCATAAAAGTATTAAATAAATATTAATACATGGGGATTAGCGCAATAATCGCATGCTCATCAGCTCAAGAGAGAGAGAGGGGAGAAGAAGAGGAGAAAAAATAAGTAAATGCGCATTTATCTCCAAGTACGAGTAGAAGATGTCCTGTACGAGTAGAGGTGCTGATTGCCATAACTACTCGTATTATCCATAACCTTTATAAAGCCAGTAAAACTACACAAAAGACAACGTCTTTTTCCTTGAAAATATCAATATACGTTAACTCATAAGAAGTGCACTAACAGTTGTTAATCATATATATCTAGAATATGAGCAAGACGACCTCCGTCCTTAATCTAAAATTTATTTGCACGTCCTATGACACGATGGAGACGTAAGGCTATGTACTCGTCTATAGCTAAAATAGTCTTATGTAGGTATATACGAGTACTATAGTAGGCTTACGCTACGTCTATCATATCAATATACATTAACTCATAAGAAGTGCACTAACAGTTGTTAATCATATATATCTAGAATATGAGCAAGACGACCTCCGTCCTTAATCTAAAATTTATTTGCACGTCGTATGACACGATACGATGCTCCTCCAATCTGTCCGTCTCAAAGCATAATAATTTTTTGTGACTACGAGCCTGCATGTCGCGCCGCATCGTGCTATGCACGCGATAGGAGGAAACGCTGAACCACACTGTAGAATAATTCCAGATATTTTTTTTAAACTGTATGCTTTTATTCTATTAACTTCTACTTTTGTACCAGGTATAAATGACTTTGTAGTTACAACTCATCCTCTTCATCAGTTACAGGTTCGGAAGAGGAGTAGTAGCAGTTGTTATATGATCGAAACATATAATACGCGTCATCGTTTTAAAACCTGAAGGGAGTTAGAAAGGAGATTGGCAGCAATCCTGGTTTCCCTGTTTAATAGTCTACGTCTACGTCCTGTTTTAGATTGTAACATAAATTGAGACATTGCGCCTCATTGTTCGTCCGTTCGTAACGAACAGCTCTCTCGCACTGCCTCTCCGAACACACGCACGTACACACACATCCCATACAATTTTTTGTACTAGTAAATATGCATACCCTTCAAATAACTCTGACTACATCCAAGTTGATGTCAATGCGAACTTTCGAAAGGAATGGTGAACGATGGCCGCATATGTCAGTTGCACTGTACGTGTTAGTAGGGATATGTTTCAAATCAAATCCTATCTATGTTTTCTCTATATAGATATTGGCCAATGTGTGTATTTCATATCATCCAATATCCATCCATACACACATCCAACAACCCTTTCAAATAAAAACGAAACATTCTAAATCATCACCAATTTAAAACTTCACATTGATACGATGACAAGGTTTTTTTCAGCAGCAGCACTTTCTCTTGCTTTGTACGGAGGAGGAGGAGGAGGAGGAATTTTTAGTAATCATGGAGTGGATGCATTTTCGTTCGTTCCTAGAACATCGTCTAGGAATCTTGCTCGTATGAGGAGTAGTAGCAGTAGTAGTTCTTCATTGAGTATGGCCTATAAAGTAGGTACGTAGCGTTAGTGGGGTGTTACGTATCTTTTTTTTGTTCGAAATAGAATTCATTGGACCTCATATTTTTAAATATTGTTGTTGTTATGGTTGTTGTTGGGTAATGAAATTTAAATGTATAGGTATTGTGGGTGCCACTGGAGCGGTTGGAAAAGAAATTGTAGGATGTTTGGAACGAAGAAATTTTGATGTTGAATCGTTGCGCATCTTTGGTACGTTTTTGCAATGATTTTGATTTTGATTGTATGCGGCTGTGGATGTCATTTTTGATTTTAATATAATTATTATTGTTTTTGTGTCTCAATGGATGTTTCGTAGGTTCTGAGCGTAGTGCGGGAAAGAATATTGAAACGAAATTTGGAGATGTTACCGTTGAGCAGTTCGATGTAGATCTTGCTCGTGAATGCGATGTAGTATTTCTTGCCGTTTCTGGTTCGTTTGCGTTGGAACATGCGGAAAAGATTGGAGCTGACGGTGGTCCGGTGGTCATTGATAACTCCAGTGCTTTCCGATACATGGATCATGTTCCATTGGTCGTGCCGGAGATTAACCCTGAGTGTACTAAGGGTGCAAAGCTTGTTGCGAATCCCAACTGTACTACTGCTATTGGTCTTATGGCACTTTGGCCTCTTCACAAGCTGTTCGGAATTAAGAAAGTTATTATGAGTACTTATCAGGCTGCGAGTGGCGCAGGCCAGGAGGGTATGGATGAACTCAGAAGTGGTACGCAAAGTGTTCTTTCGGGTGAAAGGTATGTGTCGTGTTGACTTTTATTCTTCTTATTGATTTTCTCTTTACTTAACTCAAACGGTTTTTATGCAATTTTAATACCGGAATGAAACTTTAGAGAGGTAGCAGAAAATAAAGTATTTGCTCACCCTCTTCCCTTCAATGTTATTCCCCATATTGATGCATTCCAAGAAAATGGGTATACTAAAGAAGAAATGAAGGTTACGTGGGAAACTCGTAAAATATGTGGATTACCTGGTAAGCGTTGTAAATATGATATTTACTTATTTTTTTGTATATTTATTTATGCCGATACCTTTCGAATACAAAAGATGTCGATGTTTCATGCACGGCCGTTCGTATACCAACTTACAGAGCACATAGTGAGGCAATTACTATCGAAACCGAGAAGCCCGTTGATATCGCTGCCGCGCGTGAAGCTCTTGCGAATGCTCCAGGTGTGAAACTCATTGACGACACAGCTAACATGGATTATCCAATGCCTCTCACAGCAACTGGCCAGGATGATGTTGAAGTTGGTCGCTTAAGGAAAAGTATCGTCTTTGGTGATTACGGGATTGACTTATTTGTAAGCGGAGATCAGCTTTTACGCGGTGCAGCCTTAAATGCGGTTATTATTGGAGAAGTCATGGCTGCTAGCGGTGATCTATAAATAGCTATAAAATTGAATATCTAGAGATAAATTTATTATAAACATGTGTCTTTTTGTTTCATTTGCGATTACATTGTAGCTTAATTTTTCTATAAAATGTACGACCTCCGAGAAACAATTAACAAGGAACTTCATACTTTTTTGAACGTAAGGTTGATCTTTCCGTTCGTATACTCTATCTCCTTTGAGCAGGGCTCTTAAGTAATTTCATCGATTTTCAATTTGACCCAACTGCGGTTGCCACGTATTTAGTGTAGAGTTAGTTCCAAACGGAATGCTAATCTCTAGTGTTTTAATGGAAATTACGATTTTAAGAAAAATACAAAACAAATACACGAATTAACATTTAAAACTAAGTCAAATGAGATTATCTGGACCGTTCTACATCATTAGACGATTACGTCAAGTTTAGCTCATTCGTCATTTCCAGAAGCTCCTCTTCTTCCTTATTTGGTGGCGGAATACCTGCAACTGGACAGCAACCGACCCCAATTGTCTTACGAGTTACTGCTTCCGCCATTTTCTGTGCAAGTTTCGGATTCTTCACCCATGCCTGATACCATTCGAATGGACACTCGGCAACTCCTTTGTCACCATCACCATTTGCGAATACACCAGTGTAACCTCGATGAGTCAACTTAAAAAGCTGGTTCTGACTCTGATCATTAGCGCGCGCATCTCGAATTCCCGAAATACTGAGTTGGGCATATTGGATACCGTTATCTTCAGTACCACATTCACCGAGAGTACGGCCGTCGGTACCAATAATAGCAGAATGACCAAAATATGTGTAAACGCCATCAAAGCCAGACGCATTTGCAACAGCTACGTAAACCTGGTTACACCAAGCCATTGTTTTGCTAACCATAACTTGCTGCTCCTTCGCTGGATACATATATCCTTGCGGCCTAATAACCAGCTCGGCTCCGCGCATTGCACATTCCCTCCAAATCTCAGGATAATTTCCATCATCGCATATAATCATGCTCACCTTCATTCCTTTGGGACCTTCGGTAACAAACGTTCCTAAATTCCCAGGCGTCCATCCCTCGATAGGAGTCCATGGCAAAAGCTTCCTGTACTTCTGAACGATCTCACCTTCGTCGTTAATGAGAACCAAAGTATTGTAAGGATTCTTCTTGGGATGTTCTTCGTGTTTTTCCCCCGTAAGCGAAAAGACACCCCAAACTCCTGCCTCCTTACATGCCTCGCCAAACATATCAGTCAATGGGCCGGGAATATCACAAGCTGTCTCAAACATTTCATCTCGATCGTACATAATTCCCATCGTACTATACTCGGGGAACACAATCAAATCCATACCAGGAAGGCCCGTTTTCACACCCTTCACAATATCACAAATCTTCTTTGCATTTTCCACCACATCTTCATTCGTATGAAGCCTTGGCATGGGATACTGCACGAAAAAAAACAAAGTAGAGAGTGAGAATAGAACGTAAAAGTATAAAAGGCTGATTAGAAACATTTCGTTGTAAAGAACAATCCCATTATCAATAGATATATCATATAAGCAAATTATATCATAGAAGCAATCATAAAAGAAACAATCTTGCCTGAAAAACACAGACTCCAACGGTATCGGCAGACGAAGAAATATCACCGTGACGACTCATTTTTCTTTGGTAGCTAAAGGTTGGATAGATGAATAACAATTGTTTCCGGATTCAAATGATGCTGTTTTCCCTATTTTTTTTGATATGTTTGTGATACTTTTGAGTGAAATGAGAACTCCTCGAAGAGATATGATTTGGCAGAAGATCAAAATTCTGCCGAAGTAGTCCAGTGCCCAGCGAGTAGGGAAAGTGTACCCGGATAGGCTAATTTAGCTTCATCAGTACGGGTTATCTTGATCTTGAGATTATCTTCTGCACAAATGAGTCAATAGATTGGTCCTTCTTGATTGGACTCTATTAATACACATGTTAGTTATTATGCATGGCACGCTTATTTTTTCATCTCTCTACATTCGTGCGGTTCTCTATGTCAACGAGGTTCTGTGCTGGATTAATTCATCTTATATATATTTTTTTATTAAACATTTCGCAATGATAGTTTCTGTATCAATAATTTTTGATAGCTATTGCATCTAATACATATTACTTCCAGGAACATGACAACGATGATGATGATTTGAATGTATAATGTCGCTGTGCCAGTCGACAAGGGGTACAGACAAATCTTTGAATGGGAATCCAAAAATTACTACGACCCATAACCCATATAAGATTTACATAATAATATAGTCACGCATATACTTCTATTGATAGTTTTTAAGTGCGTGGCAAACGAGCGAGTATCACAAAATACTCGCTCGTTTGCCACACTCTATATGAATGAAATTAAGTAACAGAGGTCAAAGAGTAGTGAGTACTTCGAGATGCTTGCATTGGGCGACTCTTTCAATATGCGGATGGCAGGTGACCTGTTCTACCGGGCACAGTAAGCTTTCGGACGTACATGGTCGAAACATTACCGTATTGTGCGCGGGTGCCGAACAAAGAAAAGGATTTAAGATGTGGTAAGGTTTTTGAACTTGTAATAATATCAAACTCTTTTCTAATCGCTTACTTTAAATTGATAGGATTACAAATCGTATTGGAGATTCATGGCTTATCTAAGAATGGTTTTGAGGGCATTGCTACAAGTATCTTACTTTTATCTCCTGATATATGATTAGATGTGAATGAGAAACAGTAGACGGTGACTTCCGCCATAAACTTTCCCTTAACAAAATTGAAGATTCCATCTGTAAACGCGTCTTTCGACGCGAATCAATTGACGAAAACACCAGCTCTTCAGCCTGGCATCGAAGCTACTTATATGTTAGTTTCGAATGCTTGCAAGAAAGAACGGTTTAGGATAGTTGTCATATAATTCGCAAAATATAATGCAAGCTCTATAACCACCATCACATTATCTTTAATCATAAATCAACAATGTCATCTCAGTTTGAGATTATTGCTACCGTCACAAAGGAAGTAATGTGGGAGTGACTTTGTCGATAGAACCAGATGGCGAATACCCGTTCGTGAGCAATTTTTCAAATATTTCTCCTTTTCCTGAGACTGGTTTGAAAATCGGTATGAAAGTCCTATCAATCAATAATGTCGACCTTAAGGGAAAGCCTCTTAAGGAATGTACTGGAATTATTAAGAGTGCCGTGGCATAAGTTGAAATTTTGGCATCGTCAGAGGATTTGGTAGAAAATGCGGGAGAAGGATCAATTGCAAAGAAGGGATATCGTGATCTTAATCTTCTACGTTGGAGTATCCCAGATAACCTTGTTGCTGCCGGAGTAATTGAAGATGAGTGGGGTAAGATTCATGATATGACTTATGACAAACTTTTGCCCAGCCTTAGGGAAACGGAAGTACCAGATCACAGACTCAGACAACTATTCGATTATTATGTTGGTGGAGAGATGATTGGTGGCGTTGTAGGTTTTGGGAAAGAGGTAAGAATTCTGTTACATGATTCAAAGAAAGTATTGCATATACGAACTGACGTTTTAATTAGTTGAATAAAGAGTTACAAGCTCTAAAGATGTTGAAGGACCCTTCAGATGCAAATGATAATTTACAATGCGTTGCAACAAATTCGTTGTTAGTTGCTAATGCGATTCTGAATCGTCGCAGTGTAGCAGTCGAGCTAGCACTTCGGAAATCTGTGCCTCAGAAATGTTTTGCGAAGGCGAGACGAATGGCTTAAAATTTATGGTCGTTTAAAATTGTATTTTCCGAGTCTTCCGACTTATTAATATATCATAATACGTTATGATGTTTTGGATTGTTTGGTCGTTTTGGAATGTGTGGTTTCAGTGTCCATAAAAACCTTATTCCTCGACCGGTACATTGTAGTCGGTTCCTGAAGAATGGCACAAATGATTAGGCTTGATTTACATGGTTAACCATTTTCTCCCGAGCACACACACCTTTTTCCAAAAGATTTGGTGATTGAACACAAGACACTCATCATATAAGCATCCGTTGTGCTCAAAGTACTCATTATAATTCATTCAAATCACGCACGATAATCAAAGTAGAAGTTAATAAAATGAAAGCATACAGTTTAAAAAAGAAATCAAACCATACCCAATCTGTAAGTTTATAAATTTGATGGCGATCTGATGTTTTCTTCATCATTTTTATCCCCATCTACTGGAAAAGCCTAGATTTGTGCGATGAAGCAGATGATTCTATTTATGAATACGGCAGTTCTGACGACGACGTTTTTTTTTCGACGCAACAACCATTCTTGATGAACTTGATGATATAGATGAGCTTGCGGCGATGAGGCCTGGTAGCTATCTTGCTCCAGACACTGATGTGGAAGCTGCGAATATGGAGTCATTTTTAGAAATTAGATCTCAAATGGGCACGATGAGTGACAAAGGCGATGATATGGCTATACCAAAAGGAAAGTCAATTTAACACCACTTTATGCGAAGTAAGATGGTATATGTCGAAATTGGAGGAGAATACTGCGGAATTATTCAGATCTCGGCAAATATCTTGAGAAAATTGAAAGAGAATCATTCGACAGGTACGTTAATCCGCGTGATGGAGCAATCTAAAGCTCTACCTCAGCTGATGTCCATGATCTTCATACCGATAGTCCAAAAAAAAAAAAGAATGCAAAAGGAATTGAAGTAGTTTGGAATGAACGCGTCTCGTACATCGATAAAAGTATAGGCGAACATCCAAAATATTTTGCTCCTTGCCTTTACACACAACACAGAATCGTTCATCCAACAAACGAATAAGTAAAAATACTGTTCCAAGCATTCTAAACTTATGAAGATAGTTACAACGTATAACAAGGTGTGAAGATGAGGCTGGGAAAAATTTGAGCGAAACTCTAAAAAGCTCATCAAAGTTCAGCGATTTTCTCTCAAAACTTTCGATATATGGTCACTTTAAGACCATATCTCGTGATTGAGACACTCTATCGATTATCTGACACTTTGCTAATACAGACGAAAGGTAAACTGTTATATGACGAGGAGACCGAACATAGATCGGATAGTTTATCGACCAAAAAAAGTTGACTATTAGACCTATATTCTCTCCTAGGATTTTACGTAGAGCTCCATGGTGATTAGTGAGGAATATTCAGGAATATCTCAACTTCTCCCGAATTATATTCATTGCAAATGTACAGACACATCAAAACCGCTTTAAGATAAGGTTTGTGTTTGTGGTACTTGAAGTAGTAAAATTAGGCTTCTGGAAGTAAAGTTACAACAATTTGTTGAATGACGGTCCAAATGGCGGTCCGCGGGGGAAAAGAGTAATATGATGTTATTACCAAAAAAGTTGTTATGCATTACACTTATTTTCATATCTCTACATTCGTATGGTTCTTTATGTCAAGGCCTCCACAAATTACATCTCATTGATTTATTTTCGCACAAATATTTATTCGTATGACGTTTTCGCGAATACTTTAGTAACGTCTATTTCCGAAGTTAATTCAATAGACAGGAAGTAATAACATAAGAAAAGTCGCACTCTGTAAATCAACGGGAATAAGGGTTGTACACAGTCATCTTCTGCGGGTCACAATATCACAAATGCATCTGTTGCTGTATTTGAGATTCGTTTTGCATGTTCAACTTCGTTACACATACGAGTATGTTAATGTTGCAATACTACATGTACTTGGATCAAATTAGAAATTAGAATACTTCTCTTCGAAAGCTATCATTTTTACATTGAAGTAAGAAGCGCACAACGTCTATATATATGTATATCATATATTGAAGCATATATAAAATCTCAACGAAACCCAATTAAAATTCTTGTTTAGGTCATCAGAACCTACATCAAGTCATTTCGGAAAATAAAAACGCTAGAACTTCCAAGAGAACAATCATTGCCGAAAATAATACGTACATTTTTGTTTTTTCAACTGTATCGGTACTCATTTTGTTAACTTCTACTTGACACATGTAACTCCGTTCAGAAAGTTCCCCGCAACAAATCTTCTCTCTCGGCTCATTTTCTTTATTACTCGAAAAGGTAATATAATGATTTTAACGAGTGACCCCTCATCATAACGATTTGTTTTAGTCCGCAATCGTATTAAACATAAAGTAATATTTCGATCCACACGTTTTCGGACAAACTTCGAATATGCGAAAATCATAATTCAATCCACTTTGGATTTTAATAATCTCCTTGAACAATCCCGTCGTCCATTTCACAAACCCGCATCGACAAGGTTATCCCTGCCACCTGGCATTTTGAAACATTATACGGTCATCAATCATCACCATCCTAATTTGAATTCCAACATCCACGTTTTCAATTATTTCGGTGAGTAGTGAAGGAGATGTCAAACAATAGAGGCAATCATTTCGCTATGGATGTGAAGAAATCACAACGTATGTAACATGGAAGCAGCTCCATTCATCTATAAGCGTTGAAACTTTAATTCGTTGCTTCTACCACTTAAAACATGTGGAATACATGGTGTACTGAAGATACCTTTTTGAGGTGAAAGAAATTAGAACGCGATTTACTCTCAAAACGTGATCGGAACGAAGACACGGGAGTTATTATTTGAACCAATCCCGGAAGTTACCATACCGTCTACTAATTCTTTTTTCAATGAAATTCTTTACTATGTATAGAAAGAATATATTGTAGTTCCATCATTATTGAACATGAAATTCTTCAGCAACAAACGTGTCAAACAGCAACAGCAGCTAGCGCCATCACGAAATGTACCGGTCCGAACCAATACACCTGCTAGCGGTGGCATCAACCGATCGCGAAACGAGCAAATGTTAATTGGTATGAGCGTGAATGGCGATGATATTTGTAATTCAACTGAAGTGAGTTCCATTACGAACGATATTTACTTCGATCAACGTCATTACAATTGTCATCGCCTTGATGTTAATCGTCAACATCTAAATACTGCTGCAGATCTACAATATGACAATTTGAGAAGTCTTTATGACAGCATAGTTGAAGGTCATGCCATCACTTCGTTTCAAAATCCGCAACAAAATCATCTCGTTGTGACAAACACCATGAATAATCATCCGCATGAATTGAGCACTAATAGTTCACACCGTTCTACGTTTGGATTGGCCGGGAGCAAACTTATGAAAATGCTTGGCAGTCGAGAATGGGGTGAAGTTCTGGCAAGTACAGCCAATCGAATTACATTTGCACGTGAGGCTGCCGCTTGGGGCAAGGCTCCTCTCTACGAACCAGACCCTAAAAGTACACAAAAGGCTCTTCCCTTACATCTGGCCTGTACCCTACGTCCACCGAAAGAAATTGTAGATCATTTACTCACTTCCTTTCCTGCCGGTGCTGCTGCGCCAGATCCCAAAGAAGGAAAGTTACCGATACACCTTGCAATTATTCGGGGGGCCTCAGTGGAAGTGGTACGTGCCTTATGCGATGCGTACCCCGCCGGGCTTCGTACGAGAGATAATGAAGGTCGATTTCCCATTCACTATGCCTGCATTTGGCGTGATCGAAGTATCGTCCAGGTTCTTTTGCAGGTGTACCCCGCTGGCATAAGAGCGATTGATGCCAATGAGAGGAGCCCGTTGGAATTAGTGAAGATGAGCGGTAATTCGAAAAAAGATGAAGTGATGGAACTTTTAATGGAGTGGCTACCCGAGAATAATGCTGATAATAACAAAAGTACTAGTAATAATAAAAGCGGTACTGGTGCGTTGGACAGTGGTAACGGAGATGGTGCTGCGTTGGCTCCCATTGCAGAATCCCTAAATTCGTGTGCAGAAAATGATCCAACACACATTAAAGTTTGTGAATACACGGAGGGGATTGCAGTCGTTTCCTCCTCGGATGAAAGTTTGCCAAAACGCGAACTCCGTGCTCGGTCGTATACCTGTTCTCGATCGTCCAGTGGCGGAGCAGAGAATTCAGGAAAAGGTGAAAATTTGCAGCACATTCGCTTGAATACGTCTACAGAAAACACATCGCTAAGTGAAGCAAATACAAATATTGATAATATTCTATCGCATTTAATGAAGGGACGACAACAGATTTTGATTGACAAAAATGATCTTTCACGAATTTCTGATCAAATGGAGTCAATTCGTCGACGCGATAAACAAGTCAAAATGGGTAAATCTGTAGTACAGGCAAAATTGGATGCGCGAATGAAAACCATTGACGATCACAACACGGTAATAGAAGATACTTTGAAGAAAATTGAAGAAATGAAGTTAATTATTGCACATGAACAAAGGAAGATAGCGATAGAACAAGCCAAGTATGATAAAGATAAAGTAAAATACGAAGATCATTTGCGTTTGGAAAAAGAAGTTGCAGAACAAATGGATTCATTGGAAATTGAAAAGAAGAACGTTGAAAATGTGCTTGAAGAAAAAATGAAGACTTTGGCAGAATTTGATGGTAGGTTGCAGCAGCTTACATGATAAATTGTATAAAATTACCTGTTCGTGTTTAGTATCCACTCCCCCCGAAATATGAATACTTCTCTGCTTTATCACAATACAAACAAATTAGGAAAATGTAAAAATGAAAGATTCCGAGCGCGTTGCGAATAGAAACTGTCCCATCAGTTATATTGTATACGTCAAATTATTTGCTAAAATTCGTTGTGACTTACTGAACTAAATGTTTATTGCTTTAATTGTTGATATTCAAGAAAATTGCGTATGTGCTATCTATCCACAACTGTAGGAGAATAAAGCAAAAGTCAGTACATTGTATTTGGAAAATTTACTTTTTATTCGAGACTTCTGCCTTCAAGGCAGAAGTCTCGCAGAAGTTCTATTCCTTCTGTTCTTTTTATCTCTCACGTCGGGGAATACATGTTACATGTATGCTGGTACATGCATGAATCCATTTTCCTCAAAGTTCCTCGCAGAAAAGTTCCCCACTCCTCACAGGCCGGATCCTCATCAAGTCTTGTGCGCATGTAAATTGAAAAATCTGTCCAAGGAACAGGCACAAGTCGAAATCACAAACTATAAATTATGGATTTTGGATTTTAATTCTGTCCGGTCGCAAGTCACAAGTCCAAAAATATTTGGCGAATAAAAAACAATTCGGCAAGTACGTAGATTCTACGTGTCATGTGGATAATGTGTCCTGGAAAAAATGAAAACTATCAAATATTTTTTCAACCTACTCGTACACATGACATATGACGACACGACACGACACAGGAACGAGATAATGGCATGTTGCATACCGACACG
>Ga0115008_10003352_pt1 | contig 13270 bp, 13 predicted proteins | sample FraStrMetagenome_FD_87164 | JGI IMG/M metagenome (GOLD analysis project Ga0115008, IMG submission 87164) | Marine eukaryotic phytoplankton communities from Arctic Ocean - Fram Strait ARC3M Metagenome | ecosystem: Environmental > Aquatic > Marine > Oceanic | place: Fram Strait | collected...
CGTCTGGGGGCCGCCTCGTTTTGAGGGGTTATTATATCAAGCTCGTATTGCGGGGTTAACAATTACTTCTTGATTTTATTAATTTATTATTAACTGTTCTTCAATACAGAGGAAGTGAACGTGTGCAGAATTTAAAAGTAATGCAGTTTTCATTTAGTATGGTAGACGAGAAAATTGCGGCTCTAGCGGCAGAGTATGAAAAAGCTAGAAAACAGAATATTCAGCTAAGGGATGCATTAAAGGCTAAAGACAGGTTCAGTTTTATTTTTTCCAAAATTTATTGAAAAACATAACTAGGCGGATACAAGAGCTCGAGTCAAAGTCAGCCGGTGGCGACGCTTCTGGACTGCGTAAAGAAATTCTATCTCTTCGCTCAGAACTCGACTCTCATCTATATGAGCACAACAAGCAGATCTCTGATTCAAACAGACAAATTGAAAGACTGAAAATTGAAAATTCGGAGCTGCTAGAAAAGCAAAAGGAACCACTCGAGACTTTTGAGCTTGGAATCCAGACTGAAAACTTATTCGAAGAAGACGATCAGGCCGAAATTAAGAGGTTACAGGGAGTCACTGTTGAGCTTGCAGAGAAGATATCAGTATTAACAAAGAAGCATGAAGCGGAAATAAGTGCGATTATGGTAAATCTTCTTTATTTATATTCTGAATCAGCATCTTTTTAGGTTTCGAAAACGCTCTCGAACAAAAACCCGGTCAGCTTACCGCTAGAATTAAAAATCATCGATGAATCCGATTTGGGTTCTGTTACGAATAGGGCGGAAAACAACGTCTACGGAGTCGAAGCCTTCTATCAAATAAGGATTAATCATTTGGTTGATCAGCTACAGCATATGCTTGCTTCCACTGCTCTTAGCAGGTACGTTAATCACTTGTATGGTTCGAAATGAGAGATTGTCGAACCCACATCAGTGAAACAAACTTATGTAAAAGTGTGCCATTGGTTCGGGGTTAAACATCAGTATAGGTAGCTCTTCTTATATTTAGTCACAAAAAGTACAGAATATAATTGGTGAGCACCATCAAAGATTAGATTATCTTAAATTTAAAAGGTCTTTTAAGCAAGAATGCTTTAAACTTATGGTTTTATTCAGCCATCTTTTTATAGAGCGGAGATGAATGCAAGTTGTAATCGACTGAAACACACGGAAGAGCAGCGCCTTTCGGGAATCAACGAGCTACGCGAGGAGCAAGAGTCGAAAAGAATACTCGAACAAGAGCTTGATACCACTAGAAAAGGATACGAAGCACAGTTGAATACAATGACCGAGGAACTCGCTCAGTATTTGAATAAAAGTCAGTATTTCTCGAAATGGCACATTCCTCAACAACAAAAATTTAGCTGATGTCTTGAATGGCGTTTCTGAAGTCTCAAACGAAAAGAAAAAACGCGGTTTTGGCTCGTTCTTCTCCAAAAGTTCAAATTCATAAAGCAATCTTCTCATTTTAACCTTCTCGCCGAGCGTGATTCTTCATAAAATTTGCCTGGAATTTTTCCCTGCCGATAAAAAAAGCGACTTTCAGCTACCTACATATATTTTCTCAACAAAAAAGAAAGTTTGGAATCCAAGCTTCGTTCTGTTTAAGTTTCTGGCATCCGAAATATCGTTTATTTTAAACAATGTGCAATTATTCATTCAAAATAGTAACATTCTATTAAAATTCAGAAATGGGATTGATTAAAGTCTGTTTAAAAAACGCGACAACTGCGCTTGTAAGCTACACTATTATTTCATCAACTCAAGAAGCCGCTATCTGGGAGAGCATCGACCAGCAAGATCCGATCTTCAAAATTGTTAAGCGTCCAGTTTACTGTGGAATTTCTTTTTCTTGTGCGACACTTTTATTTACTGGAAATCCGATAAAAAGTATTCTCTTCGGATTCTGGTTTGGTGCATTTTCTGCTGTGCTTGGTTATAACGAAGTCAAAAAGCTCGAGTCAAAAGGAGCATTCTTTTCTGCGTTTGGCCATAAACCTCTTACTGCTGATGAACAACGTGAGTTTCTAGTAAAGCAGGAAGAAGATGTCAGAAACGCGATCCGAGAGCACTCTGGCGGAGAATTAGAATCAACAGAAATCTCAAAAAAGATGGATAATTATGTACAGTCTAAAAAAGATGATTAATTTTTGAAAATATTTAATTTTTCTGCCTTTAGAATGATGAGAATATAAAATGGAAGGGGTGAGTTTGATAAATCCCGACGGGAATATTCTCTTCGTGAGGTCATCACATGGTCGCTCTGTGGCAACAACTCAGCTGCTTACAATTTGGAGCTCTGTGTTGTTTAGCCAGTCTGAGGCTGAGCTCGATCCAGTGAGCTGCATAACTGACTCCCTCAGAATATATATTTTGAAAAGAAATACCCATACAGTCATTTGCTGGTTCGATAAAGCGGTAAACGAGTACTACGCGCGGCGACTGACAGACTATGCGGATAAGATCATCCTCCTCCTTCTTGGCGAAGAAGATCTTGCTGAAATTGTCGATCCTAGGCTGAAGAAAGACATTCGGCTAGCTTATCCTCTTCTTGACGGCCTGATCTGTCAAATCGATGAGGTTCCAACCTGGCTTGTCTCAGACTATCCAATCTTCTCAATGCAAAAATCGTCTCCGGAGATCCAGAAACAGATTGAGTTCTGGGGTGAACGCCTCGCGACACCGTACGTAGCTATAGTCAACGACAACGAAATCATCGCAATGACAGACGACTTCCGCCAGCTGGATTACATTGAATTGAATATTATCGCTTACTGCGCCTTGGTTTATTCCGACAAAGCACTCGTCGAGATTCCTGTTTATTTATACAAATTGGCGCCTAATAGCGCTTATCGGCTGATTTTAATAAAGCTCTTTAAAAATACGTCTATGGTTGCTCTCTGTGGCAGTGTCACGAATATAACTTCAAGTAATTAGCTTTTTTCTAGCAAGAATAATTATAGAATTATTATAGTCAGGTTTACTCCACACGACATTTCACAACTAGAGCCACTTAGACAGGCTCAAAAAGCACCGAAAGGTCTTCCACCCGGACTTATTGGAACTTTGATTCAAGATGAAGCACTTATGAAATCGCTGCTTTACATTCGTCCAGCTAAATGTAAATCCGTCTATGCATAAACGTATAAACTTATTTCCTAGCGACTTTGATGGAAAATGAGCTGAACGAAGAAGAAATCAAAGTCTGCCTGATGAGAGTCTTTCGTGATACGAAAACGCATAATCCTACACATTCCGAGTTTTACTCTGCAAGAAAGCAATACAAATGTAATGTAGTCCAAGAGTAAAGTAATTGATAATAATCTTAGCATACGTACTAAAGCAAGATAATCGTCACATTGTGTTCCTCTTCTCAACAGAAGTGCCTATCTATGCTCTGCGAGAACTGGCTAACCAAGCTGCCCCTATATTCGAATAGTTTCATTTCTTTCTGTATATTGAATTTTCTTCCATTCTTGTATTATTTATTTATTTTCTTCTTCGTTCGAAAAAATACGCAAATGTTATTTCTTTAGAAACAGTCATGTCGGGCCCTTCGCAAAATGACAGCGCTGCGATTCAACATTCTGAATTATTACACATGTCTTACAGAGAGGTACTGTCTATCATTATATTTTTGTACTGATTTGACATATCATTCTCAGCCTTTTCTTGCTGCGCAGCTGAACGCAAATAACGTTCTGGATTACTTCTCTAACATTGCAAATCCCTTTTACGATCGTCAATGTAATAACGAGCAGCTTCGGATGCAGGGTCGCCCTTTAGACTCGTTAGTTAATATGCCGGGAATTGAATACACGCTTCATCATTATCAGGAACCAGTTTTATACATCATCCAGGTACTAAGTCAGAATAAACTGTAAATAATTGCAATTTTTAGAAAAGAAGAAGAGTTATCACTGATAGCGGGCAACAACTTGAGCCTCTTGCATACTACCACATCATTTGCGGGACTGTTTATATGGCACCTGATTTGGCGTCCGTGCTCAACTCGCGGCTTGCCACAGCACTTGACCGAGTTCATGTTGCATTCAAAAAATGTCAGCGAGCATCTAACTTCGACCCTGACAAGGGATACTCTTGGAACTGGGGCGATGGAGACAAGACGAAGGAAGAACAAGCCAAGGAGAAAGAAGAAGAAGTGCAGCGACAGCTTCAGAAGATTGCAACGCCATTTCAGAAAAACAGAGTCGATATTTTATTGGGAAAAATGCAACGAAGTCATCCGCATATTTTCTTCCAGTCTTCACCAAATAAAGAGCCCATCGAGGTAAAACTAAATATTCAAGGACCACAATCAATTATTGTTTAGCTTCATCATCCTGTAAAAGCTGAAGCAAAATCAACACCAAGGCCAACTGTTCGCAAAACTAAAAACGAAGCTGATCTTGGTCCAGCTGCGAAACGAGCGCGGACGCAATAACTTCATTCATTATCCTTCCTTGTCCAATAAAGAAACTGCCAAAAAATTGACAAATTTTTAATCTGATTTTTTAGACTTGAAAATGGACTTGAAAATTAAACGACTCTCTCGCATTGATGAAGGGATCGAGAAAATCGAAAGTCTGCATCTTTTGCCAGATGTTCTCTCGCTGAATCTGCACGCAAATCAAATACAGACAATCTCGGGTCTTGATCGTCTGACTCATCTTTCTGAGCTCGACCTTTCCGACAATTCTATTGAGAAAGTCAGTGGTCTGGATTCTCTTGTTTGTTTGAAAATACTCAATTTGTCCAGCAACTCAATCGCAGAAATTACTCCAACAGATATGGCTTCACTCGTTTCTCTAAGGCATCTAAACTTGAGCTACAACACGCTCCAGTCTTTGAGCTTTTTATCAGCATTTGCGAATAAAGAATCGTCGCTTCAGGAGTTGTTTTTTCATGGAAATCTAATAAGCCATGTGCAGTCTACTTGTCAGATACTAGATTGTACCAAGACATTGGAGCGAATTACTATCGCTGACAACCCAATAACTTCCTCAGCTGAGACAATTTTCGCTAGCTGCGCCCATATAATGGCAATCGACGGCGTAAGTCGCGATGGTCGGGCTCTTTTGCCACTTATTTTCTCTGACAACCAACCGACCACAAATGGAACTACCCAGAACTCAGCTTCACAGAATCCCTGGTCGCCAGCTCAAGAAAAGAAGAAACCCCTGACTGCAGATGACTTCGGCGCCATGGCGCAAAAGATGCTAGAACAAGCTCAGGCGAAGATTCTTGCAGAATCTGCAGTAAGGGAGAAAGATGAGACGAACTCTAAAATTGACAGACTCGAACAGCAACTTCAGCAGCTTATGAATCAAAACAAAAGAGTTCCACTACCCTCAGCATCAACATCTCGCAAACCGAGACCTCCAAGCAGCAATACACATTCAAAGTGCTCCAAATGTGCCAATGCAATGAAGGAAATGCGTCAAATGGCGACAAGTTTTGAAGAACAAACCAACACACTTCAAGATGAAATTCTGAGAATAAAGAATGAAGAATTCGCCTTACGAAGACTAACGGAAGATCAAGAGCTCGACATCAATCAAAAAACTTCTCAATTACAGACTGCCTTAGATGGGCTTGTAAAGTTCAAAGATCTGGCCACAAGCGAACGGGAAAAGAACGAGTCTCATGAACAGACGCTTGCAAGGACGCTCAAAGATTTCAGCAATGAAAAACGAGCAATGAAAAATCTGCAAGAAGAACTGAATAAGCTCAGACACCATAATGATAAGCAAGCGGAAGAGAACAGAACTCTTTCTATCGAAAACGAAACATGGAATTCAAAATTTAGCACGCTTGAATCAAAGTTTGACGAAAACGAAAAAGCTCTGAAACTGGCAAATGAAAAACTAGCTGTGAGTATCCACCCCGATTCAACCGACATGCAAAAGTACGTAAAAGATAAACTACAAGTCGCAGTGGCTTACATGGAAGAATACAAGACTGATGCGAAGAAGAAGTACTCTGCTCTAGAACTTGAATTTAGAGAAGCGTTAAAAATTGAAGATAACGAGAAAAATAAGCTCCGAGAGAAAATAGACAAGCTTAAAGAAGAGCATGCTGAGCTGAGAATAAATCAGGAGCGCCTGTTTTTTTCAGAAAAAAAAGCTAAAGACACCGTTGAAATGGTCGCATCAGGTGCAAAAGAGCTCAAAACGAGAAACGCTGAACTAGAAGACAAGATCGACCGCCTTGTTGACGCAGTGAGAAAGGCTAAAGAACTTGCTGACCAGCGATATAAGGACGAGCAAAGGACAAAACTAGCGCTTCAGGAATCTCAGAAAACAAAGGCAAAATTAATCGCCACGCTCACTGAGCAAGAAGGGATAGTAAACGGACTGAAAGCAGAGCGAGAGCAATGGTCGAAAGGACTAGCCTCACAGACAACAGATCTTGCAAAGGAGAAAGGTAACCTACAAGCGGAGAATGAGGCACTGCAGCATAAACTAGCTATTGAGGTAAAAAATTGCAAAGGTCTCATTAAACTAGTTCAATTCAAGGCTCAAAACGAGAAAAAGCTGAGGATCAAAGAAAAAGAACTAGAATCCTCGCAGCAGCAAATTCAAGATCTGAAAGCTAAACTCGATCAAAAACGTAGACAGGCTTTTGAGCTGCAAGCGGAATGCGACTCTCATGCAAAGCAACTCGAAAAGTCCGAAAGAAGACTAGCTCGTGGAGAAGCTGACCGTGAACATCTTCTTGGTACGAAAAAGTTACAATTTTGGTATAATTTTATCGACTTTAGATGAGAAAGAAAAATTTTATGCTCAGAAAAAGATCAACGAAGAAAAGTGGCGCGAGAGAACGATGGTTATCGAAAACTTGGAAGAAAAACTTGCTTGTTTTTCAGCACAAAAGCAACAAAAAGAAGACGAGCTTCACCGCGACATTTCTGATAAAGAGAAGGCGATATTTGATCTGCAAAATGAGATCGCCGAAAAGGACAAGTCTCATACAGGTAATTCCCTCTGGCGGTTTTGGACTCCCAGCATCATTTGAATTAAGAGCTGGAAGCAAAGCTGAAAACCGTGATCCATTTTGAAGAGGACAACCGGAAGCTCGCCCGCTTGGTCCGTGCTCAGGCGGTAAAAATAAAAGAAGTGGAGGACGAGCTTCGGGAACTCCTGCGCGATCGCCAGAATGATCGACTTTCTCTTCAAAAGAAATTTCAAGACTTTGCTCAAACCCTCGCCAAATGAATACTTTCACAACTATTTTTCTACTGTTCTTAATTTCAATATTTTTTCAGTTCTAAAAAGAGAATTCTGAAATGCATAATTAAGAAAATATGAGTCTCGAAGAGATAACTGCGAAACTGGTGAAAACAGAAAAAGAGTTACAGGTCTCCAAATCACAGTGTGGGCAAGCAGCGTTTTTTGGCCAGCAGCTTTTAGCCGAAAAAACCCGTTTGCAGGGCGAGCTTGCAGCTGCAAACGAGACCGTTGCCAAGGAGCGAAAGAGATGCCAGGATCTTCTGGCCGAAACAGTTGATATCGAGGAGAGATGTGAGCGGGATTTTGCCGAGCAAAAGAGCGCCTTGAACGCAGATAAGGATATTTTGAAAAAGCAACTTATTTCGAAGCAAACGGAAGCTACTTTATTGAGGTGAAAAAATCCTTTGATCAATAACTTTAACGTGAAACTTATCTAGATCGCAGAATGAAGAAGCAAATAAAGCTATTTTATCAAAAGATGAAGAAATCAAAAGCCTTCGCGAAAAAGTCCAGAAAAATCAGAAGCCACAGACGAGTGATATCAAGGAAGACGAAAAATATATAAGGCAAATTGCGGCGATACAAGAGAAAGTGGAAGAGTCTGAGAGCCAGGCGAGATCGTTGATGAGCTCGCTAGAAATGGCCAAAAAGAAAATGGATGCGGGTGACGAGCGAGTGAAAGAGCTGACGGAGCAGAATCGGCAACTGGTAGAGTCTAATGACGAGAAATCCGGGACAATAGACACGGTATGTTTGTGTCTACCTTTGTAAATAACATTTTGTGAAGCTGCAAGAGCGAGTGGACGACCTCGAGTTCGAAGTCACTGAGTTAAAAGCGGCAGCAAGCAATGCTTCAACCGCTCCTGATGCGCTCGGCCAAGGAAATTCCTTGTTCAACGAAGTAGAAGATCAGCGAAAACTTACAGCTCAGAAACTTAGAGATCTCGAAGAAAAGTATGCCGAGATTTTTTTTTCATTTTTTTCTAAATACATTTTTAGTTATAAAGGAAAAATTGAAAACTTCGATGAGCTGGACAAGCGAGTCAAGGAGTTGACGCGGTTCAAGATACAAGCAGAGAAGGAACTCAGAGTTAAGCGCTTCACAGAGGCCGACAATAGCCGGCTTGCTGAGGAAAATAGAGAGCTAACTGAAGCAAGAGATCTTGCTGTTCAGCAAGCTGAATATTACAAGGTACAAAAAACTTCACAAAAATGATTAAAACGAATTAAAAAGGGCCTAAAAACAGCGACCGAGAAAGAAGACGCTTCTGATCCTACTCAGCATCGTATCCGGCTGAACCAAAAAGAGGCGGAAATACGCGATCTCAACTCAAAAATCCACTCGATCATGCTTGACAAGATCGGGCTTTCGGACAAAATCCGAGATCTTAACAATCAGCTCAAATTTGTTGAAGAGAAAAATGCGCATCTTGAACTTCGAATTTCGAAGAAAACACTTTCAGGTAACGCACTGAAAGTCTTATTTACATTAATTTATAACTAGAAGCAGAATCAAACCCAAAAGATCTTCCTGTAACAGAGAAACCTCATATCCAGGAAGTAAAAAGCGAAAAAATTGCTCAAAATTCAGCTGATATCAAAATACAGCGTAAGTTCTCTACTCCTGAATCCGAACAAGCGTTCAAAGAAAATGCAGAGACCGAGGCGCACCTGGAACAGATTGCCGACAACTTCAATCGGGATTGCAAACAACAATAACTGCCTTTTTAAAATACCTAACTGTTCACGCTTAATTTCACGCACTATTTCTAACTTTCGGACATTCCACAAATAATAAACATTGACGATTAAAAGTTGAAGAAGAAGAGTTTACAAATTGGCGCATATTCAGTGGTTATATAAGAACATTGATAGCTCAGCACTAAATGCCTCGAATGCTCAGGGATATAAAGATGACCTCTAAGATAATTACAGGGCAAATTTTACGTTACGAAACAGCTCAATGACACAGCTTCCAAGTGTTTAATGCATTAGATGCCACAGCAGGAAAACTTAAAATTTTAACAGAGAAAAAATTATCAAAAACGGGTTATGGGATGCGCAGAGCAAATTAAGCATCGCTATGCAATCACGAGGCTAGTACCCATTCTTTTGTGGATAAGAGATTACAGGCCGCCAGATGTCATTCGCGATCTCATCGCCGGGTTTACCATCGGACTCATGGTCACTCCACAATGTCTCGCTTATGCTAATATGGCTGGCTTACCGGTTGTCTACGGACTTTACTCATCTTTCTTTGGAATCATGTGGTACGCGGTATTCGGAACTTCGAAGGACATTTCTGTTGGGCCGACTGCAATCGTTTCTGTTCTTACAGCTACATTTGCTGCTCGCCCTGAATCATGGCCCATTCCTTCTGATTCTGCTTGGAGTTCGGGCGACCAGACAAGTTTTGTCGAGCTTTGTGTGTTCCTTGCACTCATGTCTGGTACGTTATCTGCTTTGCAGATTTGGAATTAGTTTTGTCCGTAGGTATTGTATTGATTGGACTTGGCTTGCTCCAGCTTGGTTTTCTTGTTCATTTTGTTTCGCATTCTGTTATTATTGGCTTCGTGAATGCTTCAGGAATGGAATTATAAATTTAATTTTTTTCATATGTGATAACTTGGAATATTGGCTTTTCCGGTTTTTAAGTTTGATCAAATTTATTCCTTTCAAAAGCGATATCAATCACTCTCGGCCAAGTTGGGAAGGTATTTGGCGTTAAAGGTCACGGCACTGGTTTCTTTGCTCACGGCACGATCGGAAAATTTCTTAATAACGCCCAACAAATGTTTTATGGCCATACTAACTGGATTGATTACACTTATGGGATTATTGGTGTTTTCGTACTTGTTGTGCTGAAAGAGCTGAAACAACAGTTTCAGGACCATCCGAAGCTTCATATGGCAGTGTTCTCTAAGATTCTTTGTTCGGATTTATAATTGATATTATATGCACTCGATATATCGTGCAGACTCCGTTATGCGTTTTTTGTAGTGAACATGAAAAGTGCTTTCCAAAGTATTTTCTGGTTTCTTGGAACAGCCAGAGCTGCTGTCGTTGTAATAAGCGGCATGATTAGTAAATAAATTTACTGTAAAGTCTTTTTATTTTTTAGTTGCATACGCTACTGAAGACCCAGAAGCAGTCAAAAATTTTCTAAATGGTTGTCATCCCGGCACTGACAATTGTACAGCTGCTACGTTGACAAATATCCAGAACACGACAGGCCCTGATTGGGGAGCCCCTACGTTATCTTTTGAATATGAGTATTCGTGTTCGGATGCCAAAAATGCGGCCCTAGAAGCTTGTTCATCTGGTGAGCTCCATTCTTTTTATAAATGTCTGAAATTAATTCAAGGAAATGGGACCGATGGGATCTTCTCTGTTGATACAGGAATGATGATGTCTCAGACAGCCGCTGGAATCATAATTATTCCAATCGTGGCCTATTTGGAGTCTCTCTCAATCGCCACTGGCTTTGCGAAAGCAAATGGATACATGGTTGATGGAAATCAAGAGTTTATCGCTATCGGTGCTGCAAATTTAGCAAACTCCTTCTGCCAGGGATATCCAATTACTGGTAGCTTTTCCCGGTAAGAATTAAACGGATATTGTTTCTTATGATTGACTCTTTCAGATCAGCTGTTAATTTCCAAGCAAATGCTGCGAGCTCTCTGTCTGGCGTTTTTGTTGGCGGAATTGTACTCACCGCGACTTATCTCCTTGCTGATCTTTTCCTTTATGTTCCTTCAGCTTTACTTGGAGCTGTTATCATGGTCTCGGCTGCTTCCATGTTTAACACCCATGCGGTCGAGATGTGTTGGAAAACGAGCAAGATTGATTTATTGCCTCTTTTTATTTCCTTTCTTTTTGCTCTTTACGAATCATACTACGGTATTCTTTTGGGCATCATTATTCACATTCTCATTTTGGCTTGTAAATATTCTGACCCGACAAAAGAGAGAATCTACGGAGAAGAAGCTTATTTGAAGCTCAACGGAAACGTCCTCTATCCTGGCCAAAATGTTGGTTTCTCAATTTTTAAAGCTACTGTAACACTTATCTTAGGTTATTATCGGCAAGCTTGTTAAAATGGCCAGCTCGGGGGCACGTATGATTACAATCGACATGCTTGAGGTTAGAGATATGGATATTGGAAGCTACGAAGGGCTCGTAGAAGGCATAGATCAGTGCAAAAAGATTGATGAAAGTATCGTCATCAACTGTATCAACCTGGCAAAGAATCATGTGCTCACACTAAGGAACCGTTCTTCGTCATCATTATAGTTAAATTAAGTCAGTCATGAAAAATGGGGAATGAGACATCTTGGTTTTCAAGCTGGAGATGACACTGATAGTATAATGGGCGATGATGAAATGGAGAAGGAATTCGGCGACGGTCGCAGAGTGACCCAGATGACATACACATCAACCGCGAAACAGAGTATTTACCACTCGGGCCGCTCGTCTGTCTCGGGACATGTTCTCCAGGCTAAATCTAGTCGGCCTACGTTCAGAGCGACGCAAGGAAAGTTTTCAAAAGCATAAAAATAAACAATGTTTGCGAACTAATTTTGAAAACGTTACAAGTACACGCAGATGAAGAAAAAGATCTTAGTCCGCGTAACAGCTCACTGGACCTCGCTAATATTTCAATCAAAAACGAAAATCAAACTGATAAGCCAAGTGTCGAAACTGCTGAATTCTAAGCGATGGATTAAATAATTTATATGAATAAAACTTCTTGTAATTCAAAGAATATTGTTTTTTTTTTATTGTTAGCTAGCATTTTATGGGTTATATATACAATTTATTTTTTAACTATTTTTTGAAGTACTGCAGTCGCTCATAGAAGAGCTTTTGTATCAGCTTGTAGATATCCGTCTCGTATCTCTGAAAGAATCGGTTATATAAGTATAAGCAATAATAATTTACCAAAACTCCATTCTCAAGAATTGAGCGAGTAGCATTCGTGAAAGTAGCTTGTTTTTTGCCCGCCGATTTCATTCTTTTGTGGGTTTCTATAATCTCTGCACGCTTCAAAGAAAGTTTTCGATTTAAAAAGCCTTCCTGTACTCTTGATATGCCTTCGTTCTTGCCACGAGAGCGGCTCCACGAAAATAGTCAGGTAAAATCGTTTCTAACAGAAACAGTGTGTCGTCAAAGTGCTCCAAAAGTCCGATGAAAAAATATTCGTTCAAAATATTTCTCTTCGCAATTTGTGCTGAAACAGCGATTTTCTTTAATAAATCATCTTCGGAATCTTCCTTTTGCTTCTTGCAAGCTTCTGAGGTCCCACAGAAGTATTTAGAAAAAACCTAAAAAATGAGGAGCAAGTGGTCGTTTTCTTGGCTTGTACCTGTAGCGGCACTGAACACTCAGCTAGTCCCTGTTTGACACAGTCGTCGAAAGATCTGTTGAAGTCTTCTTGCGACCCTTTGAATTTATTACTTTTTCATGCTCGGATATTTCTTGGAAAAAGTTACGCAAGTTCAATGTTTGGACCATCAACAAGCGTAAAAGTTAGAAATATCGTCGCCTCTCCTTGAATTAGAACCAAAGCCCCAGCCATGTCGTTGGAAATAATAGCTTGAAGCTAGTCTACTGACAGGATCACGGACCATGTTCAAGTACGTAGGCTGCGGGATTTTGAACTCTGTGAAATTGAAGAAATGGTGCTGCTTCATCATCAGGTAGTTTTCGTCTTTTGTATCCCAGTGAGTTCTTCGGATATAAACTCCAAATTTCGCCTGCGCGCTTGGACCATCCTGACAGTTTTTATTTCCAGGAGCGCAGTCGAACATCGACGCTTTTTGATAATCAAAGACGAACTTGTTGGTGTTTGCCAAGCGTTCAAAAATATATCGCAGAGATGTTGCGCCAGATTTGGGAAGACGGTTGAAGAAGATCTTTCGCTTGTTCGGAGCTCTTGTGTTGCCGGGAAATTTGAAATCAGAGGTAGAAACAGCGGCAGAATTAGAAGCAGGCATTTCTTGTGGAGTTCGAGGTTTAAATCCAGACTCCATAGGAGGATCAA
>Ga0115008_10003355_pt1 | contig 13267 bp, 10 predicted proteins | sample FraStrMetagenome_FD_87164 | JGI IMG/M metagenome (GOLD analysis project Ga0115008, IMG submission 87164) | Marine eukaryotic phytoplankton communities from Arctic Ocean - Fram Strait ARC3M Metagenome | ecosystem: Environmental > Aquatic > Marine > Oceanic | place: Fram Strait | collected...
AGAAAGAAAGAAAGAAAGAAAGGAAGGAAGGGAGACAGAAAGAAATAATCGAATATAAATATTTATGCGCAGTATAATTTAATTTCATGATAAGAGCAGATATGACAGAAGAAACGAACGACAGTATGCCTGTGACAAATGAAAAGTTATGGACCGGCGATGAGGAGGCAACTATTCCATTGGAGACGAGTGTTGTCATATCGCCACAATCTACTGATGACAGTCATCCGATAAAGAATTATAAAAAGGAAATAAATGAGAAAAGGACCAAATATTTGTCGAATTACTTTTCGGATGACGACGACGATGACGATGTTCCTGGTGATGAGATTGTGGATGGTTATGGGACGGATGGAGTATCCATTGAAACTTTGAGTGATAATGATGATGATGACGATGATGGTACCGGTGACAAGAGAAGAGATGTTTTGAACAAATTTGTTGAAAAAGGAGGTGTAGAAACGGATTTGATTATTTCAACTTTGAAAGAAAATGCTCTTGACTTAGCACTTTCAGATCAAGTTGAGCATTTGCAAACTTATAATTCACATTTGCTTGATGAGTTGCAGAAAGAGAAAGAGAGGTGCGATGAATTGCTTCGAAGAAATGATGAGCTTGTCAAAAAGTCAGAGGTAGCAAATAAGAAATGCATTGAGTCAAATGAAAGGAGAAACGCACTAGAAACAGAAAACTTGCGGCTGGAGGAGCAATTGCAAGTAGTCAATAAGTTACCTTTGATGAATGGTAATGTATGTCAACAAATACTGGATGGGTTAAATGCAGTTCAACGTTCTTGGCCGAAGTGTGAAAGTTGCCAACGGCATACAAAGGATTACATGAATTCTTCAGTGTCCTCGCGAAGACTACTTGATGATAGAGAAGATGGTGCTTCTGTAAATCTTAAAAGCGCTGATAAGGTTCATGATAATAGTTTGGAATTATCGCACACTGGATATGAATCTACGTTACTCGGTAACGACTTCGTTTGCATGGACGAAGCTGAAAATGCAAACGAAGATGGTGTTCTCGATGCAACTATCAATGGAAACAGTGTTGTTGGCCCAAGCGATTTTATCTTAGATTGGATGGAAGGAGCGGGTTTCGTTGGCAACACGTCGTCATCAAAAAGTTGTGAAGGTGAAGTGCAAGAACAATCCCAAGAAAGTTTACAAGAGTTTTTGTTCTCTCCAATTTCTCACAAGACATCACCGGGAGATATCAGTGGCTTATCACTAGATCGAAAGAAAAGCAGAAGAATGTTTGCGCAAGATAGTGCATTTATTCGAAAGAAATTATCCGTTCATCAAGAAGATGTGAGCGTCCTCCTGAATGAGATCAAAAACTTCGAGGATCTATTATGCATCGAAAAGACCGAGAGAACAAGTTTGGAGCGTGAATTGATTTCTCTCAAGTCAAGAATGTCAAGTAATGTCGACGCTGAACGGGAAAGATTTAAGGAAGCAGATGCTCAAGTCAGTCATTTAAGAAAAGAAAAAGCGGACTTACGTAATGAACTAACAAAAGCTGATGAAGTCCTGTTTAGAACAAAATGTGAGTTATCCAAGGCTGAAGAAAAGGTCATTGAAATAACATCTCAGCTTGAAAGAGAAAGAGAAAGAGCGTCAGAAACTTTACAATCGTCGTTGTCCGTTTACGAAGAAACGATACTTGATTTAGAAGCGATGATCGCTAAGCACGAACGCAGCAAAGTTTTTAATGAAGAAAAACAAATAAGATTAAATGAAACGATTGCCATGTTACGAAGTGAGATTTCCGCGACAAAGCATGAAGCAGGAGCAAAACAAGAAGTTCAACGCTCATCTCTTGAAGCATTCTCTGTCGAGGTTCAGAAGCACAGAATTTCTATTGCATCATTAGAGGGAACGATAACGGATCTACACGAAAAGTTAAAGGAGTCAGAAGATTCCAACGACCTCTTATCGCGCGAAAACTCTGATATGGAATGTCAGCTAGAAAAACAGAAGGCAAAGACAAATACTGTCTCTGAAGAATTAATCTCGAAATCGAAAACGATCGATAATTTACGTAGAGATATACAGAACCGAGTAAATGAAATGAATGAAGTTATTCGACGTGAACAGGATATGAAGAAGCTGCTTAGAAATGAAGTGGGTAATATTGGAAAACTGAATAGTGACATTGATGTTCTATCAAAGAGAGAGAAAGAGCTATTAGTTTCTATCGCAAAGGTACAAGATCGACTTCGGGAATCAGAAGAATCCAACGACAAGTACGCCAAAGATAACGAAGACTCAATTAGACGCTTTCAAGAAGAGAAACGTAAATCGAACGAATTGGCAATTCAAGTTGATGATCTGAAGCAACAGATGCAATATTTAAATGATTCTTTGCAAGAATCTAGTCTTCAAAAGCAAGCTTTGGAGAAAAAGATATCATTTCATGAGCAAAAGATGCCTTTTGAGATGAGTGCAAAGGAAAAGCTTGAGCGAAAATGTGAACGCCTTAGAGATTGTGTCGACCAATTAAATGAAAAATGCGAGGTATTACAAAATTGGATTTTATGCGAAGAATGTGGCATTGTATTAATGATTTTTTTTGACAAAATAGGAGTGGCAGCGTGTGTGTACGGAGCTAACAACTAAACTCAACACATTAAAGAAAGACAATGGGTCAAATCAAACCCTAAAGGATCAAAACTTGGCTTTGAAAGAAAAATTGAGAAAAGCCAAAATTGTAAGTAGTCTCTTCTTATGAAATTCGTTTGCTACAATAAACCTCACTTTGTTTTTTGAAGGTTTACAAGAGAGACATGGCTTGTATGACGGAAGAAATGAAGCTCATCAGAGAGCAAGTTAGTCAATTCGAGCAAAAGGTTGACAAAAGACCTCCTAGGATTAACGTATCTTCGAAACTGGCAAACATTGAAAAAGAGAACAGACAGAAGTTTCGCAGTAATCAACAGTCTAAACATGAAGAAGGACTACATCGTCGTGTTCAAAATGTCAAGCCTTTATCCCAAAAAAACGATCTGTTAGTCCATGGAAGTGCAAGTGTTCTTTCCGATTACGTTTAGAATGTCCAAACCCAAAACGAGTGCATGTCAGTCGAAATACAAGTCAAATACGTTAAAGAAAGAAATATTTTCTTCAAAATTATTAAATACATAAATATTGTGCTCGAGTTATAGTATTATGAAATTATTGATTTCAAAAACAATGCAAAAGGGCATTCATTCATTGAAAAACGTTACACATTATGGCTTTGGATCAGTAGAATACTTAATGATTCCGCTAAAAGCACATTTGTCGTGCGAAATACCACCAAATGCATATTCAATTCCTACTCCAGAGTAAATTTTCAAATCGGAATTGTAAGTTGTCAAAGATCTGTAATGTGGTGCGTCAGCGCACAAAAGATTGCCGGATGAAGTGGCAACATATAGGGAAACTACATGATCTTTTTGAACTTCAAAGGGTTCGAAGAGATCATTTGCTAAGTATAATTTCTTTCCATGTCCTGAGGACTCTCTATTCAAGTCGATACCTATCCAATCCCACGATTCGTCAAAGTTATCTTCAAATCCTGCAAAGGGGCCATCCTTGACGTATACTTCTATTGATTGGGTAGCAGGGGCGGCGAAATTTAGAACAAGATCATGGATTTTTATTCGTTCTATTGCGTGAATTTCAAACATAATGCCGTCTTGTTTATTAGTTGCAAAGTATGTTGTCATGATTTCGTTTAAATGATCATCACTTTCTGGAGCTTGTACAGGAGACATTGATGGCTGGCCTGAAGATTGTTGGGAAGGTGCTTTTGTCGGTTGTATTTCATCAACTTGTGTTGGTGACTTTGTCGGTTGCCCTTCATCATATTGCGTAGGTGAGTTTGTAGACAGCCGAGAGGGAGGGGTTGAGAAAACTATTGAGGGAGACTTTGTCGGCTGTCGTGTGGAAGAAATCGAGGGAGAATTTAACGGAGACTTTGTTGGCTGTCCTGTGGAAGAAATCGAGGGAGATATTGAGGGAGACTTTGTCGGCTGCCGCGTGAATGATATTGAGGGAGAACCGTATGGCTGGAGTGTTACTTCATTGTTTCCCAAACATCCGATTACAATAAGAGAATATTTTTGCTGAGCTTCTGCAAGATTTGTTCCCCTCACTTCTACAGTCAATGATTCGTTTTCGGTGACACTTACACGTATCCGTTCGACATTATCCTTCGAGTCAGCAGAGGACAAACCGTTAGGGTAATATTTTTGTTCATTCTTGATAATTAGAAGATCTAAATCGTTAACAAGGCAAGTAGTACAACCCGCGCTTGTCGGAGAGTCGGTCCAGACTAAAGTAACACTTAATTCCGTAGAATCACACTGGTTTATCGTAAAGACGAATTCATGCACCTCTCCTGGTTGAATAGGTTGTTTATCGACAATTTCCATGGAAAAGTCATTTTTTGTTTGCAAGGGGAGTGATGAGAGTAAATTGATACGTCCAAATCCTTGCATGTAATCATATGGCTCGGTTACAGAAACAGACTTCAGATTCACGTTAGTATGAGAGTTTGCGAGATGAAATTAATAAATCGAAATCAATCATGAAAGACGTACCCCACTAATTTCTTGCTTTCCTGTCACATCTTGAGCACCATTTATTAATACTGCTTTTACTAAAGCAGCGGATGGATCAAATCCTTCACTGCTTTCCTTTATGCCATTTGGATGCCACCCTTCCACAAAATATTGTCGAACAAGTGCTGCTGTACCACTCACAACACCAGCTGCCAGGTAGAATAGAACAACCGTTAAAAATATAGCAATGCTGTCAAAGTTTCACAAATAAAATTACCTGCCATCGATGTCCCTGCTTTATAGGAAAGGCCGAAAGGTTCTGTGTCCGCGCTAGGGTCTGATATCAGGCTAAAATCATCAGGATCACTATTTATCAAAACCTATTAATTGAGGAGACGCTTAACATTGATGGAACTATTGTAAAACACAAACGTACCACTCTCCAACCATGTTGCCTCTCGCGGATGCTGAAAGTATACTAAATCCCGGAGCAACCACATCAGGCTTATGTGAAGACATTAATTATTTATATTTTGACGTGCTACCAAGCAAAAAATAACATGCTCTCTTACCTTGACACGTTCATCGTGAGTTGGACCACTCGCAGAGAAATACGCCTAATAGATTATTAAAGTTGAGCATATCTCACATCTAAAATAAATTTTTCGTCACTACTTACGAGATAATCTTTGCCCTTCATGCCCGCATACAAATCCCTCCCCTCGCTTTGAGTTGCCCCAACACTAAGAACATTTTTGGCGTTTGCTGGCTCGACAATGTTTCCAAAATTTCCGTTTGCGACGACCATTAAGGTATCATCGTTCTCGTGTAAGTACCTATCAAATTTTAAAGAAAAACTAGTGTATTCCGTGTCTCCGCTTCCCCCTCCCCAAGAGGCGTTGTGGATCCGCGCACCAGAAGCGCGTCCACTTCCAATAACTTTGTTTGAACCTGGAATTTGACAACAAACTGCAAAAATAGAATAATAAATTATACGTCTATACAAAAATACAACTGCAATAGATATCATACCTTCTCCTTCGCCTAAGTCAAAGAAAGACAACTTGGCATCTCTCGCGATACCATCTGCAACACCGGTAGTTTCCATAATTCCGTCAATAGATTTGTGGCCTGCTATTGTCCCTGATATGTGCGTTCCATGACTATGAATGTGATAAGTGAGATGTCATTATTCATATCCAAGGCAAAGAAAAAGGATTGAAGTCCTCACCCATCTTCCGTATCAGTATCGTCTTGCCAATCGTCGTAATAAACTACCTTCCGTCTCTCCAATTGAACTACCTACTCAAAATAAAGAGTGTAAAGTTACATTTAGTATAGACTAAGACAAATACGAAAAGAGCTGGTGACCGGCCCCTATTCACATATATAAACGAGTACACCAATTAACTTACTCCTGTTCTGTTCTCTCCAGGGGAGGCATCATAAAAGTAACAATTATTCGTATCGAGCCTATCAGCCATAAAGATAGTTTGAAAAATGTGAGCTGTACCTCTCCGTAGACTGTGTGCTTGAATCTCCAATGCTCATGCTTACCCGCTGTCAGATATAGCGACCACTTGACCACTTCCAGTCAATCCCACATCAAACCATGGCCTGAAATCTATCTCTCCACTCTGAACAATCCATTGAGCGTTGTCGTTTAATATCGTAAAACTTCCTACAACATCGACGCTACAAACTGACGATTCCGACGCAAACGCTGCAGTTAAGGTTATTGCACATTCTTTTATTGTGTCAATGTTTCTGTCGTCGCTTTTCCTCAAGACATCATCAAAAGTTACCACAAAATCAGAATCTTCGTCCTCTAGTATCATCAAATTTTCAAATATTGTTGCACAATTTGAAGTTTTTGATGGCAAATTGTTTAGAACTTCGTTCCAAACGAAAGCGCGATTTGATTCACGTCGTTTATGTGCGTAATGTTTTAACTTATGGAAAACATCAGAAGAAACTGCTTCTCCATGCTTACTCGCCTTATCGAAACCATTTAAAAGATTATGTGCGTTAACGTAAATTTTCAAGCCCTCGACAATCTCCCATAAATTGTCATATAATGGAGAGTCCGATGAGCACATGGTAACATGCAACGAAGGAAATTGTTTCTTCTCATTTATTTCGGCAAATAGAAATTTATCGACTGCGTTCGCGCGAATCTTCATGAGTGGATTGACATGGGAATAAGTTATATAACTGTCTTGCCCATTCCTAATTTCCCCCAATATAGACAATCGCAGAAGCTGAGCCAGTGATACTTGATCGTCTGCACGTTCCTCGTAGACCGAGAAACACGTTCGGTCATCTTGGTTATACAACACGTTTACACTCAACTTTCTACCATCACCATCATATTTTCCAAGTGCACGTCGAATGTCCAATCCACGATCATATCCACAAAGATGTGGCTGTGAATTGCACACAATGAGAGCCCCTTTCCCTTCATCCTTTTGAAAGTAATGTGAATATCGATAGTCTTCCTCTGACATTAATCTATGATCGATATCACCGCCGTCTTCATCCCAATGCAGATCCAATTCACTTGAAAGAATACTGGCCGTATCATCTGGTGTCATCAAAATAGAGGCTGTACATCCTTCTTGCATATTTCTAAAAATCGCTAGGATGGCAAGAAGGAAAGTCACCTTCCTACTAAGTCTGTGACGTAACTCATACGAATCCGATGCAAACAGATACATTGGTGAATGTACAATAATTAACTTCAAAAATCTGTAAAATATCCGAAGTGTTCTGATTGAAAATGTCAAAAATCTGGATTATTTGTTGCCTTGGTCGTCCAATTGCCTCTATTGCTCCCTGTCTCAACTGGTAAACCAAGAGTTACAAGCTCCTTTGTATGCGGCTGAAGGGCTCCTGATGTCGGGTCGGGTGTTGGGTGGTAATGGCACCTTCACGAAAATATATTTCTTTTCACTTGGAATTTGTGTCTTTTTGTCAAAATCGTTCCTTGTTCCTGAAGTTTTTGGTATCATGAAATGGCATATGACCTAAACACGACAGCAACAAACGAACCATCTTTTGAAAGTTCTTTCCAACATCACTGAGATTTACGAAATATAATTTTTGTCGGAGCTTCTGGGAATTAGAATGAGAAGCTTTCTGATAAGTACAGATTTTATGTGCAGATAAATATTATATACATGTACCTCATTTACCTTCTACGTTCGCCATATCTCCTTCATAGTGAGATGACCAATGATGTTCAGAAGTTATCTGCTGACAAATTGGTGTGAAAGATCAATTTTGTTGACATTTGAAATTGTCGAAGATGACAGGTTGACAGGTGACCGCTGAGCTGAAATTATAAATTATCTAGTACATGTGTGCACTCTCTAGAAGTTTAGGGATCATCTCTTGAAATTTTTTGTATATGCATCACTGTAGGGAGGGTCATTTTTTGACAAAAAAATCTTGTGTTTCACTGCTTTAGGGATCACCTTTTGAAACAAACATTTCTTTAGGGATCACATTTTGAAAATGTTCCAAGCTATTTGTTAAATCAACATTCACATAATACTATGTATCCGTGTGACCCATGTGCATGTCCAAAGGTGCTTGCACAAAAGGTTAACTCTTTCAACACTAAAAACTTTCGTTTTTTTATTTGTATGCAAAAGTCTTACTTGTTATGTAATACACTTATCTTCATCTCTCTTCATTCGTACGGTTCTCTATGTAAACGAGGTTCCGTGCTAGTAGTGTCGGTCATTCGGCTAGATAGATGGACACTGGAACTCTGCTCTGATCTTCAAATATTGCTTGACATTTTATAACCTCTGACTAATTATCACTCTTCATTAGTCCAAGTTCTGCACTTCCTTCCCAACGAAATCGATTCGACGTATGCCTTGCAAGGATCCCGGAACCTCTGAAGCATCGATTCGTTGCTCTAAGTTCACACAAAAATTAACACGACCAATTCGACTGCCAGCCTCTTAACATAACAACTAATCACTCCTCAAAAATAAAAATATTCACTTTAATTTAAAATCATCACTCATTTGTGGTTTGAACGCGACAATGAAAAATAGAAGCGTTATTCTGAAATTTCGTCAAAATTTAGCGATTTTTCGGCTTCATGACATGAACAAGCTATCATTTAATTGACACTTCCCCAACAAAGAAAAAAAAATCATGAGAGGCGACCACTTTAAAGAACTAAGATAGTTTATAAGTCTAAACATCATTCCCTACATGGCCTTAATTTCCCGTAGAAACTTACGTAGAGCTCTATTTTGGTTATTCCAGAATATCTCATCTTCTCCCCAATTATGTTCATTTTCTAAATCTACATGGAAGTTGAGGTACTTGGAATTGTCAAAATTGGTTGAATGTTGGTGATTTATGGTCCATTCACCTAAATGTGGGTCGAAATGTGGGTCGAAGGTTAGGTTCACAGGTCACATGGTCACAAAGGGTCATCCCAAACACTAACACTGGCTTTAGTTTGAAAACAATAGCCTTTACAGAACCATAGAGGGAACTTTAGGAATACGTAAAAGTGAAGGAGAAACCACGCGTACAAAATGTTGCAACACACTCCAAAACTTTGAAATCGATATTGTGTTTGTGACGATTGAAAAATTATATTTCTTCGAGAGTGAACGCAACTTACGACGACCCGAGTCAAACCTATATTATATATATATCCAATCTCCAATAATCTAATTATGGATAGTGATGGTGAAATACAAGCGTTGTGTCCCTCATGGGCTTTGAGCGTAGGATATTTGGGAGTAGCTTCTGCAGCAGTTTTGAGTAATTGGGGTAGTGCCGTGAGTATTGAGGAAGACTTTTGAAATAATTTCTGGAATCAGTTTCAACCTGTTTCTTACTTAATTGTTTTTATGGCAGTGGGGTACATGGAAAGCGGGTGTTTCGTTGGTACACACAGGTATACGGCATCCCGAAAGTATGATGAAAAATGTAATTCCTGTTGTCATGGCAGGAGTGATCGGTGAGTCGTTTTTTTTGTTTTCGGAGAAGAAGTGAGGGATTATTTTGCATCATTATTGCTGAACTTGTAAAACAAAAATTAGGTATATACGGTTTAATTGTATCTGTAATTCTAGCTGAGGCTATTGGTTCACCAGACGACTCCCGAGTCAATACATATTCGATATATACGGCAATGGCGCATCTCGCAGCAGGACTTTGTTGTGGTATTTCGGGTCTAGCTGCAGGTGGTTGTATTGGAATTGTTGGGGATTACGGTATTCGATGTGTGGGATATCGTGCATCCAACATTACACTTTTTCCTTCTTTAGATACAAGATCAAAACAGACCAGTGGTTATTCACAAGTATCAACTTCTGAAAACACTGGCTCAGACGATGTCAGTGGGAGCGATGACCAAAACAAACTTTTTGTTGGGATGCTCATAATGCTGATATTTAGTGAGGCTCTAGCACTATATGGCTTAATTGTGGCTTTGATTGTATCACAACATAGCTACGAATGCGCAGTATAAAATTTTACAATTTACAATGCCAATATCTTTTTACTGGGATAATGAAATTCTAGCTCTGCATATTTCCTTTCAGATTGCTTATTATTCGAAAAAAGTAAGAATCTTAATTATGAGAATGCGTCCTCTCTAACCTATTTACGAACGAGCATCGTTTCTTCCTAATTTCATTGTACTAAATTGCAAAACTCTGTGTACCATCTTGAAGTTATCCATACAATATCAAACACAATTCTTTCCTTTCAGACCTTACTCTTAAAATCAATTGAAGGAATACAAACCATCATCAATTACCTTCATATCATATCACGCATTCTATAACGTTTATATGCGATATGAAATGAAAAAATGCACTCACAGATATATTCTACAATCTACAATTCCCCGCTCCAAGTTTTTAAAAATCTAGCCTTTTTTCACTTCTCGTATGTTTTCGAGTTTTGGGTACTCGTACACGTACCAGCTTACGCGTGTCTTCAAACTCTGCAACTTTTCTCATTGCGCAATACGCGAAAACACAACACACGCCTCACCTCACTCCTCCCATTAATATAAACTCTGTATGCTATTAATCAAACAAAGAAATAAAAGAAGAAATATAAAAACATTGACCTTCTTCTTCTCCTCATGGTAATACCACCTAGCATTCGTTGAATATATACATTATTATCACAACAACAAACAAACAAATACACACATACATATATAATATCATACGAATATGACAGACGTAAAAGCTGGGTATGACACATGTCCTGATTGGGCTCCATTCTTGTAAGTTCCCATTTCTTGTCTCTATTTTCAAAATGTTCACTTCTCTGGGGATTTGGGCAGTGCCGGTCGTTGCTGGTATATTTTTTTGAATTAAATGTATGCTTTCTCATATCATGATTTTTTGTATATACCTCTGTGTATAATTGAAGTGGATATTTTGGTGCTAGTGCATGTATTATTTTAGCGAATTGGGGTGCTGCTTGGGGAACATGGGGTGCTGGCCTGGGAATTTGTAAGATGGGAATATCCTACCCTGCCGGTGTAATTAAAAGTATAGTGCCGATCGTTATGGCTGGTGTGCTAGGAATTTATGGGCTGATTGTTGCGGTAATTATAGCTGAAGGAATTAAAGAGCCAAATGATGGGGGGTACAATACCTATAGCGTTTACAATGGATATACTCACATGGCGGCGGGACTCTGTTGCGGTTTGTCATGTCTTGCTGCTGGAGGAACAATTGGTCAGATTGGATATACAGGTACTATCACATATGGCGCAAAAGCAAGCCAAGGGATGCGAGGTTGGATGACACATACGAGAGGGAAGGGTGGTGCTGCAGATGAGGCACCTCAAGAATCTGTATCATATGGAGAAGATGCGAATAAGCTGTTTGTCGGATTTCTAATTATGTTAATTTTCTCTGAAGCAATTGCACTATATGGACTGATTGTAGCCCTTATATTGAGTCAAAAATCATATGAATGCGCAATCGCAAACTAATAAATAATTACAATGTTGTACAGTTGACACGAAGAAACAATTGTATTTTTCGCATGCGAACATGTCTTATTGAAATAATAACCGACCTATCATGCGAAGGAGCTGCATTGAGATATTTATCGTTTCCTGGTTCTTCTTCGGAGGGGGTTATCTCGTTGTGTGTACGTTCCAAGAAGATGTTGATTTTCGTCTCCTGTTGGACATGATTCGATGTCTTCATCGTAGAGAGGAGACCTGTTCTCATTAGGTCGTAAAGACTTTGAGTTGTTACCCTCATCGGGTTCTGTCTTGAGCAAAGTTGACTCGTCCGTTTTCCTTTGAATTGACAGTGGAGTCGATTTGGAATCTGCTTTAGTCAAAAGTTTGGCAACGGCATCGGGGTTTCTTTCTGCAATGGACCTTATATGAGGAGGCATCGCTTCAATAACGGACGACATTTTCTCGTTAATGATCGGGAATTCGACGTCGTTATGGTTTGGTTCTGTAAGGGTGACACCTGTGCCAGTTTGTAGCAGACCAGATCTTTTTGACACTTCATTTGTTTGTATCTCGGTTTGATGGCTTTCGTCATTCATGCCTCTCAGAGTAGGAAGTACGATACCATATTTTTCTTTCATGAATTTGTCTGCAACTTCTTGGACTTTCGCCATTTCAACTCCACTAGCTCCAACCTTTGTTTGGGTAACGTTGTTCTCCAAAAAAGAAGAATTTTCGTAGAGCTGGCTATTTGTACCATCGAAGTTTTTATATCGCGCGTTTCGTATCTCTTCTCTTCTAACATAACCGCCGTCATTTTCTTCAACTAGACGACGGATCGCGACATGTATTCTGAACGCGTCTCCGTGGGAATATCCAACCATATTTTGCACATCATTAATTGAAATCAAATGAAGCATTTCACCAGTGAGTGAATGAAGTTGAAGTCGACGTAGTATATTGCGACTTAAGTTGACTTTTCTTGACAGCCAAGTTAGCACTTGATCGGAACTCCAAACATGCCAATTTCTCTCATTGATACCAGAAGAACCCAATATATCAGAAGCGATTCCCCCATTTTTATCTCTCGCTAGAGTTTTGCGTGTTCTAAACGCAATAATATTACTTAAAACTCCGAAGTATATCCAACAAATCCAATTAATTGCATGAATCCCAAGGTATATTACATGGATAGCACTTTTCGTAAACAGCCCATCACTAGAAACATTAGTGTCCGCATAACATTCAAAAAATAAGACCCAAATAGATACCAAAGTGCAGACCGTAAAGAGCGAGAGCGCATCGTAAACAAAAATGTAATAGTTACCCCCTGTATTTAGTATCCAATTTGAAGCCATTATATTCACAAGAGAAACTAAAATAGCGAAACCAAATCCACTTTCGAGTACCGTTCCATTCTCTAGCGCATTTTCTCCCCTCAAGTTGCCCTCCAGGGTCGACGTTTGTGTTAGCGACAGTATCGAAAACGCAAGAAATAGACATAAACAAAAGCACAACTTCTGGATACTTGCCGTTTCAATCGGAAACACAATATCGGAAGCTAGTATAAATGCGTAAAGGCACGCAAACGTTAAAACGCGTACATGTTCTGGCAATAACATGGATTTATTAATGTAAATACGATTCAAAATTATTATGTTATCGCATGACCCCACACAATGAAAGCTTGAATTTCCCCCCGATACAACAAATGATTGGTGCTCTTCGACAGTCAACGA
>Ga0115008_10003356_pt1 | contig 13260 bp, 13 predicted proteins | sample FraStrMetagenome_FD_87164 | JGI IMG/M metagenome (GOLD analysis project Ga0115008, IMG submission 87164) | Marine eukaryotic phytoplankton communities from Arctic Ocean - Fram Strait ARC3M Metagenome | ecosystem: Environmental > Aquatic > Marine > Oceanic | place: Fram Strait | collected...
CCCGGAACGTGGTATTGGCGGGCCCGCGGATTTCACGACGGTCGAGAAATTTTGGCCATCTCGTCGAGGCGATACTAGCTAGTATCTGAACAGACTTGCACCCGCCCGGACCGAGATATCGATGGAAATGACCACTCACCTTGGATGCTCGAGCTCTAGTGATATTCAGCGGTGCGCCCGCCCGAGGGTATTGAGCGGGGCTTGGTAGCTTGCGCCCTTCACAATAAAGTGGACCGGCGGCTCCGGCTCCGCCGCGTGACTTGTCGCAACTACCAATAACCCATATACCGGTAGCTCTAACTACGTGGTTAAAAATCGCCAACAAAGCAATTGAACAAAGGCGAGATGATTCGATTCTAGATTCGATTCGATTCATTTATTCTACTCTATATTATCGCTACACGTATCAGTTTGAGGAATGGGAAGGATCATGTGGTCCCACGCAGCAGCCAGAGATTCCACAGGCAGAGAGCTAGCCTTGATGGCCTGTCGCTCAATCCTTGTCATGATGGAAATACTCTCCAGGGCCTGGTCTCCCTTGTAGCGAGGGCTGAAGTGGTTCAGGACCAAACGCTTGGCCCCGCACTTCTTGGCGAAGTTACCGGCCATCTCTGGAGTTGAGTGGCCATGGATAATGGCATCCTTTGTCACAACGTGTTTGTTGGTGTCCCGGTCAATTCCGGACAAGAAGGAATTCGTCGCCTCGTGAATTACAAGGTCTGATCCGGCTGCAATGCCCTCCATCGCACGAGCGTCGGCAGTATCACCACAGATACACACCTTTCGTCCTCTTCGAGGAGGTTCCACGACGTCACTCTGTCGGACGACAGTTCCATCCGGAAAAGTGAATGACTCTCCTGGTGGGAGATCCTTGATCATCGCCATAACCTTCATCGGGACTTTCATTCCGGCTTCTCTCAGTGCGGCATAGTTCTTTTGAATGATCGGCTGAACCAAATCGGGCCGGAGTCGTCCTGGTTTGCTCTCTTCCTCCACCACATATCCAACGCATGGGACACCATGAGACATGGGTGCTGCAAAGACACGCACGTCGCCTTCATCCTCGACCTCCCACACCGGTGCTCCGTTGGCTGCCAAAGGATGGTCATAAATTGGAAATATATCTCTTCCTCCCGGAATCTCGCCAAATTGCGAAGAGGGCTTCAGGTTGATCATGGGGGCGCGGCTTATCCAGCTTTCGGGATCATTGCCGGCCAAACCTTGTCCCACCCACTCGCCGGCCTTTCCTCCGGCCCTTTCCAACTGAAGGAAGAATCGTCCTGGATTCCTCCGGGCCTGCTCCCACTCGGGTGCCATCGGAATGTCCAACAATTCGTGAACCCGATATGGTGGGACGATACGAGAAACGGAGTATCGAATGGCAACACGCAGCCACGCCCGGAGTCCCTCTGGTCCATAAATGTCGATCGGTGGAGAATCACGGTCTCGGTTGGTACCCATAAGGCACAGGAGGCCCGGAAGGCCAAAGGAATGATCTCCATGAGCGTGGGATATAAATATTTTGGAGATTTTGCCTGGTTTGATGCTTCCCGTCCGTTGAATTTGGAGCTAAAAAGGACAAGAAAAAGATGTTATTAGCGGTCGGTACGTGCATAATAGTGAGATCTCAAAAACTTCGTTTCCGCGCAACGAATGGTTCAGCCCCGCTTTTGCGTATAGCGGGGAGCAAAGATGAGCATCGCCATGGGAGTAGGAAGTTCCTAAACCTCGGTCTGGTGCCAGCATCAAAGTCTCATCATCACCAAAGGTACTTAGAGTGCGCCGAGTTACCTCCTTGTAGTGCGTGCGACCGTAATGTCGGTGGCGTCACTTACCTGGGTCGATTCTCCGCAATCAAAAATCCACGTCCTTCCGGCGGCATCAGATCCGCCGTTGAAATCTCCGTTACCACTTTCATCATAACGGCCATCTGAGCTGAGCATGTCATTGACATTGGCGCCCCCTCTTCCCCTTTGACCTTTTTTGTTATTCTTCTTGTTACCCTCAACTTGCCCCTTCCTTCGTCGCCACTGTAATCGCAATGCGGTGCAGCTGACTCCCCTGGTTATACCGGGGGTGCAACTGGCTGTTCCGACAAAAACGACATCGAGGTCGGAAGTTCGCATACCCTTCAGCATGGGATGATGCGTGTGGCGAATGTCTTCGTCGCCCAGACCTTCGGGCTTCTTATTTGCCAACGGATTGTAGTATTCCAAAGTAACGGGGTCGATATAGTCACTCAACGGCGGGTATGTGTCCATAACGTCTCGGTATATCTTATGCTTGGGGGAACTCTTCCTGGGTGCGGCCTGGTTTTCACCATGATTTCCAGCGTCGAGCTGTTCTTTTGGAGTGTCATTCATACCGGATTGAGGCAGCGGTGGCATCCTCGTTCTCTGACGTTTTCTCGTCGGCTCTGGTCCTACTGTTGGTGGTGCTGGTGGGGTTGTCACTGGTCCTGCTTCGACTTCTACTTGTGAGGAAGCATTTCCGTTTACAGATTGAACCATAAAACTGATCAGCTCTGCCTTTCGCTTCCCACTCAAGCCTTTGGTCTCCAAACCCCATTCTTTGATGCGCTGACGCAGTTCCTTGATAGTTAGTGCTTCGAGATCCGAGATATCAGCAATAGAGACAGTCGGCGATGAAGAAAAGTAACACACCGATGGAGCGATGGCGGCCGGGCGGTTGTGGTGATGAAGGCCGCATCTTGTTATCAGCCATTCCGCCGGCATCTGGAAGGCCGACGTCCAGCTCGCTGCAGATAAAACCGAAACTGTCGCCACCTGCAGAGCGGATGGAGCTCCGCGTTTCCGTCGACGGGCGTTGGTTGGCGTTGAAGCTACCATGGTTGACAGGACAAATAATGGACGGTTGGCGGCGACGCCATGTGCCATGCCAGGTAGGTTATGAGCTGACGCACGAAGTACAGACGAAGCTCTTGCCGCATGCCAATCGAATCTCCGAATCGAATCGAAGCATCGAATGAAGAATCGAATCATCGAATCTACGGCAATTGTCTACGGGGTCTACGGTGGTACATGTAATCAGCAGCTGCTCGTGCTCTTCGAGTAACAGCTCCCCAAGTTAGGCATACTCTTTTGCTGATTTCAACAGCAACTCTCACAAACCGACTACCGGTACTTACACGTACTTGTACATTGGCTTAACTCTCGATTACGTGGAAGTAGATCTACATGTACCGGTAGATATCTAGAAAGAGGAGTGATCTCACTCCCATTCGATGGCTTGGAGACGGCGGAAGATTGAATAATGAATGAACGATATACTGGCTTGGAGACGGTGGAAGATTGGATAATGAATGAACGATATATGCATCCCCACCGCTCGTCGCTATCCACCATGACATAAAAAATGTCGATCAACATGTACAGATGTAGATCTAACTTAGCTGGCTCTACGCTAAATCTAAGCGAAAGCAGCGACCATTAGGAGAAGGACGGATGATGCCATTATGAAAGAAGAAGAAGAAGAAGAGAGCTGGCCGGAAGCGCCACTTGTGGTCCCCTCGCTAGATATTTCATCGGCCGGCTGCCCGGGACAGGCAGGACCAGTCGATGAGCAAATAGGCACACTGTCGCTGCTTTCCTCGATTGGCATGATTGAACTATCTATTTCCAAGGCATCCATATTGACCCAACCCGAAAAAAGAATGGTGCTCGAGGGACGATGAAGGATGGCATAAATAAAGGGTTCATCGGCACGAAATTCAGCTGGTGGAGCGATAGGAAGGGATGTGACACTGATTCCTAATCCCGTGGCAGCCGCAGCTTCGGTTCCCTGCTCGTTGACACGAACATCGACCTGGTGCACCACTTGACTGATAAACAGTTGGGCGCTGGGATCTTCGGGGATGCCACTCAGATCAGCCTCAGTGGGCGAAAATATCTTGTTGAGCCCCAGCGATTTGAGAGCAGTTTTCAGAGTCTCTTCTGCTCGCCACTTGATTTGGAATCGAGGGATGATGACACTGGTGCGTGTGAGCGCTGCGTCGCCAGTTCTTGCAATTGCATCGGCAAGCAAACCATCCAGGCAACCACCAGATTCCCCGTTGATCAGCTCATTCAATCGAATTGGGCCGCCATCATCTGTCGTCTTGCATCCTCCTGGTTTGATTATTAGCATCTCGTATCCGCTGTCTGATGGACGGTATGGCAGAGAGATGGCGCTGTAAACCCCTCCGTCGACCAGTGGTACCAGTGGTACACTGATGGTCTCCTTCATCATCTGGGCATAGGCATACTGGCCTCGAGCAGGATCAGAGAATTTCTGAGGTTGTGCGTCTTCAAACGGTTTGACCCATTTGGCCCCGAAATAGAGAGCATTGACCAAAAACAAAACCGTGTCAGGGTCGGGGTCGTTCGAAAGGATCTTGGGAATGATGCCATTTGTATTGTTGGAAACGAAACTGTTGATCAAATCTCGAGCGGCAGCGGCATCAGTCTGGTAGTTCACCTCGGTCGCGATGGCACCGAAGCTGTCTTCGAGGGCATCTACATATGCCTGGTTCAAGGGGAAGGACTCGTCCACAAACACACCGTTGGCGATAGATACGTTCAAATCTGGGGACGTAACTTGCAGCGCATTGGCGGCCTCGCCAAGATACTCGTACGAAAATTCGCCGTCATCTTTGACCGGGCATCTCGCCATGGCCTCTTGAATCTCTGCCGCGTCGACCGGACCAGCCCCCTGACCGATCATGAAGAAGGCCTGCCGGAGAGAAGTGGGGGAGAATGAACCAGATGTCCCATCGTTCACAAACACTTTGGGGAGGAATGCCGACGTGAAGGAACGAGAACCAGACGCACAGAGTTGTTCCGCATCACAACAAGTTGTGGTGGCCGCAATGAGCAACAAATACACGGCAAAATGCGCCGATGGGAGGGAAGTAGGTGTAATTGCCATGATCGCGAACGGAATGTGTACTGCGACTAGACTAAGTAGTAGCTAGCTAGCCTCGCTTGATTGGAATGTGACCCATGTGAGCAGAGCAGAACGATTGTGGATGATGCAAGATTGAAACGGCTACTTTTCGGGTTTTACGCCTACATGTACGTACGGCGACTGACTCGCCCACGCCACACCACCGCCACCCCCACACGGCCACGCCACCGGCAAGCAAGCAAGGGACCAATGACACGGTACCTAGGTACGGCACATGTACGCGGTGGCGGTGTCCGTGGCTGGCTCTCTTGCTCCATGCCCGCCCCGCTACTACAATGTACGTAGCTCAAAAAGGAAGTTTATTTTTATAATACTAGATCTAGATCTATCTAGCTAGATCTACCGTACGGACGGTAGTACCGTATTAGGATACATGTAGATAGCTATGTAGATCTAGATCTACCGTTTCTAGATCTTTATTCCTAGATCTCGATCTAGCTAGGAATTCCTCATAATTCCAGAATCATGTGTTATTGTTGCACGCACGCACGTAGCTTTTTTCTTGGACACAACTAGACTAATCGATACCTACCTGGGGGGTTCCTTTCTTACTTACTCGAAAACCAACCTCAACACATCTGTAGCACATTCTGCATCATGCAGGTTGGCTGTGGGATATTGCTATGGAGGGGGCACCTCTTCGACTAAGATTGAAGGCGCCAGACAAACCCAAGATTGTTGAGGCGCTTCACCCGATCCTTCGTGAGGGTGCAAGCGCGTTTCTTTCCTTCCTCCCACAGCTTGTACTGAGCTCTCTGTGTGCTGACCCAGCGTCCGAGTGCCTTATTCTCGGCATATTTAGTAGGGACAAGACAATCCCCATAATCCTTCCGGTACTTCACTAGCTCTTCGAACTTGGCCTCCCATGCCTCGGCGCCCTTGCGTTTCGCCCACTGGAACCCGGCCGATTCTAGCTTTTGGATCCGTTCCAGAGTCATTGACGTCTTCTTACCGTCCTGATAAAGCTTGTACTCCATCCTCTGCTTATTGACCCAGATGCCAAGTTGCGGATGATCGGGATACTTTTGAGGCACATTGCAGTCGCCTGTACGGTAGTGGAGCCGATGATACAGGGCAACGGGAGAGCAAGGAAAGGATGAGGCAAAATACATGTAATTCGAATAATTAGTCAGATGCCAAAAGCATTCGCAAGCACTCACCGTTGGCTTTCTTATACTCCAAAAGTTCGATGAAGCGGTCCGCCCAAGCGCTACTCAGAACTCGCTGCTTCTTCGCAGGAAGTGGAGATCCGGCAGTCACTGGAGTGGCTGTCGAGAGTGGGGGCATTGCTTCATACGGAGAGTCATTGTAAACGGATGTAACAGTAGTAGAAGCCTTGCGTTTCTTGGGTGTCTGCGTCTGGTGGGACGTTGCTCCTGGAGAGTGTGAGTGCGATGATGAGTAGCTAACTTTTCCGGGGCTACGGTCGGTAATCCCTGGCAATTGTTGGTAGAAGGCCTCGTCGTGGTTACCCACATATCCATCGCCTGGGTAGGGTCCAGTGTAGTATTCGTACATACCCGAGTTGGGATCATGTTGAGTGTTGTACGGATAGCCACTGTCATAGATGGTACCACCATCGATAGGAGGTTGTCCTGCATAAGTCGAGTATGGGTCGTATCCCTGATATCCTTGGTGCTGGTGGTAGACATCGTCGGCACCAGGCCCCGTCGACTGGAAGTACTGGCCGGGAGGTGGGAACTGATAATATGGGTGACTAGGGCTGTGGTAATGTTGGTAGGGACTCGCGCCCATGGTGACTCCTCTCGACGGAGTGGTCTCGGTGTGGCTTTTGTATCGGTCCAGATGGGTGTGTGTGTCGTTGGCTCCGTCGCTCGGCGGTGAGGTTTCTTCTTCCGTTACGACCTTTCCCACCCGCAGATCGCCGTTGCCTTTGGTTGTGCTTGGAGACGCGTATGAGTGGGCGACAGCATTCGCGGCAGCCTTGCTTTCCCCACCGTGGGATGCAAAGAGGGCAGCAAACATTGGATCTTCGGCAGGGTTCTGAAATTGGCCGTCCTTCTGAATACAATTGATGGACGGCTGTCCTGGATGCCTCGCAGTGGTGGCCTCCGAGCTCGACGCAGACGATGCGCTCGGCGGCGTTCTTGCATCAGCCATCTTCGCTCGGCTCGACGTGCGTTTCTTGCTGCTACCCTTCCTGCGGCTGTATTTCTTGCCCGACGACTTCTTTTCGCCGCTGGATTCACTCTTGCTCGAATATGACAGGGAGAATGGAAAGGGGGGAGGAGCAGGAGAGCAGAAGGGACCTCGCTGTTCCGCAGTGGCGACGGTGGCAGAACCCATTATCATCGTCTCGCCCCCCGTTGCAAGATCGCCAGGCGTGGGTGTGGCACCAGAATATTCAGCGATGGCTTCCTTTGGCAAACTTGGGAGCAACTTATCCATTTCGGGCGGAGTTCCTCCATCGCTGCCGCAGCCTCCTACCCCCTCCGCCATTCCTCCTGAGCCTGCTAGAGTGTCACCTCCACGTGACGATCGAGGAGCTGGTGAAGAAGCTGAGGACGATGCCATTGATTGATTTATTTGAGCGGTCAGTTTGTGGCAATCAAGTTAAGTTCGTTTCTTTTGCTTTGGTCTGCAAGCGGCGCATATATATTTGTCAGGTGGGCCCATCTGCTTCCATTGGCGATCGCGTGAGTGGGCCACCAGCCTTCAGCTTGGGCAGAGATTGCATTGCCGCACTGTTAGAGCCCTCTCTCTCTTTCTTGAAAGCAGCTCATCTCTCCTCGCCAAATCTTCAGTCCTCTCTCAAAACGCAGAGAGAGAAGACGAGGAGAGACTTGCCGGTCCGTTGGACCTCATGGGATTTGTTCTCATTGCATACAAAACCTTGTGTATCGTTTTGCACATGCAACTTGCGAGGGAAAGGAATGCAAGATACGACGCGTAGCTCCATGGTGGCGAGAAGTAAGTCCAAGCGGTGAAAACTCGCACCGGTCAGCAAGTACCGGTAGTCAAGTCGGCGCACTGGCTGCAGGCAGCACTCTCTATGCCGCCGCCGCCGCCCGCCATCGTGATGATACATCTGCTGAGCCGATGCGATGCCTGATTTTGGCTTTGCGCCACATTTTATTTTGTTGGCGCCACCAATCTCCCGTGTCGCACAGAATAAAGCAGTGAAAATTAGGAGGAACCTCCGAATTTATCAATAAACCGCACTCTACGTGTTGTTATGGTAAGGAATTGCTCATTTTCACCACTTTAGCTTTGTTTGTCAAGTAACCCGGTGTTCGTGGCAGCAAGTTCCCGCCAAAGTTCTGGTGATGACATCCCAACCCGTGAAGAGGGAGTGCCATACAAAGAATTTCATCCTCATTGCAATTCTTCTTCAACAATACTCATCGATCTATTGAAGCAACCTTTTTTTCAACGATGGCCTGGCGCAGCTCGGGCGATACGAATGATGAGCTCGTGAGAAACCTCAAGCGTGAGTTCACTCACACACTTTGTGTCACACCCGCGCCTGGGATCAAAAGTTTCTCGCACGCACGCAAAAGTAGATTCGATTCGATTCGATATCGTGCGTCGATTGATCGAATGACGTACGCATCTGATGCTTGATTGTTTGTATTGGAACGGCATCGAATTGAATATATCTACTAGTGCAACGGGGTTGCAGCTGATGATACATGTACATTCTGTCGTGCAGACCCCGTTATTGCTTGTTACAGAATGCGAATTGTAGCCATTTGCAATTCTCGTATCGTTGTCATCGGATTCTCCCACAGCAAGAATTATGTTCTCATGACATGCTCCCAAAAATTCTCAAAACTTACATGTACTTCCACGTGCAGGATTTGGCATCATAACGAGCGACGTCGTCGAGAAGGGATTTCTTGCCGTCGATCGCCGTCTCTTTGTGCCAAAGGTGAGCGATTGACTTTGACGTGGCGATGGTGTCATGTGTTGTGCCTCATTCTCGTGGATCAACTCTCACGTTAGATACCGTCGCCGAATTGTTGCGCAATCTATGCAATACACCAGGGAAATGAGCAGTTGGCATACTCCGATCAGCCTTTGAAAGAGGGCAATGTGGTAAGAACAAATCTGGTGTCAACTTTTCCGATCGATGCAATGTATCGATTATGATTTCTGATCTCACATAGCCTACATCATTGTCGCGCACCCTATCAATGATTCAACACGCCTTCTATTCTACATCTACAGCACATCTCTGCCCCTCATATCTATGGGGCTGTACTCGAGGCCCTTGACTTACATCCCGATTCCACTCAAGCATTTCTTTGCATCGGCTCTGGTACAGGCTATCTTTGTGCCATCGCAGCTGAGATATTGGGCCCCAAGTCGCTCAATTTTGGCAAGTAACAACGATTTCCATCTATTGCAATACATCACTCCTACATTGTATATCATGACTTCCCTCCCTTCACTAACAATGAATGCTTCACTGAATTTGTATGATCCTATTATCCTCGTTGGCAGGTATTGAGATTCACCGCGATGTAATTGATCACTGCCAAAATGCGCTGAAAACGTGGAGCACAAAGAAATCCCAGGGCGTCAACTCTACTACTAGTAGTAGTAGCACTGCCAATGTGTCTGCGAGATCTTGCCCGCATATTATCCACGGCAATGGCCTTTGCATCTCCACGAATGATGGCGAAAGTTTGGTCGGCTTTGATCGCATTTACATGGGTGCAGCCATTGAGAGGGGTGACCTCGCCCGTATGTCCAAGCTCTTGAGTCCTGGGGGCATCCTCGTAGCGCCAGGTACGTGGAGTGGCTCTCCTTTCCAAGAAGTGCACGTATCTATTTCTGTGGTCTACTTCTGTGGTTTCCCTATTACTCATCAAATTTGCCTTTACTTGGTATTCTAATTTTGCTTCTCTTGATAACACACAGTGGATGACATGCTTATTCGTATCACTCGTTCTAGAGATGGGGATGAGAGTCCCGCTCAGCCTGGCGTCGCAAATGGAGTTGGCGGAGAAGACGATGATGAGGAACTCGGCGATGTTCAGGATGAAGATGACAGTGACAATGAAGGAGGTATGCAGCTCGGGGGTGAATTCGATCGCCAGATTCTTTCGGGTGTTCGCTTTGCCAGTTTGTTGAAATCGCCTTCTCTTCGCACAGTCATCCCAGCCAAGGTGTGGACGCCTGGATCACACAAGTTCTTCCCCGATACTTTCCAAAAGGCGAGCCGAGAACTTCTTCTATGCTCTAATTCTGACTACATTCAGCCCCTGCCGATTGCACCAAGGCCCGAAGACCGCATCAACGTGGCATGTACACTGCCAAAATCCGTCTGGACTGTGATTCTTTCCTTTACTCATCGTGGGTGTAAGTAGACTATGTTCGCTTTGCAGCCTCCTTTGACCTAAGCTGATGGTCGGAGGGTATTCATCATTCATTTCACCTTCTTTTCTCACATGAGCTTGTGTGCCTCATTCTTTTTCTTCTTGTTTTTAAGGGTTCTCTCCGGACCAAAATGAAGTCTCATATCTGAAGACGAGACTCAACGAGGAGAAAGATAAGGTTGCCCGCACCAACCAGGCCAAGGCAGACCTGGAGGCAAGGTGCCAACGAGCCGAGAGGGAGAGAGACATGTACCGACTTCTCGCCCGCCGTTGGCAGTCTCGTCTTCAGGCTGTTCTGGATGAGCAGAGGAATGGACCATCGGCCGCTGCTACGGTCGCTGCTCTCCAAGAACTCCAATATGCACAGGGGATTCTCGATGGTTCCAGCGATGATGAAGGTGAGGAAGAGGAGGAGGTGCAAGAAGATGATGCTTCGATGATGGAAGAGGACGGGGACGAGGACGGAGAAGCCGAAGAATATTCCGACGGGTTGGGATACGCCGCTGCCGCCCCTGCTCCTGCTCCTGGGAATGAAGGCGACGATGAAGCCTATTTCTCGTGCATGGAGCACGGAGCCTCGGGCAATGTTCATCCTACACTTGGAATGAGTAGCATGGACGAGGAAATGAGCGATGTGGAGGAAGGACTTGGCACTACGCAGGTGACTGGCACCAGCAATTTGGAGGCAGAATCTGAGAGCAAAATCAGGGCTGTTTCCATCGCCAGTGAAGATCTGTAGGCCCTGAGTCCTTGACTTGAGAGACGGCACTCTCGTTATGCTTGTACATACTTGCACCACGTCCTGTTGATACAAATACATGTAGGAATATATAACTTAACATTGCACATTAGATAATTTACGCATACCTATCGGCATCTTGCAATCTGCCCTGCTTCGTTCCTTGTCAATGCTTGTTTCTGTGTAGAGGTACTAGCTAGCTAGCAGGATCCCTCTAGCATTCAGAATGAACAATAATCCCTTATTTTGGATTGGCAATTCTTTCCACTTCATTGTCAATCTATAATTGTATTGACATGCATCCCATCAACTATTACACGGAACAGCCGCATTTAGATCTGCAGAACTTCTAGTTGATCTCGAGAAGTTCCACTTTGTTCAGAGAGGGGAAGCAAAACAGACAAGAGAAGGCAAAAAAATATGAGTGAGCGTGACTATATACACCGCAGGAAAGAAAGACCGCGACTTGGATCATCTTTAGGCCTATATGATGTAGAGATTGGACTCGACTCACCTTCAAAATCAAGGTCGGCGTTGGGCGGGATCACGCCACCAGCACCGCTTGCACCGTAGCCGTAATCGCTGGTGATGTGGAGTACAGCCTTCTCTCCTTTTGACATTTTCATCACGCCTTCGTCCCAGCCCTTGATGACTTGTCCAACCCCAATGGTAAATGAAAAAGGCCTTCCACGGTCACGGCTCGCGTCGAACTTATTGCCATTTGAGGCAAGCGTTCCGCTGCGTTATGGAGGTTCAGGGTACAAGCAAAAGCGACGATCATGGGTACAATAAATTGTAAGATAAATGTTGTAGATATAAAATGAAATACAACAAACAAAACGGAGCAAGTCAACTCACACATAGTGCATAGTCAGCTTATCTCCCGCTTTCGGGAAGTTCTTGCCATCCCCAGGGGTGATAATGTCCTGTATAATAAGAGCAATAAGAGAGGTAGCGAGTGGGGTGCGTGCGCATTCCGAACAAGCGTGAGTGACGAATTAATTCAAACTAAAAGAATGGGGCTAATTTGTAATGCGTGGCGGATTACAAGTATCACCCGTACAGTATCCGCGGCACAGTTGCCCAAGCCTGAGACAACATTTGCAATACTCTTTGCATATCTTTTTTGGTTATTATGCCCTCCACCGACGATGGAATGAATCAATGAATCAATCGAATCTAACGAATCGAATCCGATGCCTCCAGCAATTGCAAATGACCAGAACAACAACGTGCACATCATGTCAGGCGGCGTAACGCACGTTCGTAACGCCCATTGTTGTTGCTGCTGCTCCTGGCCGGAGGCGTTGTTTATTACTACGTAGCACGTGCTTTTGTGAGGCCGATAACGAGATCGATCGGTCGGTCGGTCGTTCTTGCGGTCTGCGCGTCTGCGCCGTCTGCGCTCGTCGGTCGATGGCCAGACCTGCTACTACGTAATAGTACGTGTACCTAGTAGGTACGTACATCTACATGTAGCTACGTAGGCCTAGCTACGGTACCGGTAGATCTACGTAGAGGAACCTACGGTCGGTAAGCCAACTCAGTATTGCATGGCAGTATCAACACCACCGCACCGGTGGGGGAGCACTACACCTAGCTTGCTAGATCTACGTGTAGAGTACCGGTACATGTAGTAGGAATTCCTACGTAGCTAGCTTCTAAGAGTATCGCAGAGAGAGTGAACTGTTGATCCCTTCAATTTTTGCTGCTACTGCTAGCTACCGGTACGTAGCTAGACTCTAGTCTACTATGTAGTAGATCTAATCTACAACTCATCCCCACCGTATTCTTTTCGTCGTGTTTTGAGCTGTTGCATCGCTTCCTCTCTTTCTTTTTGTTGGTCTTTTTCGATCGCTTCGTTGATGATGGCTTGGTACTTGTCCATTCGATCTTTGGCTTCTGCCCCCGACCTTGGGTCCGATGTGACTTGCTTCCAGTAATTCTGCCACAGAGGGATAGCCTGACCCATAGTGAAAGGACAAAGCAATGCCTTGGTCAAGCGTTCCTCAAATTCAACGTATTTGCCCTGTTGGACGTGACAATGAGCGAATTGGTAACTGACATCGCAGTAATTTGGATCAATTCGCTCTGCCTTTTCCAGATAAGATCTGTGTCGATTTAATAACGAGGAGGAAACAGTGTAGGGTGAGAAAAGGAAGGGAGAACCCAAAGGAAAATAGCAGGTAGGTCAACAGTAAAAACGTGGAC
>Ga0115008_10003357_pt1 | contig 13259 bp, 2 predicted proteins | sample FraStrMetagenome_FD_87164 | JGI IMG/M metagenome (GOLD analysis project Ga0115008, IMG submission 87164) | Marine eukaryotic phytoplankton communities from Arctic Ocean - Fram Strait ARC3M Metagenome | ecosystem: Environmental > Aquatic > Marine > Oceanic | place: Fram Strait | collected 2012-06-18
AACTCCGCGAAATGGGAACCCAGTAAATGGGAACCATCTTAAAATTTGCCTCAGTTCCTCCCGGCAAAATGGGCACTCTCTTACTTGCGTCCTGGTGGCCGTGACAGTGTGTTTTCCTTACCCTGTACTGTATAGAGTCTCGTCCGAATCTCGAGCTGGCGAGTGGGAATTGTGAGTCATAGATAACACGAAAAATCGTGGAGCTTGCGCGCTGACGCGCGCAGGAGGATCACTCTATACTATCAAACTCAAGTCAGCCTGCAGAAAACCGGATCTGAGCCTCTCGGGCTTGGACCCAGTTCCTCTGTCGAAAATGGGAACTCACTTGCTTGCCTCCCTGGGTAGCAAAGGAAAAAATAGGAACTCTCTTGCTTGCCTCAGAAATGCCGGTTTCCATTCCGCGGTGTAGTACTGTAGTGCGTTGGTCGTGGTGTGATTATGTGCTTATGTGCGTGATTGTGGGTGTGTGCGAGGGGGTGCAGGGTCTGCGAGGTGTGCGTGTTGTGTGTCGATGTGAGGTATGTGAGTGTGTGTGCGTGTGCTGGGGTGTGTCGGCGTGTAATGTGCGATGTGCGTGCGGGAGTGCGAGGGTGTATATGTACGGGTGTGTGTTAGTTCGCGTAAGTTTGCGTGTCTTTTAACTTAAGTGTGTAGGCGCGTGTGCGATTAAGGGGATCAAGTGTGTGATCATGTGCATGTCGGATGTCTTTCTCGAGTTCTTCTTATCAGTCACCATCTGTCTTTCTGTCTTACCCTTTTTCTCTTTCCTAGTCTTTGCAGCTCTTCCTTTCTCTGTCTCTCTTCCCTTCGCCTTCGTACATCCTTTTCCTCTGTCTCTCCCTCTCATTCTCTCGTTCTCTAAGCTTCGTGTGTTCATGGTTTTTGAAGGATCTTGTGTATTAGGTGTGCATCTTTGAAGGAGCTCGAGAAGTCTACGGTTGTCGGATTGAATTTAGCCGCGTAGTATGATCGAATCATGGCTCCGTGTACTTCCAGGGTTTTGAGGACCACCTGCTTACAGATCCGTTTCGTTGCACCTTGTGGGACGCCCAGATCTACTAATTCTTGGGCAAAGGAACGGAGCTTGGGGAAGCCCGGGACTTCTTTGAGTTCGGTGTGGGTCGAGAGGGATCCTCTGACCCCAACCGTGAAGTTGTTTTGTTGAATCGACCATCCCTTCTTGTTTGGAAGTTGGTCAAAGAAGGTTATTGCTGGTGCATACCTGAGCTTTTTCTCCTGGTCCTTGCGCGCTTCCCAGTAGTCTTCCGTATCCATGGCCCGAGAGAATTCCATGAGGGAAATGATGCGTTTGTCGTCATTAATAGCATATCCGTCGGGTCTGAGGTCTGCAAAGGAGTCTGCCATGGATCGTAGTTCCTCCTCCGATTTCGGGATGATGGCCGTATCTGATAGCTTCATGGTGGAGAGCTTGAGGAGGGTCTGGAGTTGGTCAAAGGTGCGTTTGTCGTCGAGGGACTCCGGAGGCAGGTCTAGGGAGGACAGCAGGGAAGTTACCTGTGGTAGGATGGATTGCGTGTGTGTCGGAGCGAAGCGCCGGTATGCCGTTTTCACCTGGTCGAGCGATTCAAAGAAGTTTAGGTCGACCAGGATAGACCCAAGAGAGGATTCGCGATGCTGTAGTTTAGAGATGGCTGCGGGGAATCTCCATGTGGGGTTCCTGGTGTCTGGGCCTTTACAATAAACTATTGTGGGTGCATTCTCTTCCCCTGCAGCTTCCGAGCTGGCTTCATTCCTGTTGTGTGCTTCAGAGGCCTGCGGGCTACCAGCGTCCAGGCCGTTGCTCTCTTCCGTTGTAGGTGTGTTGTCGTCCGGGATGTCGTCGAGAGTTTGGGCTGCTTTAAGGTGCATAAGGATCTCCCTCCAGATAAGGTGATGAGCTGCAGTACGTGGTTTTTCTAGCAGCGTGCATCGGCTTTGAATGTGCCCGTATGTTTCTACAGTATTGCAGTGTGTACATTTCGGGGAAGATTCTTTTCCCCATTTGTGGAGTAGGGATCGTGATGGGAACATATTTGCGATAGCGAGCTGTATCCATCTGGCATGGTTGTCCGGTGTGAGCTTGCAGGAAAGCCATTTTCCAATCACCTCCTGGCAGCCATGTGGTCTGGAGAGGAAGGACTGCGCAAAGGGATGTCCTTTTGTGTCGACCTGGTATAGGTCATGTCCCACTCGTACGTGAACGTATCGAAGTTGTAAATGTGGAGGGAGTTCTTTAGCCACGTCAGGGCTGATAGTCAATGTTTTGAGTCTCGGGGCGAACCAGGAGGAGTCGTCTGCGGCGGCAACCCATGAGTTTTTGCCGATCGTGTCTGTCACGTGTAGGTCGCGCCATTCGTCTTTGGTGAGAGACCTGGTGCGGGCCAGGGCGGTCTTGAGCCCCTCATGTTTAACTTCGTATTGTTCGTCGGGCCGCTTTCCATGACATTTGTGCCATCGTAGGCAGAGAGAGAGTGCCAGTTCCTGTTCCAACAAGGAGTTGCACAGTCGTGTTGATGGAGGAGGGGCCGGGGGAGCTGGGTGGAGGCATTTACCGTCTACCTTGATAAAGCTGTTTGTAGTGAGCACCGGAAGGTCTAACTTTTCCAATTCATGTTTGTTGAAAGCCGTTTTGCGTCGTAGAGCGGAGACAAGGGATGAGGAGCGGATTTCGTCCTGGTGTGCAGTTGAGTTTGAGTTACAGGGGACCCATTCCAGTCCCAGCACTGGCTCTATTCGAGTCCATTTGCGCCCAAGAGGGGCGGGCTTTGGCTCAAGAGGGTGGCTGAGGATGCTCTGCTGGAGGTGTAGTCGGAGACGCTTGCTGAATTTAACGGTGGTGTGCTCATCCGGCGAGTTCTCCTCTTTCCATCGGTAGAGTGGACGGCCGCTTGGGGCATCCCAGATGAGAGGGGTGTCCTCGGAGGAGGCAGCAGTGTCTGCGGCTCGATCTCCTAGTTCATTATATGGGTCGCCTCGGTGCGCTTTAAGCTTTATTAGAAAGGTGGGGTATCCGAGCTGGATCCTATGGTGTAGAAGAGACAGAATCTCACGCAGAATATCACTGTCGTCGACATTGTATAGGCTTTTGGTGGTGCCTTCGCCGATCCAGGCGTCGATGAGTTCTAACATGGTCTCCGAGTCCGTGAAGAGGATAACCGGTTTCTTCAGATCTTTGCAGTCGTTAAGGGCCATATATCCTCCGCCTAATTCAGATCGCAGGGAGGTTGAGCCCTCAGGGTCTCGGCCTATTCTGGCGATTAGTGGGCCCTCTTTATCTTCTACGAAGACTCCAGCCCACATAGCGCCGTTTGCCTCCACCGAACCATCGGAGGCAGCGATGTGGAACGTCCTAGGGGCAATATTTAGCAGTCCCGATTCAGTTCCTGAATTGTACAGGCGATCTAAGGGAGATTGGGAGAGGAGGGGCTCATCTTTAGGGTCTTCCGACTTGATGGCAGCCCGCAGCGTCTCGATTGCCGTGGTGGAAGGGGCATCAGCGGATTTCGCGATCCAGCATTCTGTGTATATTGAATGCGATACAAGTTTATCCGTGCCGTCTTGCCACCATCCTCGTTGTCGGTATGCATTGCCTTTTTCGCGGACGATCAGTCGTCCCTGCTTTTTGAGGGTTTTCAGTTTACGCGAGTTAGAGGGCAGAGCCGGAGTGAGTACCACCCAACATTTGGCGGCAAGGGCTGCTTCTGCTTCGTTGTCTGTTAGGTCGGATAAGGTAATGACTCGTGGGGTGGATGTCAGGGTCTCTGCATTTATTTCGGGTTCGTGGGACCAGAAAATCTTGTCGCCTCGTTGCGCCTTTGCGAAGAAGTATGGCGCTGCTACCATTGTGCTGCCAATAAAGAGTTGGGCATGCCCAAGTTTCTGCGCCGCTCTTAGCACTTTCCATGAGAAGCAGTAGCTGGATTTCTTGTTATCTAGCGTCTGTTGTAGGAGCAACTCTGAGGGTAGGTCCGTTTCGAGCTCAGCAGTCGGGTTGAAGACATTGGGGGTTTCTGTTTTTGTGGAGTTTAGGGCCAGGAGGAAGTACCATCGTGCTCCTGATAGCTTTAGCGGGTCTTGAAGGTTCAAACTCTGGGTGATCCCTTCACAGGTCCGCATGTTCCATTTTCCGCACGAAGTGAGGTGCGGGACCGATTTGCTCTGTACCCGAACAAAACCTGTCATAGTGGGTGCTGCTAGCGATTGGAGGATGTCTACATCGTCTGGGCCTTCAGGTAGCTTAGGAGGGTCCAGGGCATGATGTGGGATAGAGTATCGTTCCCATGCTAGGTCACTGTTGGCACGTTGTAGTCTTGCGGGCCGAGTGCAAGTTCGGTCCTGGCGTCTGTCTCCTAAACATGTGGAACAGATTTTTGATGAGGGTCCCAGACATGTGTCCTCAGTGAAACATCGAAGGTGGAACTGGCCTTGGCAAAGTTCGCATTGGATCTCTGGTGTTTTTGCGTCACAGAGGGCGCAGTGTTCTGCCCGTGCTCGACGCCGGAAGGTGAGCAGGGAGAGCAGTGACGCATCCCCTGCTCGCACTTTCTTGGCCAGGTACGTGTGAACAGCTGGGTGGAGATTTCTGTGGTATCCATCATAGACCTCGGGAAAGCCTGTGTCCTCAAGCGTGAGCCAGTCTTCGTTCCAGCTGGTTGTCTGCGAATCGGGGTCGGGACAGATAGCGGTGGTTTCCATGTGGAGCATTTCTATGACATATTCAGCCACTTGGTCGAGTGTCAGTGCCGTGTCAGCTTTGAGCTCGGTGGCTTCAGACAGTAGGGAGGCATCCGCTGATCGGAATAAAAGACCCTGCTTGCATCTCAGTCTGGGGTGTGCTGTTTGCTTCCGTGATTGAGCTGGTCTCAGGTTCTGAAGGGGTTTTCTCTGCTTCCGGCCGCATGCCGTCGCGGTGGACTTCTGTGCCCTCACGGGCTTTTTCAGGAGTGGCTTTGACTCCGAAGAAGGGGTGTTGCGGGGATGAATCTCGGTGGCCTTTCTCTTCCGAGAGCACCGCTGTGAGCGACGAGTACTGTCGGAGGTGTCGTCACTGTTGGCGTCTTCGTGTGCCGCGCGAGAGCCAAGTGCTGCGTTCTCCAAAGGTCCCAGTCCACTGAGTGTGGAGTGGATGGTGGTCCATCTGGTCGGCGCCTGAGGGCCCAGTGATTCGTCGTCGAGTGTCCCTATCTGTTGTTGGAGTTGCCGGATGTGCAGGGGTAGACTGATGTCTAAGCTTGTGGCTAGCGCTGCGCGTTCGTCCCGGGATCGGCCCGTAATCGGACCGTAGCGCGAGTTAAGATCAAAACTTCGGATAGCTTGGAGCTCCTCTTGGCTGGGAGTGAATGGTGGCGTGGAGGTATTCTGGATATGTCGAGTGACCCCCTTGCCCAGGGTGTGTTGGCTCGTTCGTCTGCGTTTTGACCGGGGCTCTGTAGAGGAGGGATCCTCTGGTGATGGATCGAAGTAGTAGTTTAAGGGCCGGTGTTTCTTGAAGGGTATGTCGCTGGGGGGATTGGCAGTTCTGCAGTTTGCGCAGTGGTTGCTGTCCTTGTCTAGGGCTTGGGTGTCATATAGATTTTTGCAGCTTGTGCAGGGCTTTAGAAGGGCCTCCCCGATGCATGTTACCCACCATCCTTTTGGTCTTATATCGCGGAGTTCTGGCCATTTTTCTGGAGGCATACGAAGTAGATCGTGGTCGTGCAAGATAGCTGATTTGAAGGCTAGTTTATCCCCTGTCTTCCAGAGTTGAACCAGGGCTGTGAGGCGTTCGACAGAGGGTGTGTTGAGTCGGCATTTAAATTGGAGCTCGGTAGACCAGTGCGAGTTCACGGGTCGAAAGTACTTTGGTGACTCCGATGGGCCCATAGGGTTGTTTCGTGGTTGCACCTGGACGAAGTGGTCAGGCGCGAGGTCCCGAATTCGCAGGTTCTTCCATGCGTCTAGTGATAAGATGGGAGATTTTCGCAGTAGGGTGGACAAGCCCTTGTGTGTGAGTTCTCGGCCGTAGGGTTTATCATCAGACTTGGTGGGGATTTCCCTCCATATTGTGCCGCTGAGATGAGGTCGGTGGGAAGTGACGGCCTGGATCAGGGTGAGGCCCATTGATTCAGGATCGGCCATGACTGGGGTGTCCAGGTCAGGTTTCGTAGAAGTTGGGCGAGGTCTGTGTGCGCGGGCCCGTCGAGTGGGGACGCTGGCAGTGAGTCCCATCTGTAGTACGATTGATAGGAGTTCCTCGGCCCAATGTTCGTCGTCGATGGCAGAACTGATTTGCTCGATCCAGTAGGATCGGTCATCTTCAAGGAGTGCTTGTTTGAATGGCAGGTCTTGATATTGAGACCAGAGAGATCTGACCGTGGAGATGGAGCCAAGGCGCGACATTTTTTGCGTTGCCATCTGTAGGTCCGTGATGTCATCTGCTGTCGGGGGCCGTGCCTGACTAGACAGGGAGGCATCGATTGTCTGTATGGTCGGGGCCTGAGCTTTGTTTGATACTACTTTCTCTCTGAACGATCGGCTTTGTAACCAATGTGAGACCAGTGTCAGGTCGCTCGTGGAGACTCCAGCTATCGAAGGGAGGTAGTGTACCCAGTTGGATCCTGCTCTCCTGCGCGGGATGCGATCGAAAGAGTCGAAGGAGGCCGCTTTGAGCTTTGGTAGGAGTCTGCTGTAGACCTTTTCAGCAGTACTCAAGAAAGTCAGTCGCTGTCGTTCGGAGGCATTGAGTTCGGCGTCAGTATCACTACGTGCTCTGTTTTCCAGTTCTATCCTTTCTTGTCGCAATCCCAGTGTTGCTTTTGACCAGCTGAGGGGTGTGGAGCGGGGGAGTTGAATGGTGTGGAGGCCGTTCGGGGATCCGCCTGGTGCATAGGCAGGTGTTGTTGAGCTGTGCTCTGCGTCAGCGAGGGCTTGGGTTTCTAGAAGGTCCCATTCTTCAGTAGGGATCTCTGTATCGTCCATGTCAGTGTTCTTGTCATTGGTTTCCCACAACGAGGTTGGCTTATCATATCCGTGGATATCGGTGTCGGCGTAGAGAGCGCCTGGATCTTCTGCGTCCACCATTTCCTCTGGGCTGGTGCTTCTGTCTTGGGTTCCCCGTGGTGAGGCTGGCCTGTCGTCTCCGTACATACCGGTGTCAGTGTGGAAGACGTCTGGGTCTGCTTCGTCATCCATTCCCCCATAACTGTGTCCGCCGCTATCTGGGTCCGTTGTGTCAAACTTGTCTTGGCCTTTGCTGGCTCCCTCGGATGCGGTAATGTCGTGGTTTTCCCGGGTCAGTGGGGTGTCAGTATCCAGGTTTGGTGGCTGGGCACTATCAGTGCCGTGGACGCCCTCTAAGAGACCTTGTAGTGTAGTGGCGAGTTCCGCCGTAGTTCGGCAGCCTGGGAAGTTTAGGGCCACTATCTCGTGAGTCGTGTATTGCTCCGGGTGGTTGGCTGTTCTCTCTGGGTGGATTTGCTGCAAGTCCTCATCATTCTGATAAGTCAGGATGGAGGTCGAGCGGTCCAGGGACTGGAACCTCATAGGGTTTTGCGCCCTACAGCCTGGTATTCGCATAGGCGTCCTGTGTTGCGATAGGATGCGGGCGAGGGCCGAGGCTGGGGTGTTACGTACAAGGTCCGCGTTGAAGGGGTCCCATTCGATTTTGACTTGTGATCGCACCGCTAGGTAGCAAGCGTGTGTAAACGTATTATGGAGTGTGTTCTCCCATTTGCATTCGCCTAGTGACATCTCAGTTTGAAGTTCCATAAGGTTGAAGCAGGAGTACTCGTTCACGGCCTCTGCGTATTCTCGACGCGCCAATGTATATGTGCCGTCGTCATAAGCACAGCATCTGTGAAGGTGTGCCCAGATACCTTGGAGGAGGACGTGGATCGGAGACTCCTTTCCACGACATCCGAGGGATTTGGGCCACGTGAAGAGGCAGGAAGGGGAGCAGAGTGGTAGCTTTAACGCCAAGCGGTATGCTCGTGCCCATAGTCGGGTTAGTGCTTTCAGCTTTGGTAAGGGCCAGGGGACGATCCCCGCAGTGAAGCGTAGATATGCGGGCAGGATCCAGGAGACCACTTTCATGTTCTGCTTCGGGGACAGTTTGCTGTCGTGTAGAAAAGTGAGGACTTCAGCGGACTTAGACAATACCAGCCGGATTTGTGCAGAGCAGTCACCGTGCATGTTTCCGTGTATCCCTAGAAAGCGGCTTGGGGACTGTCCTGGGATGACCGGCAGAGGTTTCCCAGCGTACAGAATGTCTTTTGGCATCCATTGGGTTTCACAGTCCATGCATACTATCAGGGAGTCGGTATCCAGGGATGGGTCCGAGAAGTGGCGAGGGTGCTTGGTTTGCGCGCAGAGGGAGCATTTCCTGGGTCTCACGATGTACTCTGTTTCTCGGGGAGCGTCGTCCAGCGTGGTGTCTGATTCGTTGTCTTTCGGGGTGGATGTGGGGCGCTTGCGCTTGAGGCAGGTGGGCCGTGTTGCCCGGCGTCTGGCGCCCGAGCCATGAAGGATGCCTGTAACGAAGGACTTTTTGAGCGCAATCTTCAGCCCACTCCATTGCTCGAAATTGTTAACTATAGAGAGCAGTTCGTTGGCATCCCGGGTACATTTGATGTAGAGGGAGAGGTCATCCGCAAAGGCTAGGTGGTTGAATCCAGGTAATCCCGGGGCCCCATGGGGGGTTCCCGTGGCGTTCAGGAGGCGTAGAAGTGCATTGATGAATAGGTCGAAGAGGAGAGGCGAGAGAGCCGAGCCTTGGGCCGTCCCCGTGTCCATGAAGATGTCCGCCGTGTCCTGTGCGTCTACCGATACCCTCATGGTGGAAGACTCGTAGATACTTTGAAGAAGGCTGATGTCTGGTACTCCAAATTTTTCGAGGATCGACCATAGGCAGGAGTGTCCAGCGGCATTGAAGGCATTCGTGTAGTCCAGATCGATCCTGATGATCGTATTTCCCTGTTTAGCAGCTTTGAGAAGCCATTGTTGCTTTTGTGCGCTGTTCGCGACCCCCCGGTGCCATCTGAAGCCAAATTGGGAGGATTCGAATACTAGATGCTTTTCAGCCATGCTTTGGAGGCGATCAGCCAGTATGATGTTGATAAGTTGGTAGACGGAATTGAGTAGTGCAATAGGTCGGTAGTTGGAGAGATGCTGTGGGTCTGATTTCTTGTAGAGGAGTACCACTCTTGCAATAAGGGCTATCTTTGGGATTTTGAACCGACTGGTGAGAATCTCGTTCACGAGAAGGCAGAGTCGCAGTTTGAAGGCATGCGGCGCGTGCTTAAGGATTTCGGCCGGGATACCGTCTATTCCGAATGCTTTCCGATTCGCCATGCGTTGCAGGAACCGGGTGAAGGCTTTGAAAGTGACCGTTTTGCGGAGAGTTTCGTGTGCAGGGATGGTTCGGTAATCGAAGATGCCTTTTGATGTCATAAAGTCCATGTCTTTGACTGCGCCTTTGGTGCGAAAGTCTGCTGGTTTCATGCAGGTTGGGCAGAAATGTGCAAGGATGCGCCGATGAATCGGAGGTGAGGTTGGGGGTACATGAGCGTATTCGTATTGGCCCCGAGCAGAGCAGAAGGCTGGCTGGGCCGGCAAGTGCTCCGGGGTCCCGGGGTTAGCTGTTTGGGTGGCCACCAACATCTCCGGTTCCATCTCTGCCCTGTCTGGTGGGTTGGGCTCTCCCCGGCTAGTTGTTGGTGACTCCTGACCGCTTTCAGCTTGGATATAGGGAAGAACAACCTTCTCTGTGCCCTTGCACGTCGGGCAGGTTGCAAAGCAGTCGTATGCATTTGATTGAAAGAAGGTTTCTACCGCGGCGATGAGGTTTTCTCCCTGCCAGGGCCCCTCACTGTATATCAAGGAGGGGGGCCCAGAGTACCCTGGTGGGGGTTGTTGCAGTACTATGTTGAGGAGTGGGAGGAGGTCGTGGAGAAGCTGAACGGTGACGGATACGCTAGTTTCCGTGGGACACAGCGCGTGCCGGACGTGATCGAGACCCAGGGACGTGAACCAGAGATGAAGCTGGTCGAGGTGTGTCTCCAGAGGGCCGTTTTCATCAGTCATGTCTGTTGGTTGCTGATACGGGGCCAGAGGCCACCGTATACCGTTAGGACAGAGTTGCAAGGCAGATGTGATCGACTCCTGGTTGCCATATTTCCCCATGACTTTGCGAAGTCCTTTTACCCCGTTGTCAAACAGCCAGCGGAGTCGTCGTCGGGCTGACATCCCTGCTGCTTTGCGTTGTTTTGCCGTGATCTTGGTCAGGGAGTGTCGGGAGTCTTGCATTAGAGATTCAATACTCTGCTGCCATTTGGGTGTGAATCGTAGGAGCATGACGTCCCCCTCTGTTAGATGCGCCCCGCCGATGAGTCGAGCTGTTTCCAGTATCGCCTTTGTCGGCGGGGTGAGAGGATGTCGAAGCTGGGTGGCCGTGTCCCGCAAGGCCGCCTCCAGGAGGTGGATACGTTTCCAACACTGTGTCTGCTCCTTGCTGCGTTCTGGTTTGCGTTCACGAGCTCTCCTGAGGGCTGCTCGCTCCTTCCTTTGGAGCATTAGGGCCGCGTCTCGCATGGCGCGACTGTCTTCTTGGAAGAGCATATAGAGTTTGTCTCCCGTGATCTCCGGGTCGTGGTTCCAGGGCTGGACCACGCGGGAAGCTGCGTCTTTCCATGTCGCTAGATTCCTGGTGAGAGAGATTACATCGACCTTGTCCGGAGTGGATGGTTGTGGCTTTGACAGAGTGGGCAGGGGGATGGAGGTTGTGTCTACATCGACCAAGAGTTGTGCATGATCATGTTTCAGGAAGGATGCACCCGTCAGGACAGATCCCAGGTGGTTCGCCCACCTCACCTCCGGTTTTCTGGGTATCGGGAGATTCCAGCTAATGGCATGGTCTAGAATCGCCGCTCGCCCTGTTCCGTTTTTCCACGTTGGTACGTCGGGAGGGGTCCATGTGCCCGCCGTTTCCTTCAGGAAGTCGTCAAACATAGTGTCGGCTTTGATAAGGTTGGAGGTGGGCTTTGAGTAGTTCACTCGCATGTTCCCCTCTTTGCTGGTGCTGTTTAAGTCCCCGACTAGAAGGATTCGCGCTTGTTGGTGACGTTTGATCCATTTTTCGAGTAGGTCCCAGATAGCCTTTTGTTCCTTTGGCCGGGCGGCTGTGAATTGGTAGACGTTGAAAACGTGGATGTCCTCCCCCGATTTCCGGGTAGCTTTGATACAGAGTAGGCGCCCGGCGGTGATATCTGAGTTGTTTTTCCGTTTCACGTGTTTCCCGGTTCTTGGGCGGCTCACTGGTCGGGCCATGGAGGAGCCCAGGCGTAGCGTCTCGGCGGATCGGAAGGTGCCAGTGTGTATTGCTGTCAGTGTGGAAAACAAATACCCCGCATGTCTGTTTTCGGCTTCTTTGATGGGGTGTCGCCTTTTCAGTTGGCTCCGGCTTCTCACTGTGGAGATGAAGACCTTGTAGGGGAAGCGGCTTTCTATGTCATTTCGGACATTTTCCCGTTCTGACAGGGGGATGCGGAGATCTTGTAGGCAGACAATAGATCGGTTTTCCGCCCAGATTTGGTCCAGCAGGATCTTGGAGGATTCGTAGCCGTGCGGGCCGAGGTTCCAGACTAGGACATTCCTGAGGTTTGACACTGCACAGAAGTACCCTGAGGAGTGCAAGAGTGACAGCCACTCGTGTCGTTCGCGGTGTTCGAGGTCGCGCCACCGCCTCTTTGGCGAGGGGGGGACCTTACCCTCCTCTTGTGCCGTTGAGACTGCCGGGCTTTGGTCGCCAAGTAGATGTTCTCCCAGACCATAACATGTCCAGAGCATCCTTCGTTTCTGCGTAGTTAGCCACGAGTTTATAGAGCCAGACATGAAGTCTTTGAAGAAAGAGGAGATCAGAAGCCACTGATTGCGAGCTGGAGGGTCCTCTGTGGGAGTCCACAGGTCCATGGGCATGGGTCGTGAGGCTGCGACATGGCCTTCCCATATGTCTTGATCGGCGAGCCAGTCTGCGAGGTATCCTCGCAGTCTAGCGCCCGATTTGAGGCGGTGCAGCCTCGGGCCGTAGTAGTTGTCCCCGGATTTGACGTAATGACCAAACGACAGGTGGTGGAGATCGAGGGAGTGAAACTCGTCCAAGGTGATTTCGAGTCTGTCTGCGAGGATTGAGGCCAATGTGGGGGAGGACACCTCGGAGCCGCGTACGGGTCGGACGGAGCCCAGGTTTTTCCATGAGAGACCGAAGGGGCGGCACCAGCCCGGAGGTGTCGGTACGAAGTAGGAACCGTTTGCCTTGACACAGTGATTGTATGTGAGTCTCGGTGCCTGTAAATTTTGTAGCTCGAGGGCTGTGAGCTCCAGTTTTGTGGTGATTAATTCTGCAAGGGCTGGGGCCGGGACCTCGGTGAACCCAACTGGGATCGTGTTGCCTACATTTTTCCACAGGACCCCAGGAGGAGGGGGGTTAGGGTGGGGAGGAGGGGAGGGAGTGATTGTCGATGATTGTGAGTTTGGTGAGTGCATTCTTGGTTGCTTTTGGGTGCTGTTGGGCAGATTCCCGGCTCTTGGTGGGGGTGGGTCATTCTGAGATCCTCTGTCACCAGTGTCTGGTGGCGTTGTGGGGTCCTCGAAAGATGTCGAGGGCCCCCGCTGCCGATGACTCATGTTCCTCCACCACCGGCGGCGGCCGGTGGTGGTTGTCTGTGTGCCATGGGGGGAAGCATCTCATCTTCCCGTTTGTCGCGATGTTGACCTTGGACCCTTTTCCCTCTGGATGGGCACTTTTCCCCCTTGTGGCGCTTCCACTGATTCGTATGTGCTGGGTCGCGAGTCGACCTCCGGGGCTCGTGTCCATCGGAGGGGGATGTCGAGTCGCGCGAGAGCACTGAGTCTGCCAGATCTGTGAGTGAACTCGTGGGCACCCATGTGGTATGAATGGTGTTGCGTCGGCTTTGTTGGACACTGGGCTGGGGCCACCTGCAAAGTTTCGCCGCCATAAGGTTTATGTCTTTCTGGAGGAAGAGACGCCAGGAGTGCTGTATCAGGGCTGTTTCCTGTTTCGCCTCTGGGTGGTTCTGTGCCAGCGTCCTTACTCGGTGTAGGGTGGTGGACAGCCAGTCATGACTGGTTTGGAGCGCCGCCCTGGCGAGGTCTTCGTGTTTGGGGAGGTGTTGCGGCTTGTCTTGTATTGATTGTACCATCTGGTGGAGCCAGACTGAGGCTGGGTCTTCTGTCGAGAGTGCTTGCAAGGTGCCGGGGTCTTGCAT
>Ga0115008_10003360_pt1 | contig 13257 bp, 10 predicted proteins | sample FraStrMetagenome_FD_87164 | JGI IMG/M metagenome (GOLD analysis project Ga0115008, IMG submission 87164) | Marine eukaryotic phytoplankton communities from Arctic Ocean - Fram Strait ARC3M Metagenome | ecosystem: Environmental > Aquatic > Marine > Oceanic | place: Fram Strait | collected...
CCACAACAATACCGCTCGTGCACTTATGCGAAAGTATCAGATGGATGATGTAAGTTGAATGAATCGAATCGAAGAATCAATTCGTCCTCTTCTTCTTCTTCTTCTTCTTCTTCTTCTTGGTTTTTGATGGTTGATTTGATTGAGCTAATTTTGATTGTACTCACTTGATTTCTTTTTGTCCTGCCGTAGACTGTCAATTTTTGAGTAAAGAATACGCCGAATACATGGAAAAGACAATTCGGATTGCCTACACATACATGTCACCAAATATTGATGAAGTGACGAATACGAGGTAGATCATTTTGACTTTACTTTTTTACATCGACGCAAGCTGTCACAACTTTTATTATAGAGCCTCTAGAATTGATACAGGCAAGGCAATTATCATGACCAGAATTACATTTCATTTTATTAGACCCATCTATGTACATTGTAGGCCGCCGTCGCCTAATGAGACGTCCAATAATTTGGTTCCGAGTCAATTGCCTCGGAATTGTTGCGAATCGTCTTCTCAAATCTGGCAGAAATCTCTTTGCCTTTGGCAACCCATTCCTCTCGGTTGTTCAGAGCATTCCCCAGATACTCTTCGCCTGCAGATCCAAAGACTCCGCACTCCTTCAGCTTTGTCGCCAGGGGAATGATGTACCCATCGAAAAATCCGATCTGACCTTCGTACCACCCAACGGTCGGATCTTTGGTCGCCCTGCCATGTGCATAGGCCGCCCATAGCTCCCGGTAAAGCCTTTCATTCCATTTCATGAATGTCAACCAATGCTGCATCGTGTGAGCGACATCGGATGCCAAAACTATTTGTTCCAGTACTACTGTAGCCTTCAGGCTGACATCAACTCTTGAAAGCTCTGCCTCTTTCTTATCATCCCACTCATCGGACCAGTGCGAGAAGCCTTCGAAAGCTCTCTGCCAGCGGGCCTGCTCCTTCTGCTTGCGCTCGTGGTCGGCTATGTCAGTGGCAATAATGACATTAATGAGAAGCTGACGGAACCGATCCCGATCTTCATTAGTGCCGAACATGCAAGCCCGAAGATTCTCAAAGCCGGGCTCCATCAACACGCTCCAAGCCACCATGATGGAATGGTTTTCGGCGACACTCTTGTTGTTGTACTTGAAAGCGAGCTCTGGATTCTCACCAATCAGAATTGTATTTGGCACTCCGGTATGATCGACATCATGCACGAGGGCAGCGAATACCACAGCAAGTTGAGCCAGAGGATCTGAGCTAATTCCAAAGGTCGAGAAGAATAGGCTGGTCTCTCTCTGACGACTTATTGCCGTGTCACTCTTATCGCTCTTCTTCTCTTCATCTCCATTCGTAGTAGAGCTGCTTCTGGAGTCACCATCGCGGCTGCTAACCTTGTTCATCAATTTGCTTGCGCTCATTGTTACTGTCGAGTCAAGCAGGAAGAGGAGGAGTTGTATAAGTATAAAAGTAGTGAGAAATAACATTCTGAAGTGACTGAATTGAATTGCGGCTGCTCCCGCTGAAGACAGAGTGTATACTAATACATCCGCATCCATATATATTTCATTGAGCCCGCACTTACCGTGAGATGCATGTTCGAAATTATGGAAAGGTACGTTCTTGTACATCGATGCGATTCGGGTAACGTATTTAAGAAGCTCCTGTCTTGCTTCATTGGTGACACACTGGAGAGACTTTCGTTTGTGCAACGCAACCTCAATAGACGCAAACTGATTCTCAGCGACGCGATCAAAATGTCTGAAATCCACAGCCTCGGCAATTTCGTCGGAAAATAGAGTAGAGAAGAAGTCGTCGTCCACGGCCAGTCCCCTGCTGTCATTCTTATGTTTCTGCACGCTCCGGACAAGGATGACCTTGACGAGGTATTTTTCCAATACAGCTGCATTCCACTTGATCAATCGCTGTACAAGTTGGCTTGGCTGAATGGCGCCCTCTTCCTCGTCGCCACCGTTCTTGATTCCGGTATCTTTCCACGAAGCAGAGTCGTCGATTTGTCCATCTCCAGACGCAGTCGACCGATAACTTACGCCCCTTTTCTGAATTCCCACCATGCTCTTATTTTTAGTCAATCCCATCATTTTGCCAGAGGCTGGGTTATGGTTGTCACCAAATGAAGCCGGGAAAGTATCAAACTCTTCGCGAGACTCGTTGCTAGCTGTGCTGCTGCAGCTGCTTCCCCTTTTCTTGTTCGATCTAGGCAATATCCAATACGTTTGCATAGCACCCTTACCCTTGGCAAGGACAGTGTCAGAACGAGGCATTAAATACCGTTCCTTGCCGGCAGCAACAAGAAGGTCGGCCGTCTTTTGTGATACCTGAATCCTATTGCTCAAGCCGGTACTTTCCATACCTGGTGGAAGGTCGAGATAATGAAGGACGCGGCGAATGGTGTGAGCATAGAATATCAACAGAAATGGAAAAGAAGACGAATACAGAAAAAATGCGAGCCAGTTGCCACTCTACTCACGGGACGCCGTATTCATCGTGTCACCGAACAGCTGAAAACGAGACTTTTCACCTCTCAAGACACCAGCAGTAACCGGTCCGCTGTGAAGACCTACGCGCAAACCAAGGTCTGCCGTTCCCGGGCCAAGGGAAAGCTCGAGTTCATTGGTAAGATCATGGAATCGGATGAGGCAATTCTGTGCAAATCTGACCATTGCAAGAGCGTGGTCTTCTCGAGGAATCGGAAGGCCAGCGGCGGCGACATCTACGTAGGTAAAGGAGAGAAGAGAGAAGAGTGAGATAGATAGATTCGATTCGGTTGTAAAAGCGAAAAGACCAGGAGATGTACATTTGGATGTCGAACGAGCCAAGAAGGCATTTGACTTTCGCATAGATCTACTCACAACAATCACCGATAGTTTCGACCTTAAACACACCAAGCCTCTTCGCTTCCGTGTCAAACTCCTTGAACAATGTCTCGAGTAGCTGAAACACCTGCGCTGGCTCACGCTCAGAACTCCAAGCAGTGAATCCCGCTATATCGGCGAACACTATAGTAGTATCTGTGAAAAGGTCGGCAATAAGCGGACTTGAGCCAGAAATGGCAGTACTATCGTCGCCATTAGTCAAACTGCTGTTCTGTCGCCCTAGGAATGTGGCCACTGACATCTTGATATTATCGGAAGAATTGGTATCAACAATGCTGCTGACGGCCTTCGGTACCAAGCTTCTTATGCCACCCTTATGTCTCTTCTCTTCCTCGGCAGCGGCCATTTCTTCTTCGGCAGTTTTGAAGAGGCGATCTCGGACCACTGCCGGGAAGAGAGAGTGTACAATCTTGGAAGACTTTTCAGCTGATTTCATTACCGCTGTGTTGCGGCGTTCCACAAGGCAATCGTAAATAAAGAACGTGAGGGAAGTGAAGACGAATACAAGGGCGATGGCCGATGCGTATATGGCCGGTTTGTTGGTAATGTAATTACTTCGGAAGGAACTCGAAGGGTAGATCCGAATGGAGTAGGAGACTCCATCCATGTTGTCTGCTCTTCGCCGAGCACTCATCGACTCCTCATCGATGCGAGCTCTACGGCGATGGTCCATGTGGTGATTTTGCAAGTGGTGTAGAATACCTCTGAGCTCATAAACCGCCAATTTCTGCATTGAATCGAAGCTCTTGTCGTGGAGATCGCCCGCGCCGAGAAAGGTGGCCTCCGCACCATTCAATTCGAAGGTGTGGGATTGGCCTGTGCTCGACTCCAAGACACAGATCATGCCGCTAACATCCGAAGGTAGAATATTAGTGAACATTGTTTCCCAGGTAAAAGAAATGGAAGTTACCCCAACCACAACCGAAAGATCTTGACTGCGAACAACTGGGTAGAAGAGCGTCGAAGAGGGCTCATCGTGATGCGAGTCGTCTGCATGATAGTCCACCGATTTCAGAAGAGCATCGGTAATGGTAGGATGGGTATTGGCGATGCAGCCGTCAATTGCCTCCCGCTGCTCGGGTATAGAGTACATGTTGAACATAATGCCAACAAAATTTTCCTCTATGGGTGCGACCTGCCAGAGAGGGAAGTACGGGCCTATCGTGTCGTCCTCATCCACAAATTGGTCTCCGTCTATGCGATAGATTCCTTGATCTACCGTGCGAACCCGAGCTTTGACGTGGTGGTCATCATTATAACCCTCGCCGTCGTGGGTCATGTCACTAATACCCTCGTGGTGCCCACCTTCAGATCCCGTGACCACATCCTCCATTTCATTTTCCATGCCGTCAATGGTCATTTCATCATCGCCACCTCCTTGATGATCCATATCCTGCATGGATGAGACCTCAGCTCCCATACCACCTTCTCTGTGATGATCATCTTGTTGCATGTTAACATCATGGGCCATGTCCTGATCCATTGCAACATCGCTCATGTCGCTCATTGTGGGAGTCTCTTGGTGGACCATACTGGTGCCTTCATCATGAACCACGGTGAGCTCTTCCTGGAGCTGTCTACCTTTTGTGCTCGTCGCTTTGCCACCGCGCAAACCAGTGAGACGTCGTCCTCTATCTCGATGGCCGTGATCATTTACGGCGTCATCGTTCTCCATCATCATAGTTCCGCTTTCATCCCCACCATCCGTCATGGCAGCTCCGTGGGTGGCAGACACTGAGTGATCAGAGTGCATTAGGTCTACATCAGCGTCGTTTTGCTCATGACTGCCATGTCCACCGTGCTCACTAGGGTGATGGGTTGATGCGTCATTTGCAATTATGGCGTCCAAACCAGTGAGATCGGCCATCTCAGTGGCGTAGGCCTCCCATCCCTCTCGAGTCGCGGCGGTTACCATTGGACTAAAGCCGATGGACCAAGAATGTGCGAGGAGAGGCATGGCCATGGTCAACTCGAAAAAGCCTGACATAGTCACGTTGGGCCAGGACAAGGTACTCGTATGACCCAAGCCATCTTGCGTCGCGAAGGCACCACTGAGGGTGTAGGCCGTGTACACCTTCATGTCCATGTTGTGAGTAAAGGAGTCAATCACCTTGTCCGCAAGGTTATCATCTATTTATTTGCCACGAGTCAGGAAGCAGAAGAGGTAGTGCACAGCAACGATATTGGTGAGCGGTGCAAAAACCACCGAGATACAGCTGTACACGAAACCAGAACACATTATCAACAAAACACTAAAGAACCATGCGATCGGTCCAAAAGGCCTGTACTAATACACTCACATTCCAGCTTGAAGTTGCCCTGCTCGTCGGTCCGGGTGAAGTGGTAGACCGCCCAAGTAACAACAACGGCCGTCACAATCAGAAGGAGGATTACAATAGTCTTGAGACAACGGACATTCCGATACTGCTTCTGGAATTTATCCTTGACGCGACCTCCGCCGACGCTGCCGGCTCCGTCCTCAACATCGTTGACCTCATCATGGAAGCGGACGCTGTCGCGGTCGCTTCCGCGACGATTAATGTCGCCGGCGCGGGCGGTGCCGCTGCCGTCGGATTCAGAATCGGCCGACCGATCGCTGGGAGCGTCCGGTCGGGTGGCGAGGTGGGACGTGCTACCCCTCTTGGGCCCGGTACCGGGGCGGACATTATTTTCCGGCGGCGGGGCCGAACCCAGGCCCGCGGCGGCCTCCTGATCACCCCCCTCGCCGACGCTGCACGTAATGTCCAACGGAAAATCATCCGGCCGGCCATCATTCTTCTTCTTGCTGTTGCCCGTCATGGCTGGGAATTCTTCACATAAGTAATTGAACGCAATCACCCTCCTGCTGTCTGCTGTCTCAATGCGTAATGATCGGCTTTGCTTCCTCATCAAAACGGCGACACTTTTCTCAGACACAGAAATAAATCAGAAAGTCATTTTCTTGCTTTCTGATTGACGCAGTGGGCTGTACTAGCTTGCTATAGAATCAGAATCGAATCAATCTACGATCGTACATGTAGCTAGATCTACTGTAGAGGTACAATTGTACATGTAGACAATTGATGCAGATCTACATTGTAATAGATTAATATATTTGTGAGAGATCTAGGAATTCCTACATACAATGTATTCCTCCTAAATTCCTACTCTTTCAAGCTAGACTCTACCTTCCGGCGTTGCAAGTCCATGCAGATGGAAGCAAAGCTACATCGATTGATGGCACGCTTCCTCCCATGCCCGTTGACGAAGACATGGTGGTGGTAGAACTCGCTCCATTCGAAGATAGCAGGTCTGCCACAACAGACTCACTGCAGGTGGACTGAATCTGTGACATGACCTGCCGATTCAACACTCCATCCGCAATGCAAAAGGCAAACATCTTTCGAGCAATGGCATCTCTTTCACTGCCGCTCTCGACGAGCTTGCGAATAGCCTTGAAAAAGAGCGAGTACGTAACGCTCGTTCGACGGTTACGCTCTGCCTTGGACTTGGACAGCCTCTTGAAGGTATCGAGTGCAATGAGAAAGGCTCGCTTCTTGATGGCAGCATTGCCGTAGGCATTCGCACAAGTCTTAAGGACGCTGTTGTAACTGATAACATCAGGCCGAACGTCGGCATTGCCCTCCGAGGATTCCTCCAACATTCGCAGGAGCAACTGATGGGCCCTCTCCGCCTTTCTCTTGTAGCTGCTCTGCGCGTATGCATCGATTACCGCATTGAAGACGGCCGTCGTGGGCCTGACCTCTCGATTGCCAAAGGCGTACATCCGCTCCATGTCTTCCAGAAGCTTCTCCGCGCTCTCTGCCGCACCGTACGTCTTGCTCCGGCCGAGCGCAGCAATGACCGAGCAATACGTTCTCGTATTGGGCTTCAACTCCTCATCTCCGGCCTCGACGCCTTCTATCATTTCGTTGATCAGCTCCACAGCATTGTCTCCGGCGTCATCAGAACGGCTTCGCGCATATGCGTCAATCACCGAGGTATAACATGCCACGTCTGGCTTGCAATCTTTCCTTCCGGCACGGTACCGATCGTGCATCGTATCCAGCAAGTAACGCGACTTTTGAGCCGATCCGGCGGACCCGCTTCTCGCGAGGGCATTGATGACGGCGGTGTAACTATGCGTATTGGGCCTGACATATTCCTCCCCTGCTTCGTAGAGCTCTTCCATCTCTTCCAACAGCTGCAGCGCTCGATCTGCCGCCTGCGGCTGGCGGCTGGACGACCAGGCCGAAATGACAGATGTGTAACTGATGCTGTCGGGACGAACATCCTCGTTGCCCGACAGGTACAACGTTTCCATATGCCGCAGCAGATCCTCCGCTCGCTCGGCTGCATCTGCCTCGTCGTTGATGGCATATGCGTACAAACACGTGTTGAAGGATATGCAATCCGCCTTCAATTCGTCCTGATCGTTGCGTTCCAAGCTCAGCTCCATCATTCGTCGAAGCAATGACTCCGCCCTTTGTGCGTTGCCCTGCTTGGCCCAGGCCAGGATACAGCTGTTGTACGTGATGGTGTTGGGCATGCACGATACGCTTCCTTTGTCTTTGTTGATATATCCACCACCGTCAGGGCCACCATTGCGCCGCAATTCATTGCCAGCAGCCAGACAGCTATCCTCCATCTCCAATAGCAATTCTTCGGCCGCCTCGGGCTGGCCGCTATTGCCCAGAGCGAGTATGAGGGTGTTGAACGAGATCGCATTGGGCCGCACCAGCGCCCCCCGTCCTCCCCGGGCAATGTCGTCCAGCGTCATCTCCTCCATCCGGCCGAGGAGCCTCCGGGCATCTTCGGCCGATTGCCGATTGGTCGCGCTGGCGTGACGGGCGTAGGCGTTCATCACGCTGTTGTAGCTGACCGTGTCGGGGGTGATCTCGTAGTATCCCTCGGCGTGCAGGGCCTCGATGCGGAGCAGCAGCTCCTCGGCCCGAGAGGCCGCGCCGCGCTGGCCGGACTTGCCGAGGTAGTCGAGATTCATGTTGAGCGAGATGATGGGATCGCGGCCCTTGGCGATGGACTTTTCCCTCGTGTTGGCCTCGAGACGGACGCCACCCGCCGCCCTGCCCTGCCGCCCGTTTCGTTGTTGACGACTTCTCTTGCGGTTTCTACCACCAGCCTTCGGCGGGTCGACGTGATGGACGATGGGGTCGGGCAGCATGCTGCGGTTTCGTCGTCCCCGGTTGCTACTACTAGTACAAGGGTCCGACGGAGACGACGAAGATGACGAAGATGACGAGGACGCCGCAGCAGCCGTTGCTGTGTTGCAGGCTCCACGCGCTGTCAGATACTTGAGCCGAGGTGAAAAGGTAGAAGAAGCAGACAGCGGTGGCTGCTGTTGGGAAGTTGTATAGCCATGTACATGCGCGCCATTGTAGGTGCTCTTGAGCACGACGACGAAGAACACAACCACCGGCAGTCTCATCTTGCCGATGTGATGGACTGATGGACTTCGGCGGATTTTTGAGATTGATTGAATGATGTGACGAACTTCAACGACTTCAACTTGGCCGACAGGTCCAGTGTCTGACGACTGACAGACCATTTCATCGGCAGCAAAAATAAAAAGGTGTGTCAAATAAAATAAAGCCAAAGCCCAAGCCAAGGCAAGAGAGCCGATACCACGCCCCCGATCGATACGACGACGCAAAGCACAAAAGAACAATCATGTCCGCCGAGGGTGTAATCGACTGGGACGAGGCCATGGAGCAATGCGGAGACGACGAGGAGTTCCTGAGGGAACTTCTGGCCGACCTTCGAGGGGAGGTAGATCAGCAGGTGAAAAAGATAGACGAGATGTTGACCAATGTGAGTGGACTCGAGTCGAGAAGAGAGAGAAGGAGGGGGTGGGTGGATGGGCGACCGCGGTCCTTGAGGACAGTTCCGACGTTGAGACAGGCAAGCGAACTCGGTTCGTTTGGGAGACTTGCACGTATCTGGAGCTGCCAACCAAAATGACTGTGCAGCCAGAATTCCGTTGGTCGTGTCTGTAGATCTCGTACAAACTGCACGAAAAGCAGGAATCTTTTGACGGCACATCATACGATCGTAGCGATCCCAAACTCTTGCATTCGATCTCCTGCATTTATTCATTTCCTAACCCCCCCTTCCTCCCTCCCCCAAATCTCCGTCTCTGCCCCCAAACAAGGTACCGGATGGCGCATTTCACCAGATAATGAGAGCATCGCATGTGATCAAGGGGGCCGCCTCCAATCTCATGTGCCAGCAGCTCCGACAAACGTCCATGGCGCTCGAATCGCAGGCGTCGACGGCCAACGACGCCGCGGGGGATCCGGCCGCCGTCCAGGCCAATTTGCCCATTGCGAAGGCAAGATTTGACGAATTACGGCAAGCGGTGGCGAATTATCATGCCTATTTGGCGTCGGTCGGCATCTAGCCCTACCGGTAGTAGCATACTTTGTTGTACAGGCAGCTGCCCTATCGCATCAGCAGCGAGAGCAAAGCAATTTTTGTTTGTACTTGGGGGGCCGAATGGAAGAAGGGTGAAAGAGCTGAGATCAATTAACTGGAAGGGGCTTCCGTGCCGAAATGTTGGTTTATCTGGAGGGGGCTTCCGTGCCGAAATGTTGGTTCCAAGAGCATTTTTTGTTTTTTGGCATCGTAGAAAGGACAGGACCCCATCTGGCTCAAAGGCATGCGCGTGCTTGGTGCTGTTGTCTGCTGTCAACGAGAGGATCGACGACGGCAGCTAGCAGACAAAGCTCCAGTGAGGTAATAATGTCGGTGGGAACAGTGGTCCGGCCGGTAGAGTCGAGAGGAGTCTACGAGTCTACGGTAGAGTCGAGGCGACCCGAGCTACCGTACATGTACCGGTACTTTGCTTCACGCGCAAAATAACTTGTTCTACAAATCAAAGGCCATTGCGATGTCGAGGAACTGGACAGATAATCGATCTAGCTAGATCTAGATAGAGAGAACTTTTTTGCGCATTGAATTCATTCCTCCTTATTGTGGTTCTCTCGTTCGCTGACGGTTCCCGGCATGCCGTGCCCAACGACGTACGTACGAGGCACGCCCGTGCCGCGACCGACCGGCCACCATGGCGATAGATACGATACGAGCTCGTAGATGGGCAATAGATGCCGCTACCGACGGCACGAGATGCCCAAGGGGAAGTCAAGTTGTACCGTCGATGCGTGCATGTGTGCGTGTACTCTCTAGTACTGGCAGTGCGATGGTGCTCGCCAGCGTGTCGGCAGGTCGCATGGGCAAGGTCGCGATGCCAATGCCGCTTCGCCGAGCAGCTGGAGGAAAGCCCCGAATAAAAGGCCAACGCGCCGCTCGCCCTTGCGTTCTTCGCATTGGGTCTGTGTGCATCCTTACGTGCACCATCCAGGTTGTTTTGTTTTGCCTGCTCCTCCTCGTACTTCCGTCCATCAACTGGCAAGAAGGGCAGATAGCTACGTCATCATTGGCACCGACGGTTCCAGCTGCTGCACGGGTAGCAAGTCCGGCTGCGAACGAAGGCACCACCAGCACTACAATCGCATATTGTATCTCGGTAACATCCTGCGGCGGAAAGGATGAGGGCATAAGTGAGGGTGCAGCGGTGCTTGCGCATTCCATTCGGCGGCAGAAAATACAGGGGTCTCGTTATGACGCCAAACTGTACGCGTTTGTACACCCCGTGGCTGAGCATTGCTCAGCGGAGAATCTCGCTCGGCTTGGTTATCAAGTACAAGTCCGTGAAACCCCCATTAATGCCACTCAGATAAAGGGAGAATTCCTTAGACGAACAATTCAAATTCGTGGCTGTTGCCAAGAGAAGGAATTGCTCAAGCTATACGCATACACGCTGTCAGAACCAGTATCGGTACATCTGGACGTCGACTTTTTGATTCTTAAGCCTCTCGATAAGTTGTTCGATGCAATCATCGGAGGTGTGCCATCATCATCTTTGGATAGTCAAGAGATTGAGCACGGAGGCAACGGTGAAATCATCACCACCCCAAGGAAAGTTGATGCTTTCTTTACGAGAGACTACAATCTCAGTAATCGTGGAAAGAAGGCAGGGATGCAAGGAGGATTTCTTGTTGTTCGACCCTCGCTCGATGTTTACGAGGAATATAGACAAATTATATTAGAAGGGGATCATCGAAAAGGTTCTGGTTGGTCCGGCCTAGGCCATGGGGGCTACTATGGAGCGCAGCAGATCCAAGGATTGGTCGCACACTACTACGATTTCGTCAAACCAGGTACCGCAATTGAATTGAATCGCTGTATCCACAACACAATGGCGGACAATCCTCGGGACAAAGGCGGCAATTGTCGTAATGGAGCAAAGAACTGTGAGGACTGCCGAACTCGAAACATCGATGATATTTACAGTGCTCACTTTACGGTATGCCAGAAGCCTTGGAAATGTCCTTACGTGAGCCCATCAGGGCTGTGCGCTAATCTTCACAGACAGTGGTTTCAAGCTCGCAAAGAGCTCGAGATGTCGAGGAGATCATTTACATTTACAGAAAAGTCGGGGAAGCATAACCCAAACGTATTTTTGGGTTATTGCTCAAAAAGCAGGAGTAACGGGTACATTCCTCTAGAAATAGCATAGACTAAATTGCAATGTAAGATAGCGCACTGTGTTTGTTTCAATACTGCCTCTAGGAACCTTCTTCTTCCTACGTACGATGCGATACGTACATGTGCCTCGCTCATGCTTTTGACAGGAGTTCAATGGCATTTTGGGAGAGTTGATGAGGAACACACGGCCACCATGGCGTAGATCTAGTGAGGGCTTATCGATAAATTTCCTACACAGGATAAAATAAAAATACTTCAGATACCATGGTAGGAATTCCTACATTTATTCGGTAGATCTACATGTGTACCTCTAGCTAGGTACCGGTAGATCTACCGGAGCTACACGTAAAAAAGTAGATTCAATCACCAATGTAAACACAAACATATATTATAATAGTACTTGTATCAAACTTTATCCCAGGATTCGCTTATGCGCAATAGGTGATGGTCCTCAAAAGTGTCGAACTTCTGATTTGCTCTTCTCCACGTCCCGTTTTGCCGCAAGGATTGAAGCCTCGAATATCTCCACCTTGATACTGGCTGGAAGGCTACTGTAATTGAAGGCACATTCTGAATTCAGATTTCCAGCATTGATTCCCGTCGCCGCTTCTGGCCTTAAGGTGGCGATTGGGCCCGCAAGAGTTGTCATCCACGATCTTACTACGGCCTCAATGCACCGATTGCGAAGAGAAGCGTCATCACCCTCGTCCAGGACTTGCGGATATTTGAGCCCCCAATTGAGGAAGAAGAACGCTTCGTCAGAAGAAATCATGGGCATTATCTGCGGATGTGTCAGCATGAACAGCATTTCATCCGATATGGCGCTTCCGTCGGTAAAGCGCATAAATTGTGCCACCTTGTTGCTGAGGAATTCACTCTCGACATCTAAATGAGGAGAGGAGAGGACTTCCTTGAACATTTTGGCGGGAAGCTGTGTAATCACCGTCATGTCCATCCTTCCAAAATTCTCTGCCATAATCTGAACTGCCTTCTTCTGAACATCTTCGTCCTTAACCAGATCCGCCTCGGTGCAATATGTTGGTGCCGTCTTGAGGTTCAAATCGCTCTGGACGAAAGAATCTGTCTTCTTGTAAAGCGCCCGAACGTCAAAATGATTGGCCAAATGCTTGAGTGCCAACACATTCCTCGTTGTCAGCTGGAGCGTATCAGAATAGACATAGTCCAAAAACTCGGGAAACAGCGCAGCGACTCGAGATGGCAAATAAACCTCCGTGTTGGGATCGGTAACGTCGGCGTGCTCATCCTCATCAAACTTGGCAGCAAGGAACTTACTTCGCCGAGGACCAAGCCCGACCTCAGATTTGTGAATGTGATAGACTGCTGACTCTTTCCCGTCGTAAACAACGACCGTCCAATCGCTCAGACTGATGTTGGGGTTCTGTCTCCAATCCACTTTGAAGACGAAGTCGGCCTGCGGGCCCTGCTTATCGCCACAGTTCAGCGATTTGGGAATGGCACTTCCCACCTCGGCGCACTGGAATTGGCTGGTATCGATGCCGGATATCTTCCGCTCAAATTCCGTCGTCACCTCCTTGCCCATGTCTTCCGCCTTGACCATTACATCCTTCATCGAGCCCACGAGGCCCTCGAACGCATTGGCCATCTCTGCGCCAACGTCAAACTCGGACGACGAGGCGGAGGAGTAGCTGGCCGGAGATACTGGCCTGCGGTGGCCACGATGGTAGCGCCGCGCACGATCCCTGTGCCTGACCATCAGCCAAACACGTTAAGCGTGTTTTTGCGATACTCTCTAGCTACGTAGTTAGTAGAGAGAGTACCGGGAGTGGTGTGTGTTGGAGGGAGACGATGTGCTGCCGG
>Ga0115008_10003361_pt1 | contig 13255 bp, 10 predicted proteins | sample FraStrMetagenome_FD_87164 | JGI IMG/M metagenome (GOLD analysis project Ga0115008, IMG submission 87164) | Marine eukaryotic phytoplankton communities from Arctic Ocean - Fram Strait ARC3M Metagenome | ecosystem: Environmental > Aquatic > Marine > Oceanic | place: Fram Strait | collected...
AAAAAAGGCCCAACATTTCTTGTGTGAAAAAGTGTGATACAATCCTATTATGTTGTGCGCATTGAAGACGCATTCATATCATACCTCTTCACTTTTTCTCTGAACAACGATTTGCAGAGATATCACATTTACATATAATTTTGTTCTCTTTCAGAGCAAAGAAATTTTTCATTGACCTTCAGCGTTTTGAGGTTTCACGCGCGTACGTTTGTGAGTTAAATTCCATTCGCTCACCATTTTGAAGAAATTGAATTCGTTTCCGTCGTCCGAATTACAACATGAATGGTAATAAACTACCACCTATGCCACCAGGTGTCCCACCTCTTCCATTTCCTCTGGGATTTCCGCCTCAATTTGCCATGACGATGGGTCCCGCTGTAGGCACCAAACGACCGGCACCGGGGAAGAAGAGTAATGGTGGGACAGGAAATCCTACAGAAGAGGAAATTAATTCAAAGAAAGAACGCCGGAAAGAGAAAAATCGTGAATCGGCACGAGCTTGCCGTCGTCGGAAAAAGGAAGCGGCGCAGGAGTTGGAACGCCAAATTCAGATGCTGGAAGTGGAAAATTTAAAGCTTCGTTTACAGTTAAAGGTTGGTGAAGAATCGGAAGAAATTGACCGGACAGAGGAGGAACGACTTATGCGAGAGTTAGAAGAAATGATCCGCAATGGCTCGTCAGAAAAAGACGTGGATGAGAGAATATTTGCGTATACAGAAAAGTTTGCTGATTATGGTCGTGATCGTAGGTCCTCAATGGAATTTCATCTGAGGAATGTGGGTAGATTGCTTAGGCCTACCACTACTACTTCTGTTGCGATGCGTGCGTTAGAGGGTGGCGATGAGCATCATTCTATGCCCGAGAAAACGAAAGAAGCCTCTGATCAGAAGCAGAATACCACGAGGGACGATAGTTCTGATGGGAACACCACAATTGCTGACGAGGTTGATGATGATCCAACGCGCATGTCCTTGGAACCTAAACAGTTGTTTCAATATCTTGTGGATTATCTTGAAGTCGACGAACGTCAAAGTAAAGCGTTGCGGGATAGTCGAAAAGTAGCTAGAGAATTAGATGCCGCATTAGAGAAATCACTAGGGATGTTAGAAGAGCTTAAAGAAAGATTGAATAAATGTGGGAACGTCTTAGAAACTGAATTAGACGCAGTAAGCAAAATTTTGACTCCGAAGCAAGTCGCAAAGTTTCTAGTATGGGTTGGTAATAATGCTGCGTGTATGCATATGCTGAACGAGTTATGGAAAAACGAATACGTCAAAAAGCAAAACGAAAGTGAAGAGGGCTATTTTTCAACTGACGTTAACGCAAACTCAGGAGAGATAAAGAGGCAAAGAGATGATGGTAATTCAGGCGCGTCGTCATAAGGCTGATTAACGTGTTAGCCATGTTGAAAGATGTGTAAGAGGATTCCTCTAATCACCTATGGACGCTTGTAAAGACTGCATTGTGAAAGAATTCATATCAAATGTCAAATCAGCATTATGGTGGCAATCGTTATTCGGTCCTAAGAGTCCATGCAATCTAACCTACTGATGGAATAGAAATAAAATTAATATATATGTGTAACGATAAGAACAGAAGGAGTTACGTATTCAATGATGCAGATTTCAACTTTTTTGCATCTTTTAACGCTAATGATAAAAAGGCGATATATGTAATGTTAACAAAAATAGATTTATCTTTCATTGCTCAGATAAATCGAACAACTTTTTTTTACTTAGAAATACGCTTTTCCCAATAATCATCGTCGTCATCATCGTCTTTCTCTCCTGGGATTCCATTCGGCGAATTAGTATTGCCACCAAATCCACCTCCTTTCTGATTTTGATATCTTTGCTCTACATCGCCCTCGAATACACCAAGATCAACATTTTGCTCTTCGTACACAGGCACCTGCCTTCCTGTCCATGGATCACGTTGATACCTAATTGGTTCTTGAATACCCTTTATCTTAGGAACGAGCACATGATCAATTAGTCCGTAAATGACAGCTTCGTCACTGCTCAGGTAGAAATCACGTTTCATATCTTTGTGAACTTCCGGAATAGATCGACCTGTCATCATTGCCAATTCACGTTCCATGTTATCATTATTTTTCTTGACATTTGCAACCTCCAATGCAATGTCGCTGGCTTGACCCTGAAATGGTTGCTCCATTCCAACCCTTTGCAAAAGAAATCTAGCGTTTGGCATGGCAAACCTCATTCCTTTCGTACCGGCCCCGCACAACATCGCTGCCATACCAGTAGCAAGACCCAGGTTCAAAGTAGAGATATCACAGTCCTGTTTGCATTGCATTATGGCATCATAAACAGCAAGGGCCGGCCTTAACTCTGCTCCAGGACAGTTAAAGTAGAGAGTAATCTTTTTATGAGGATCCTCCTCGCGCAGATACAGCAAAATCGAGATGATCTGATTAGCCTCTTTTTGATCAATGAAGTTACCCAACAGCATAATTCTCTCACGGTATAACCTGCTATAAATGTCAACAAACTGGGCATAATCAGAACCGGGAGGTTGATAGGGTACCATCGGGGTTCCACTTGGCATCATCACGAGAGCATCCCTATCGCGATTACGATTTCTGGCTCTTCCACGTGCACCCCACTTCATCTCACGTCGAGTGAGCGACTTCACTTGCATACTTCGTTTCATAGTTGTAGCTGTAAATGCATGAGTTACATCTTGAAACAAGAAGAACAGCAACGAGAGGGGAAGAAGCCTCATCATTCTCGTGGTGTGGTTGTTGGTGAGTAACTTATGGTGTACGGCCGAACGCACGAAATGGAATTGGCAGCTGTGGAGACTGGAGACTGGAGACTGGAGGGCCTCGTGCTCGTCAGCCCCTCAAACTCAAACCGATTCTCCGGCGGAGACATTGGGGAAAATATCCAGAGGTGCGAACTTTGACATTCCCACTCCTGCATGTCTGGAGTCTGTATTCCTAAATCCCGGATGACCGTAACAAGAACCTACAGCTGCCGACGAGACTTTGAAGTTTGCGATGGAAATCATTACAAGAGACATACCCATTCACGGAGCACTGTTCAAGAGGGAAACGATTGTTTTCGCAGGATGATGGAGTTGTTGTATGGTGATGGTGATGGTGATGGTGATGGTGATGATGTTTTGAAGATCCTGTATACAGTCATCTGTGCGATGTTGATTCCAGTTTTGTTTTATGTCTTCAGTCCGGCTTTGTTAGCGAGATCAATTCACGATGGTGGATTGGGGGATACGAATGTGAAGGAAACGGTGCTTATGGAGGAAGAGTCGTCTGAGAAAGAAGCATATCGGTCAATGTTATCGTTGGTCATTCCAGCATACAACGAAGAGCTTAGGTTGCCTATCATGTTGAACGAAACTCTCTCGTTCCTTGAAAAGAAAGGGGATGAGGTGGTCAAAACTTTGGCTGAAGCGTGTAAAAGAAAACACATTCGTGGTAAAAAATCACTAAATAGACCGTTCGAGGTATTGTTAATTGATGATGGATCGACGGATAATACATCGGATGTATTCAAGAGATTCGTGAACAAAAATAAATCGACATATTCGTTTGCAACGTTTCGTTTGATTCGTCTAACCGAAAATAGGGGCAAAGGGGCAGCACTTAAGGCTGGAATGATACGAGCAAGATCTGAGTTTTCATTGATGGTCGATGCGGACGGCGCAACGGATATCAACGATTTGTTGTCCCTATCAAGAGGAATGAATGCGCATCATATTGTTATCGGGTCAAGAGCTCATTTAGCAAAAAAATCGAAGGCGAAAAGGACATTTATTCGGAACCTTTTAATGATCGCATTTCATTTCTTTGTATCGATATTATGCTCTGCTTCGATAAATGACACGCAATGTGGTTTTAAGTTATTTACGAGACAAGCGTCGTATTGTCTCTTTTCTAACCTACATCTCCAGCGATGGGCCTTTGACACAGAAATTATAATTTTGGCTGAAAAGTTGAAGATACCCATGAACGAAATAGGTGTAAACTGGCAAGAAATAGAAGGATCTAAATTGGATACATCAAAGTTTGCGCTAATTGTTGCCAGTGTTGGAATGTTAAGGGATATGATATGTGTAAATTTGTGCTATTCGCTTGGAATTTGGAAATTTCCTTCGTACATATCAGCAGATGTAAATTAAATATTGTCGCGAGCTTCAACAATTTGCTAGAGATTAAAATACGTTACAAAAGCACATCTTATGTCGCAGCATGAAAGGATCGAGAGAAGGCATAAATACAAACAGGAAATTATGGTCATAAATATTTAAAAGTTCACTTAGTTTTCCGACAAGAGAATTAGGAACCTAGAAAAATATTAAGCGTAAAACTGTATTGGTAGGCAGGAGGGCAGTATCACAAATTCATTCAGAGACTCCATATGTTTTCAATTTTATCCAAAGGTTGTCCATCTATTGCTCGAACGAACCTAAATACTTCGACCACTCCGACTTCAAACTCTAGCAGTTCTTCACCTGCAAGAGGCTCATTATTATAAGTAATCGATCGAGCACTTGAGCCTTTTGTTAGGTCTTCGTTCAATCTCAAACCGCATGACCCATCTGGACTGCCTCCCATGGAAATATATCTAGAAGTGCTCATCATAAATTGTTCCAAAAGAGCATCGGTTTCATCTGTGTCTGTAGATCCAATTGAACCAGGACTCCAAGGATAATTTTTGGCTTCAGGATGGAGACTAAATAGAAAACACCCTCCATCGCCATAAACACTTGAACTTTTGTGCCATTTCTCTGTTGCAAATGCACCAATAATGGAATTGTTGTCAAGTACCTCAATCAAGATGAGTGTGTGTTTGGCTTTGGCACAATGGGTATAGAATCTCTCTAGCGTACGTCCATGCACATTTGTTGAATATATACAATCGATTTTTGTATCCTGAAATGTTCTAGGTAGCCACTCAGCAATATGAGCTCTCTTAATTGAATCTTTGGCAAGAACAAAAGGGGTGCTTTCTTCGGACGAAATAAAACCAATGGGGCGGATAGGATCTTGGCCACTTAACTCAATTTGAGATCTTGCCCACTTTTGATTTCGAACATTTCTTCTGTCCAAAAACTTTTGTTTTGGAAATCTACATCGCTTTCTGTGAACGTTTCCCCACGCTCCATAAGCAATGCGAATGACTTCATCGAAGTCAAATTTTGAATCATGGGTAAAATCTTTCAATTGCTTCCACCACGATTGGGTATCTCTTAAATTCATCGATTTAAGCTGCTTCTTATAGATGGCCAGTAAAGCGACTCCGAACCGAAATATTACAGTTTGCCCTTCAAGAGTGAAAAAGTCCATAATTCTCATAACATATCTAAACGGTAAGATGGGAATAAAGAATCGGTTAAATATCGGTTCCAGCCCAATTGGTGAAAGGGCGCCTATTTCTGTCATCTCTTTCGCAGTTTTCGGATAGAACCGTTTCACCAAGTCACCAAAAGTCCGGCAGTTTGAGTAATAATCTAATTGCGTAGAGGACATAAATTTAGTTCCACCGTGTTCGATCATTTCTCGAACTGTTTGATATACACATGACTCAGGCATATACATTAACAAAATGGAAACAATATCAGGTAGCATAGGACAGTGATTGACTCCAAGCATATGCTCGACACATAGTAAAACCTTTGTTAACGGCAGTCTTTCTCGGATACCAAAATCTTCGTCGCGTTGTTTTCGAATGTCCTCTTCTTCGGTGACTGTTAATTTTTTCTGCAAGAACAACGGGTATAAATCTTGATACTGCAAGGCATCAGAATTATCTGGGAAACATTCCTTAGTAACCAAGTCCCATCCGTGTTCAATCGCACGTATTTTCCCCAAGGTTGCATTGGTATCTGCTTGATACGATGGCATCTGAGCGTTTGAGAGAAAGCATACGTTGCTAATCCACACCGCACAACGAAGATATCCCGGCACACCATCCCCTCCTTTCATCATGATGAGCTCTTTTCGCTTTTCAGGATTCGGGAGAGGTGGCTTATCGGGCCACCCAGTGGAGACAGAAATATCCTGACTGATCGAAATGTTTCGGAGGGCATCATGTGAAAGAATAAAGTGATTATGCAATGCTGCTCGCAGCTGCTCCGCGTTCTCTTCTATATCCGCGTCTGTCATTTCAACGTCGCCCCGTATTTGGATGTTTGTGAGTTCTCCCTATCTACCTTATATCAAGTAATTATAATGAGTGTCTGGGATAGGAGAGAAAGAGTGAATCCGTTATTTATCATTAGTGGTTAGCTCTTTGTGTTTATTCCAAGAGGATACTTTCATTTCATTTTTTTAGAGATGCCGAATGCCGTATGCCGAGGCCGGTGAAATTTTTGGCGACAAACGTATAGTCAAATCGATTGTTGGGAATACATTCTAAAGTTCGCGTTTCGACTTTCGACCTGGCATCATCGGCATATCGGCAACTCTGCTATTTCACATTTGTATCAGCGTTGCTGCAAATTCTTCGAAACCATGAGTAAAATGTATGATCCTCCCGCCTCGTTTGAAGGCAAAGTGACTCCGTATCCGGCAGCGGCGAAGGAGCGAGATGCGGTAAGAGCAAGAAATAAGGTTTGCATGGTACTTCTATGAATATCTAACTTATTCGAAACCGTTACTATATCGTGCAAAAGCGGGGAAGAGCGATCGACCCAGTAGGTTATTTGAATGAATTGGAACAACGGGGGCGGGAGAAGGCTGTTGCGATTGAGATAGTGAAGCTTGCTAGGCAGGATGTTATCCATTGCTACAGAAAAGAAGGTGTGAATCACTATGAAAACTGCAAGGATGTTGTTAAAAAATATATTGATTTGATTCAAGCACCCGATTACGGAGCAGTTAAACCAGAATAAATTCCTACAAGATATAATGCCGATAATTGCACCATCATTAGAATTGTCCAGTAAATTATCCAAGGATCACGATTACGTATAGATTTACATTTCACGGCCATGTACCTACTCAGCAAATTAGTTTTGTGTAAGCTCGTCTGGCTATATATTCTTCCAAGACGAAGTATTTTATCAGCTAGTTAGTTATGATATTCACACACGCTTAATCACACATCATAATTTCTGTCTATACAAATCATATTGCCTATCTGCACAAGTTTATCTTTGTCTTTCGTTTACTCTAAAACGTCGTAGGAAACATTGTATGGAACCTCTCTCATTTTAAGTGGTGCACTCTACAGAAGCTTCATTTCTTAAAAGCGTTTGTAATAAGCAAGATTTTTGGATATATATTATTTTGCGTTCTACTCATACTCGTACTCGTGAAACGCCGATACATGAACATATGAGGTCGTACCGCATAACAAATAGAATCCTATGTATATCATTTCAACATTTACACCTCCTACGTCTTAGTTTTGCCATCAAAAGACCAATTAGTAAAGGTTGATGTCGTGATAGCATTCTTCCTTCCTTTTATGTAGTCACAATCTCTTGTCACCTCTCCAAGGACACCCCTCTGCTTTTGTCCCTGAATTTTGACGCATTGACATTATTTAACGACATAAAATACTAATCTAGTATTTTGACACTATCTAGAATCGACTACATCATTAATACATGTACAGAACTTTCCAATTTTCAGACGATCGGACAAGGCCAGGTAGACAAACAACTCAATATTTTAAGTTGTGTTAAGTGACGACATCCATTATCTCACCTACTAACAAACAGAAAAGAGAGCTAAGATTATGATTGGTTTTTCATTTAGTCCTGGGGGACTTCTATTTCCTTACCACCTCGGGGTAATTTCGTCTCTCGTCAAAACTGGCCATCTGACCCCTCATACACCAATTGCTGGTTCAAGTGCTGGAGCAATCGCCGTCGCGTCTCACGCAGCAGGCGTCTCTCCCCGTGATGCACTGGAAGGATGTGTCCGTATGTGTGAGGATTGCAATGGTATTGCTCAGGGTCGTCTCATGCCATTGTTAGAACGTGAGCTGGAGGAGTTATTGCCTCAGAATGCACATGAAATTGTGAGGGAACGTCCGGGCTTCACGGGGTTGGCGTATAAAGAGATATTTCCGATATCGAAAAATGTTTTAAGTAGCGAGTTTGATTCACGTGAGGATTTGAAGGAGGCTGTTTGCAACAGTAGTATGTTTCCTTTTTTTACATCTCCGTGGCCTTGCCTCATTCGACCACCATCATCCAATGGCAACGCTAATGAAGACCGTAGTGAGATGAACCTTGGTACTGATTATAGTAGCATGTTGAGCAATGTTTTGCCAAGGTTTATTGTCGATGGATACTTTACAGTTCCGAGGGAGAGATTCGGTTGTCCAGTAATCGATGAGTACACGACCAGGACTGTTACGGTTTCGGTAATCCCGCACGATATCATTAATCTCACGGTATCCAGCCAATGTGACCAAATATCACCAAGATTACGGGGTAACTCTGCGGAAGAAAATGCAGAGGATCTAAACAATTTGTTCCAAGCTGCAGTAAGTCCATCATCACGTGAAGACTTATTTTCTCTTTTTGATAGAGGACAGACTGATGCAGAAGAATGGTCAATCAAACACGGGTCTTGACAGCGTACATAACATCATAGATATTTTTTTATTTGTGTTGTTCTCAAGTATACAGATGAAGTCTCGATATTTTCACTACCCAATTGATTTTTACCTTGTTACGCAGATCGTCTCAAGTTCTATTAATGAAAGAAAAATACTGTGTCAAGAGCGTAAATGTATGTTGATGACAATATGTTGATAAAATTTGTTGCCTGTATTTTTTATCTTGACTGAATCAATGTGTCGACGTCCAACTTCAGGTATTGTACTTGCCGTGTCGTTGACTCTGCGAGCAAGTAAAAAGTAAACGACATATTGAAGATATGTCAGTGAAAAAGTTCCTATAAGTCTTGCTGTCAAGGTTCGTTACTCGAACATCTATGATAGTATCTGTCGATTTCTTCCAGAAAGCTCGAATTTATTGATTATCGCGATCAGTTGGTTGGGTATATTGTTCAATTTATCGACACAAAACTGCGATTTCACTCTTATAAGAGTCATTTCTATGCTATCGTTGAGCAAAATTTGGAACATTTCAAGGACATGTGAGTTGGTTCGTAAACAGGGAGGAATGAGAGTGATGAAGGAAGATGAGCTTTGACATTGGGCAAATGCTGCGTGGAATACTATGCTATCTTGACAAACCGGCATGAATGGAAGATTTTATTCTAATGCCAGGTATGATGTCACTGATAAAGAAAAAAGGGATTGAAAGAAAAGACGACAAGATAATCTAGCCACCTCAACCAACAAGAATTGAGGTTTTTTTGTAAATTTAATGAAAATATCGATAACATCATTTTTCAACCCGATGCTCATCCTAGTTTAATCAATAATATTTTCTGTGCACATTAGATTGATTTCTTCCAAGTTATCCAATACTGCTGCTGATCCTTTTCCTCCAAATTGATCATCGCTGGTAAAATCGCTCGCGGAAAAGCGACCGATCCGTTGCTTTTACAAGCAACACATTGCTAAACAATCATCTAAATTGACTATACATGGATCATTTATACTCTAGTTTATGCCATAATTGCGTGTAACATCTCATTTTTGGTGGATGCTGTCAATACAAGAGTGTTGTACTGGAGACTGGAGGTCAACTTTTTGCTAAATCGGAGAAATTCGCATTCGAGCTAAGTTGTTATAACCCAGCACTAAGAGAGTCTCAGAGTGAGCACTCTTCTCAAACAAACTTACACGTTCAAACATAGAATAACATCTCGATAACCTCAACCATGACGAGCGCTAAGGAATTGCTCTCAAAACTGAAATCTCAGGTAGACATTGATGTCGACGGAGGAAAGCAAACATTGAACGAACTGAAGGTTCTTCTAATCGATGCATCGACTGATGAGGATAGATTGATCAAACTCACCGCCCTCGAATACGGGGTGCTTCTTAGTGTCGCCGATGACGATATGGAGGCGTTCCAACGAAATATGGCTCAAGCTAAGGCGTTATATCACAGCGGGCTTTCAACAAGTGAAAGCTTTAAAATTATGGGCCTTAATTTAATGGCGTTGCTTGTAGATGCGGAGACGAATCTGTCTGAGTTTCATTCTGAGCTTGAGCTTATTTACGACAATGAAGTGGCCATGTCGAGTCCATACATATCTTTCCCGGTCATGCTAGAAAGGAGATTGATGGTAGGGAGCTACAATTTGGCCTCTGCTGGTGAAATTCCAGACCCTTCATACTCATTTTTTATGGAAAGTCTCATGTTAACTGTTCGTGATTCGATTGCGAGGTGTCTCGAGAGTTCGTTTCGAACGTTGTCGCTCCCTGCTGCCCAAGATATGTTAGGATTTGACACGATGGAAGAGCTTAAGGAATATATGGAGGAGTTGCACCAGGATTGGATTGTTGAAGATGGGGAGCTTTGCTTTCAACCTCCGCCACTTGGTCGACAGGCAAGCGACGTTCCTTCTATGAAGCTCCTTACTCAAAGTCTTACATATGCGACAGAATTGGAACGAATAGTATAATGCGTGATTAAGTTTTAGATCAAGTTTGGGTTGTAAGAAGATTTATGATGTTTCTCGTTGTTATCCTGAGTTTTTTATAGCATTCTGTTTCGACGTAGCTACGATCCTTTTCGATATAACCTAATAGAAAGCTGTGTCTTTGAAGCATGTGACGGTTATAGACTAGCAGTCGTACCCACAAAAGTAAATTCATAATAGAAATATCACACATCACTAACATGTAAAAAGGCTAAACTGTGTCGTATCATCATGGTGTACAGAGTCGACTCTACGTGAATTATGGTGGGGAGCAATTATGATGTTTCTCGTTGTTATCCTGAACGTTTTTATAGTATCCTGTTTCGACGTAGCTACGATCCTTTTCGATAGAACCTAATAGAAAGCTGTGACTTTGAAGCATGTGACGGTTATAGACTAGCAGTCGTACCCACAAAAATAAATTCATAATAGAAATATCACACATCACTAACATGTAAAAAGGCTAAACTGTGTCGTGTCACCATGGTGTACAGAGTCGACTCTACATGAATTATGGTGGGGAGCATTGCCTATTTATATAGATAAGAACTAGTAATCATTCAAAAATTTACAATGTTAATATTCATTTACTTAATTATATCCGGTATCGTGTTAGCATAGTATTACAACAGGTAGGAAAGCATTAGCGACAGTAGCATCATTTATGAATAAGTTGTCTTAAGACCTGTTACATAACCCAGTAGCTTTGGCATTCAGCAGTCATCGAAGTAACTCGCGACTCTTGAGAAACGTTAGCTGCATCGAATGCGGCATCACAGCCCTCCCATGCCCAATAAGTTTCATCGACGTTGGCAAGGCGTGAAGCTTCAATAAGGCGACGTTCCATGGCAGCGAGGGAAAGGACATCTTCGTTGCTCCAATCCCAGTAAGCAGCTTTGCCTGACCGCGAAGATTCTCCAGCGCGAACAAGTCTCGCAACGATTTCTTCAGTATCTAGACAAGCCTTCTCTTTGTTCTTCATGGACCGAGAGTGAGAGATGTAAGATGGGTCCCATTTCCAATAAGAATTATCTTCGGAAACTATTTCCTCCCTAACGCATCCACGACTGGAAGAATCCCGTACAAGCCTTTCTTCAATAGCAGAACCTGAAAGAGCACTGAGGGGTTTTGTCTTGGATCGAACATGACGATTGATACGCTCCTTCTTGTTTTCCCAGCTCCAATAATCGTCGCTGACACTATTGCTATCTTCATCGTCATGTTCATCCTCCATAGTCGCATCTCGAACAAGATTCTTAACGATGTGATCGGTGCAAAGCACATCGGGGGACTTCCATTCCCAGTAAGACTCCTTCTCAACCTCCATCTTCTCAGCGGCATTGGCTTCGGCGGGAGAGTTCCAAGTCCAATAGTTCGCACTTTGCTCAGCTCGTTCTGCGTCAGCTCGTCGAGCAGCATCTGTAACAAGCTTGCGTTCAATATAGGTAGCAGAGAAAGTTTTGTTGTCCTGAGCAGCCTCGCTGGCTTCCCAGTACCAGTAGTTAGTGCTATCGACACCACTCGATGTGGTTGCTGGCCTTGCAGTAGTTGTATCCTCAACAATGCGGGAGACTTTGTTAAGATTGTTGTTACGACTGCTATACTCAATGACGCCACTGGGTGTGCTTGTCGTGGAAGTACCTTCCTGAAGGTCAATCAGGCGGCTTAGATCTTCCGTAGAGAGAGTTCGAAGGGTCTTAAGTTGCTTGTTAGGCGGCATGATGTAGTTATTATTGTAGGAATAGTGTTGGGGTTGTTGTTTGTTCTTGAGTCGTTGTTAAACACCGTGACTTTTTTTGTTTTTATGGTAAAAAGTGAAAAATAGATTCGTGTTTTCGAGATTTGAAATAGTTTAAAACGTACCCTGCAGACTACAGACCTCAGACCTCATTGAGTGCGTGGATGATGCGTGATTGAAGATCAGAAAATAACTGTACCTCGTAAAATTCTACGTGTTCTGTGACACTTTTCCACAGCAAATTCAAAATTTGTGATGCTAGTGGTGTCAATAATCATTGGTTTATCTTGAGGTTCGCATATTCGCCTATGTTCACAAGTAGGAAGAGTCATCCAGTCAGTCTGTGTCAATACCTAGCACAATTACATCGCATGTTCTTTCGGTGTGTTTACTAATTTCGCATAAGATATCTACAATTCTTATGTACTTCTTTCCGTCGTCTTTTAATCGTCATCATCCAGTCGGTGTCAAAACTGACGTTTGGGAACACAATTACATCGAATGTTCTTTGGATGTGTGTATTTTGAAACAAGTGCACTTTATCGGTCTTTTATACTTCTCTCCTCGTCGCCCTTGGCCATTGTCACGATCAACGCGAACCATATTAGGAAAGCCAGCTATCAGCTGCTGTGTTGGGGTTATCGGGAATCTTTCATATATATTTAAGGCTGGTTCTTACGTCACGCGGTCGGTGCGGATCCGCACCGACCACAGCCGCACCCATTTCGTTCTTACGTGCTGAACATCCGCACCTACACACAGTTGTAAAATAAGTACGGTAATTACCGGTATCGGATTTTCCAACTTTTCTTTTTCGTCTTCATATCCCCAAAAAAGAGCGAACTTTGTGCCATACGACAATCATCCATTTTATATCAAATAATCATCCTTCACCATCACATCCCTCTTTCGTGAGAAAATGAACAACTTTGCATTCGCTTACACAACGCCAT
>Ga0115008_10003362_pt1 | contig 13253 bp, 10 predicted proteins | sample FraStrMetagenome_FD_87164 | JGI IMG/M metagenome (GOLD analysis project Ga0115008, IMG submission 87164) | Marine eukaryotic phytoplankton communities from Arctic Ocean - Fram Strait ARC3M Metagenome | ecosystem: Environmental > Aquatic > Marine > Oceanic | place: Fram Strait | collected...
ATTACTATTCGCGACATTTGAATCCCCTCTAACCTAAATTTGTTTGGCCTCATATTTGAGACGGTTATCCAATTCGTTTTCTTTCAGGTTGTTGCAAAGGAAGTACTTCAAATAAAGTACTTTAAATAAAGTGCTCTAAATTAAAGTGCTTTGATGTGACGTCAGCTGTTCATATGAATGAACAAGTTGCGTTGCACCAAACTTCGGCTTTGAAACATTTTGAAAGAAAATACCAGTGAGTGTTTCTAAGTGTTCCCGGAGGCTTAGATAAGGGCGCTCTGACAAAGTGGGGTATACCTCTGATGAGCGGTTGTAGTAGCGGGATGAAAACACAAATCGACCCTCTGGGCCGATTCGTACAACGATTTTTATCATCGTGATTTGGACTGTGCTGAAACACTTTTCGCCGTTATACCAAGTTAATTTACACATCAGCGACTTTATTTAGCGTGGGGCTTGCGACGGTGCTCTTAGGACCTGATTAAATCTTGAGGACTGTAGCGATTTGATGGACATTGGCGGTAAACGTTTGTTCGTGGGTTAGGATATAATTTTGCGGTTTCAGCCACTTAGAGCTTTTTTGTGGAGGCGTTTCTTGCCCTTTTTCCTAACTAATAGTGAATTCTCGGACTACCAATCAAAAGGTTTTCTCATTCGAGAGCGCGTCTTTTCGGCATCTGAGTTGTCTTTACTTAGGTCAGCGGCTCAGCAAGCACAAACGGACGCGGTCGAGTTGATTCAGCAAGGCGCGGCTCAGGGTCGTAAAATTCAGCCTTATGCGTTAGATGGTAACCGCTTTACGGACATAGATTTTATTACTGTGCAATTTGAGCATGGGGTGGCCAATGATGCTGTTCGTGTCATTGAGCCGGTTAATGAATTGAGTGAGCAGTTCGATGCCTTAATTGACGAGCCGCGGCTGACCCAGCCCATGCAGCAAATAGTTGGCACCGACGAACTGGCTTTGTGGACGGCTAAACTAAATCTAAAACCGGCGAAAGAGGGTTCAGGCTTTCGTTGGCACCAAGACTCACCGTATTGGATCCATGATTGTGATCATGTAGACCAGTTACCTAACGTCATGGTTTTGTTTGATGATGCGGATGCGTCAAATGGTTGCCTGCGCGTGATTCAGGGCAGCCACAAAAATGGGCGTTTGCCAGGGTGTGAGGATGGCTCGCAATTACAGGGCTTTTTTACGCATCCCACTGCTTTTTCCGAACAAGACCAAGTGTTGATGGAAGCACCGGCTGGGTCCGTGGTGTTTTTTGATCCGCATATTGTTCACGGTTCTCAGCCAAACCATTCAGATGCGCCGCGTCGCGCCATCATTATTACCTACCAACCGGCAGGCTACCCGGCCCTCAAGAGCCGAGTGGTTAGACCTGTCCTAAAATCATTCAACCCATGACCCTTTAGACATCACCTTGGTAATCGTTCTGCTGTGTTTGATGTTTTCCAGTGGATTGTCGCTGAGCAATACTAAGTCAGCTGCCATACCCACTTTGATTTGTCCCATAGTGCCCTCTAACCCCAAGAACTCAGCTGGCGTAACCGTGGCTGAATAAAGCGCTTGCTGGGTGCTCATGCCGCTGGCAACCAACAACTCTAATTCGGTGTGCAGACTGTAACCGGGAATGCCTAGGCCAATCGGCGTATCTGTGCCTGCACCAATGGGCACGCCTCGTTCCAACAATCTAGCAATTAAAAACTGACTCCAGTTAGCGAAGGTATGGTCGATGTCTAAGCTATTGGCGCTGAGTAGGTTGATTCTCGCCTGCCAGTTTTTCAGCACGTTTTGCGGCAATGCTGTCGCCGCTTCTGGCCAATCGGCTCGTTCAAAGGGTTTAAGCATGAGCACAGTGTTCAGGCGCAGCGTGGGCACCTGAATAGTATTGGTTAGGGCATCTAGTACTGCGTCGCAGCGGGTCTCATCATAGGCCTTAATGGCAGGAATACGCTGTGCGCTGTGTAGTTCACTGCGCAAGGTATGTCCTAAGCCTTCGGTAAACCCCGTTATTTTGGCTTGCCGCTGCACCAACAAGTCTTGCCAGTTTGCTGCACAAGCCAGTTCAATGTTGCGCAAATGCTCCATGGAGCCGGCTATTGGGCCTGCTACATCTGCGGTCATCATAAGCGGTACGTGGGACGCTATGGGCATTTCTAGTTGTTTTGCCGCCGCCGCAAGGCTGTTGTAGGTAGCAGGATCTATGAGTTCATAGATTTTAATAAAGTCAGCACCGGCGGATTTGAGCGCGGTGACTGTGGCCATTGCAGATTCTTCGCCAGAAACACCTGTGCCAAGGGGCGGGCGGCTGGGGTCGCTGCCGTCATACACTACAAACTTGCCGTCTAATAACGGGCCAGAAAAATAGATTCTGGGTGTGGGTGTGTCTTGAAGCGCTTCGCGAAGCGCGGCAAGTTTTGTTACATCGCCGCCAGTGTCTCTAACGCTGGTCACACCGTAGCGCAAAAACAGCTCAGGCATGACATCTGTTAGCGCTTCGTCATAAAGAAAATGCACGTGCATGTCCCAAAGGCCTGGAATCAAAAATTGCCCGGTCGCGTCTACAATATGATCAGTATCGTTAGAATTGGTGGCAGTCGAGGTTTCATCTACAGGGCCAACGTAAACAATTTTATCTTCTTGGATCACTACCTGTTGTTGGGTCGCCAGTCCGTCTACCGGATCTACTATATTGACGTTATTGATAATGGTCTTTGGTGCTGCGGGCGTCTCTTGGGTTGTCTGCGGTTTAGAGCAAGCCAATAACGTGCAACACAAACCAGCAATCATTAGCACTTTAGTGATTAATCGCGAGCGCGCACTGTGGTTAACCAGCAGTGGGCTGGTGTATTTTGCTGCGGTGTACTTACTCATTAAATCTGCCTTTTATAGGTGTGAAGGGCGGCTGCGTATTGATGCTAGGCATGTGCTGGTTATCTATTTTTGATCTGGGTGATGAGTGCATCTTCGTCAGGAAAAGTGCCCGTTTGTTTTTTGCTATAAACCAAGGCGTCACCGTGCATAACTTCGAAGACGCCGCCTCCGGCCTCAATCAACTCAACTTCTAGCGCAAATTCAGATTTTAGTTTTGCAGCCAAACTGACCGCCTGTGGCGCGTAGTTTCACTGCACGCAATAAGTAATAGAAAATGTCATTGGCGGTTCCTAGGTTGGCCCTTGAAGGTTCGATGCTGCGACCCGTGAAGATAGTCCCGGCACCCTAGAGAGTCAATTTAGAACGTCAATTTAGGGGGCAATTTAGGGAGGCAATTGGCGATTTTTCAAAGGCCTTCACTAAATCTGCTTTTGCGCTTTATATCAGTATCTTATATCAGTCCCTTACGCCTAGGTTTAGAATTTTTCTCGTTGTTGTATAGTCTTTTGCTCTAATTATAAGCAGAGATTTTCTATGAGCGTTAAGTATTACGACTGGACCGCCTATCACGCCAATATGCGCGGTAATAAGGTAGCGATCATCGATTTAGACACCCGCAACGAGCTGACTTATGCGCAGTTAGATCAACGCGCCGAGCGGCTGGCGGCATGGTTGCAAAGCCAAGGTGTGACCAAGGGAGATCGCGTTGCGCTGCTTACGCCAAATTGTCCTGAGGTTTTTGAAGCCGAGTTTGCTTGCGCAAAGATTGGCGCCATCTGTATTCCCCTCAACTGGCGTTTAACAGTGCCGGAGCTGGAATATATTCTTAATGACTCCACCCCCAAGGTGTTGATATTTGATCAGACCTTTAGCGAGCAAGCCGCTGCGTTGCAGGACCTTTGCAGCTTTGCCCATACTTTAGAGGTGGCTATGGAGAACGCCGGTTCAAGCTACGAACTGGCGTTGGCAGGGGCAGATGAAAAGTGTCAAGCCATTGAGTGCACGCACGATGATGTTGCCATGATTATGTATACCTCGGGTACCACCGGCCACCCCAAGGGCGCCATGATTACCTTTGGTATGAATCTATACAACGCCATCAACCTAGGCATGCCTGCTGGGGTGAATGCCAACACGGTGCAACTGGTGATTTTGCCCTTGTTCCACACAGGCGGCATGAACTGCTACGCCAACCCTGTTCTGCACGCCGGTGGACAAATTTTGCTGATGCGCGAGTTTGAGCCTGGTCGTGCGCTGTTGATTATTGGCGATGCTAACTTAGGCGTTACTCATTTCTTTGGTGTACCCGCGCCTTATCAATTTATGATGCAACACCCTGACTTTGAGTCTACGGACCTCAGCCGTATACAAACCGCTGGTGTGGGTGGCGCACCGTGCGCAGAAGCCATTCTTTCCGGCTGGATCGACCGCGGCGTGTCGTTAATCCAAGGTTGGGGTATGACTGAAACCAGCCCCGGCGGTACCTGCTTAGATGCAGCGGATGTGCTGCGTAAAATTGGTTCTGCGGGTAAGCCGTTGCTGCACACGGAAGTTAAGATTGTTGACGACGAAGGTGCAGAGTTGCCTTGGGGCGAAGTAGGGGAATTGCTCATTCGTGGGCCAAATATTACCCCTGGCTATTGGAACAAACCTGAAGCAACAAAAGATGCCTTTGTGGAGGGTTGGTTGAAGACGGGCGATGCTGCACGTTTTGACGATGAAGGATTTATTTACATCGTTGACCGCTGGAAGGACATGTACATTTCGGGGGGTGAAAACGTCTACCCAGCAGAAGTAGAAAACGTGCTATACCAACTGCCTCAGGTGGCAGAGGCCGCAATTATTGGTGTGCCCGATGATCGCTGGGGCGAAACCGGAAAAGCAGTGTTGGTACTTAAGCCAGATGCCCAGCTATCTGCCGATGAGGTTATTGGTCACTGTTTAGGTAAATTGGCGAAGTTCAAGGTGCCTGCAAGTGTTGAATTTATTCAGGCCTTGCCGCGCAATGCCACAGGCAAAGTACTGAAGCGAACTCTGCGGGACCAGTATGTTGCAACGGATGCGCCGGCTATAAGCTAAGGTTTCTTGCGCAGTAGATTTGTTGCGCTCTAGTGTTTAGGAAGGTGAAGGAAGGTGAAGGACGGCTTATGACTGTTTAGCGCATCCTAGGGGAAAACGCAGTCTTACTAAATTAAATGAGAGAGGAGTGGTGTTATGAGTGAATCAATTTCCCAGACCGGGACAATGGATGATGATATGTCAGCAGAGCAGATGCAGACTATCTTGGACCGTCAGAAACAGGCTTATTTGGCCGACGGTGTAGTGTCTACCAAACTGCGTATTGATCGTCTTGAACGTGCGGTAAACGTTTTAAAGAGCAACCAAAAAGAGTTGGTTGAGGCCATGTCTGCAGACTTCGGTCATCGCAGTGAACATCAGTCTATATTTACTGATATTGCCTCTGCCATTGGTCCTATTCGGCATGCGCAAAAGCATTTGGCTGGTTGGCAGAAGAAGCAAAAGCGTAAAGTGACACCGGGCATATTGGCGTTACTGGGTGCCAAGGCTTGGGTTGAATATCAGCCTTTGGGCGTTGTGGGGGTTATTAGCCCTTGGAATTTCCCAGTGAATTTAACCTTCACGCCACTGGCCGGTATTTTGGCTGCGGGTAACCGCTGCATGATTAAGCCCAGCGAATACACGCCGGAGACCTCTAAAGCAATGGCGGCGGCAATTGCCAAAGAGTTTGATGCCGATGAAATTGCTGTCATCACAGGTGGCCCTGAAACAGGCGCTAACTTCTCTGGCCTTGCCTTTGATCATTTGCTGTTCACGGGTGCAACGTCTGTTGCTAAGCACGTGATGCGCGCGGCGGCGGCGAATTTGGTGCCTGTGACCTTAGAGCTAGGGGGCAAGTCGCCGGTAGTGATTTCTCGCACAGCGCCCATGGCGGCCACAACGGACGCATTAATGGCAGGCAAAATGCTCAACGCCGGGCAAATTTGTTTGGCACCAGATTATGTATTTGTACCCTCAGAGCGCATGGGTGAGTTTGTTGAATCCAGCAAAAAGTCTGTGGCGAAAATGTACCCAACGCTGGTAGATAACCCAGATTACACATCAATTGTTAATGGCCGCCATTTTGATCGTATTAATCAATACGTTGAAGAGGCCAAGGAAGCAGGTGTTGAGGTAGTAGAAATTAATCCGGCTAATGAAGATTTTCGTCAGCAACCGACTAACAAGATTGCGCCAACGCTGTTGATTAACCCGCCGGAAGATTCAGCGGTCATGCAGGAAGAAATTTTTGGTCCGGTGATGCCGGTTAAGTCTTATGAGCATATGGACGAAACAATCGATTACGTTAATGATCATGACCGTCCGTTGGGCCTGTACTACTTTGGTAACGATCAAAAAGAAGTGGATAAAGTTTTAGGAGAAACCACCTCAGGGGGTGTCACCCTGAATGATGTATTGATGCATATCTCCCAAGAGAACTTGCCCTTTGGCGGCATCGGTCCGTCGGGTACCGGTTCTTATCACGGTGAAGATGGCTTCCGCGCTTTCAGTCATACCAAGGCGGTCTATCAGCAGGCTAAATTTAATCCGGCAGAAATGTTGGGTTTACGTCCGCCTTATGGAGATAAGTTGCTGAACTTGCTCAAGGGCCAAATGAAGTAACAGCTTGCAAATCTCATCCGCCTCTACTTGTTGTTTAAGCAGGGGCGGACTGATGGTCTCTTCCTCTTAGCCAGGGTTTTTCGGCATTGCCGGTACGCCCTCGGCTAACTCCACCCAATTTTGCTTACTGCCACTCCACACGTGAAACTGCGGTGCGAACTCTGAGGTGTCGTCTAAAGTACCCGTTTTCAAGTAGATCATCTCAGCTTGGCTGGGCACCTTGGAATAAATAGGTGAACCGCAGTCGCCGCAGAAAAAACGCTCTACCGCATCGCCACTGTCTGTGTCTGCGTCTTTATACAGCTTAGGTTGCCCGTGGTTGATGTGGAACTCAGGGACGGGTACACCGGCCAATGTTGAAAACGCTGACCCGGCTTGGCGCTGGCAATTCTTACAGTGGCAAACGCCAGTCATTGCAGGTGGGTTGTCTAAACTATATTTGATCTCGCCGCATAGGCATTGTCCGGTTGTAGACATGGTGGTGCTCCCTCTCTTTATTGTTCTAATTTAGTCTAAAGTTTTTGTTGTTAAAACCAATGGGGTGACGATGCCGTTTTATATCGTCCATATCAAGGGCATCTGGCGTGTCGCGGACAACAAGATTTACCCAGGGTAGGCCAGCGCAGTTTTCTCCTGAACTATTTGCTGCCGCATTATTTTCTCCCGTACTAATTTCTCCGCGCACTTTTATCTCGAATAGGGGTCTGTTGGGCGGTGATTTGCTGTAGCATCTGCACCGTTATCCATCTCGGCTAGGCTATGCTGCGTATTCAAAATGTACTCCTCAACCCCGGGCTTAATTGTGGCTTTGACCATGACTTTTTGCCTGGTGGAATGACCGTTGTACTTGGGCGTAATCAGGCTGGCAAAACCAATTTATGTCGGCTTATTGCCGGCTTATCTACCCAAGCTGTTGGCGAGCTGTCGTTAAACAATGCCCCGCTGAATAAACTCAGCCCGCAAAAGCGTTCAGTGGCGGTGGTCTTCCAAGCTTTTGTTAATTATCCCAATTGGTCTGTGCAGCAAAATATTGCGTCTCCTATGGTGGCAGCGGGTAAAGACAAAGCGTACATCCAAAGTCGAGTGGCAGAGCTGGCAGCAAAACTTGGGCTGGGTGAGTTACTTCAGCGCATGCCCAATGAACTATCCGGTGGCCAGCAACAGCGTCTGGCGATTGCCCGCGCCTTAGCTAAAGAAGCCCAGGTTTTACTGTTAGATGAGCCGTTGGTGAACTTAGATTACAAGTTGCGTGAAGCGCTGGCCTTGGAACTGCGCAGTCTTTTAGATGACAGTGATACCACGGTTATCTATACCACCACAGACCCCAAGGATGCCTTCACGCTGGGAGACGATTTGTTGCTGCTAGAGGGTGGTAACAAGTTGCAGGCTGGAGCGCCACTCAGCGTTTATCAAACACCCAAGACCTTCGCCGCAGCCAATCTAATGAGCGACCCCGGTATCAACACGTTTACTTGGTCCTCACTCTCTGACCAGGCATTTGCTCAACAATGTCAGACCGCCAGTGGTGTTTCCAAACGGGGGGGTGTTAGACCCGAACATCTATTTTTTGTCGCTAAGAGCGAGTTCAACGCAGAAGAATGCGTTGGCTTTGACCTGCAAGTTTCGGCGCTAGAAACCAGTGGGGACGAAACTTTTGTCCATGGTGTAGTGCAGGCCTCCAACCTTGGATTCTCTGACCCTAGATTCTCTGACCTTGGATTCTCTGACACTGGATTGTCTGACTCTGGATTGCGAGATCAACCTTCATGGGTTGTGCGCAGTCCGGGTATGCTCAATTTCAGCCAAGGACAAGTACTGTTAGTGGCCGTTCAAAAACGCGATATTCTCGCTTTTGGTGGGCAGTAACATGGCGAATATTGTTCTCGACCAACTAGGCTTTGCCTATCCTGGTGCTTTAGAGCCGACGTTGCTGCCGCTGTCTGTAGAGATTAAAGACGGTGAGGCGTTTGCTTTATTAGGGGCATCCGGCGCCGGTAAAACTACGCTGCTGAATTTGCTCTCAGGACTATTGGTGCCCACAACTGGCAGAATATTATTTGATGGTGTAGATGTGTCTAGCCAGTCTGGTAGTCAGCGTAATCTTGCCCAGGTGTTTCAATTTCCCGTGCTTTATGAATCTTTAACTATTGCAGATAATTTGGCGTTTCCATTACGCGCAAGAAAAGCCGTTAACGGATTTTCTGCTGCCGATATTGCGTCGCGGGTAGCAAAAATTGCTGGCGAGTTAGAGATTGAAAACCTACTCAAGCGTAAGCCAAAAACTCTGTCGTTGTTTCAGAAGCAGTTGGTAGCCATCGGTCGCGCATTGATGCGCCCAGATGTTTCAGTGGTTTTATTAGATGAGCCTTTAACCGCGGTAGAGCCTCGGACCAAGTGGCAGCTGCGCCAAAGCCTTAAGCGGTTACAGGAAGAGCTTGGGGTGACCATGATCTATGTCACCCATGATCAGACCGAAGCGTTGACCTTTGCTGATCGCGTGGCGGTTATGGCGGATGGAAAAATTTTGCAGACCGCCTCGCCCCAAGAGGTGTATGAGCATCCTGCCCACGAATTTGTTGGCTTCTTTATTGGCAGCCCCGGTATGAATTTTGTCGCAATAGATTCGGCTACCCCAGCGCCAATGTATGCAGCGAGTGGCGTTGATCAATCCGCACAGCGCATAGGCTTTAGGCCTGAGTGGGCGCGGTTAGAGCACCCGCCCATGACTCACCCATTATCCGCAGTACATTGGCTGGGCAGAGTCACGCATTGTCAAATTCTGGGCACCCAAGATGGCGCGCCAGTGGGCATTACCACGCTTGCAAGTGAGGTGGGAGAGTTAAAGGTGCGCGGCGCAATTAACGCCACCGTTGGAGAGGAGATCATGGTTGTTGTGGACAGATGTGTCAGCTTTTGCGCCGAGCACTATGTGGCCACACACTATGCTCAGAGCAGTACTGTCCAGCTGACAAATCCTGTTGGGGATGAATAATGGCGATTAACAAACCTTACAATAATCGCGCCTGGCTTGGCGTGCTGCCGGTACTGCTCATTGTCGCATTCAGTGCGGTCATTCCATTGATGACGGTGGTGAATTATTCGGTCCAAGACATTTTAGATTTCAACAGCCGCTTTTATGTGGGCTTGGACTGGTACCGTGAAACACTACAAGACCCGCGCTTTATTGAGGCCTTTGGGCGTCAGGTACTTTTTAGCTTAAGCGTGTTGGCCATTGAAATACCTTTGGGCATATTGGTGGCGAGAGGATTGCCAAAGAGCGGGGCCTGGACTTCTGTATTACTGATCTTGCTTGCAGTACCGCTGCTTATTCCATGGAACGTGGTGGGGACTATCTGGCAGATTTATGCGCGCTCAGATATTGGTTTGTTAGGCGTGGGGTTGAACGAATTAGGGTTGGCGTTTAACTACACATCTAACCCTACCCATGCGTGGCTCACTTTGATCGCAATGGATGTGTGGCATTGGACCTCGCTGGTTGCGTTGCTGTCCTTTGCGGGTTTGACCTCAGTACCACCGGCCTACTACCAAGCGGCTGAGTTAGATGGCGCCAGCAAATGGCAGGTGTTTCGTTATGTTGAAATGCCGCGGTTGGGCGGCGTGTTGGTCATTGCTGTGTTACTGCGTTTGATGGACAGCTTTATGATTTACACCGAACCCTTTGTGCTCACAGGCGGTGGCCCCGGTAACGCCACAACATTTTTGAGTCAGTATCTGGCGACCATGGCCGTGGGGCAATTTGACCTAGGACCGGCGGCGGCCTTCTCCGTGATCTACTTCTTATTCATTCTGTTGTTCTGTTGGATTTTTTATAACAGCGTCATGACAGACGAGACGGTAGAGGATGCGGTAGAAAATACAGCGAACAACAATGAGGCACGCCATCATGACTAGTGTTAGCCGTTGGGTGTTGGTGTTTTATTGTATTTATTTGCTGCTGCCGCTGTATTGGTTAATGACCATGGCGCTGCGCACCAACAGCGACATCACCGGCAAGTTTGAGGTGATTCCTAGTCATCCAACCCTCGCCAATTTCGCTGAGATAGTTTCTAACCCCGTTTGGTATCAGGCTTTCGGTAATTCATTGAGCTATGTGGTGTTGAATACCCTCATCTCAATATGCGTTGCGTTGCCCGCGGCTTACGTGTTTTCACGTTATCGCTTTCTGGGTGATCGACAATTGTTCTTTTGGTTGCTGACCAATCGCATGGCGCCGCCAGCGGTATTTTTGCTGCCGTTCTTTCAGCTTTATTCCTCTATCGGTTTGTTTGATACACCCCTTGCTGTGGCGCTGGCCCACTGTCTGTTTACGGTGCCGCTGTCGGTATGGATTTTGGAAGGTTTTATGTCAGGTGTGCCCTCAGAGGTAGATGAAATGGCCAAGATTGATGGGCATAGTTTTGCCTATTTCTTCTTCCGCATTTTTATCCCCATCAATAGGGGCGCCATAGGCGTGACCTTGTTCTTCTGCTTTATGTTCAGTTGGGTTGAGTTGCTGCTGGCGCGCACCCTAACGGGCAGTACCACTAAACCCATTGTGGTGGTCATGACCCGGACCGTGAGCGCCTCGGGACTAGACTGGGGCGTGTTAGCCGCGGCGGGGGCATTGACCGTGGTACCCGGCATTATTGTGGTGTGGTTTGTGCGCAAGCACCTGGTCAAGGGTTTTGCCCTGGGGCGGGTCTAATGAGTTGGATGGCGTGGACAACACCCACAATGATTTTCTTTATCGGCATTGGCGTGTCATTACTGTTGCTGACGCTGGCCGAGCTAAAGTGGCCCACCGTGCTCGCGAAAGGATTTTTGCCTTTAGTGACCACGCGCGGCGACCGGTTTTTTATCAGTCTTCTGAGCGCAGCATTTATTCATTTGTTTTGGCTGGCACTCATCCCTGGAGATGTTTTGCTCGGCTCAGCCATTGCTCTGGTATGGGCCAGCTTGGTTATGACAAAGGGCTAGCGGCATTTTACGCCAGCTTTCACAGTGTCTTGTTAGACACAATATTTTAGACGCAATATTGATCGGCTAAATCATTATACTGCGGCTCAGATGCGATGCAGTTCAGACAAAGATTTAAACAAAAGTTTAGAGACGAAAGAGGAGATGGGGATGCAAAAGCTTATAGGGTTAATGGGGTTGAGTATTGTGCTCAGCCTGCTTGCCAGTTGTGGGGGCGAAGAGGACAAGGCCGTAAGTGCTGAGATTCAAACAATGGATTTCGCCGCCAATGCCAATAAATGGGTGAAAGATGAGTTTCAACCCTCAACCCTAAGCCCAGCACAGGCTCAAAGCGAGATGGCATGGTTTACCCAAGCGGCGCAGCCGTTTCGTGGCATGTCCATTAATGTGGTCTCCGAAACGCTGACAACCCACGAGTATGAAAGCGCAACGCTAGCTCAAGCTTTCTTTGAGATCACCGGTATTCGAGTTAACCACGACCTCATTCAAGAGGGCGATGTGATAGAGAAGCTGCAAACGCAAATGCAGTCTGGTGAGAACGTCTACGACGCTTACATCAATGACTCCGACTTGATTGGCACGCATTCGCGCTACGGTTATGTAGTGGCGCTGAGTGATTTCATGGCAGGCGAGGGCGCGGATGTAACCTCACCTACCTTGGATTTAGACGACTTCATCGGCATCAGTTTTACCACGGGTTCAGACGGTAAAATTTATCAGTTACCAGATCAACAGTTCGCTAATCTTTACTGGTTTCGCTATGACTGGTTTTCCAACGAGGAACTTCAGGCAAAGTTTGCAGAGCTATATGGTTACGATTTAGGTGTACCGATTAACTGGTCAGCTTACGAAGACATCGCTGAATTCTTCTCCACCCATGTGGGTGAAATAGACGGCAAGAAAGTTTATGGGCATATGGACTACGGTAAAAAAGATCCGTCCCTAGGCTGGCGTTTTACCGATGCATGGTTGTCCATGGCCGGTGCAGGTGATGTAGGTATTCCTAATGGCCTGCCGGTAGATGAGTGGGGTATTCGAGTAGAAAATTGTCGTCCAGTAGGATCGTCTGTGACTCGCGGCGGCGCAGCTAACGGCCCGGCTGCTGTTTACGCGCTGCAAAAGTATATTGATTGGTTGCAGGCCTACGCGCCCAGCGAAGCGCCAGGTATGACTTTTTCTGAGTCTGGTCCTGTGCCAGCCCAAGGCCATATTGCGCAACAGATATTTTGGTACACCACATTTACTGCGGACATGATCAAAGACGGTTTGGCGGTAGTCAATGAAGACGGCACACCTAAGTGGCGTATGGCGCCTTCCCCCCATGGACCTTATTGGGAAGAGGGTATGAAGCTGGGTTACCAGGACACTGGTGCGTGGACCTTGTTAAAATCTACACCGTTAGATCGACGTAAAGCGGCATGGCTTTATGCGCAGTTTGTGACCTCAAAAACCGTATCACTGAAGAAAACTGTGGTAGGTCTTACGCCCATTCGTGACTCGGATATTCGCTCTCAAGCCATGACCGATTTGGCGCCTAAGCTAGGTGGATTGGTGGAGTTCTACCGCAGTTCAGCGCGCACGGCTTGGACCCCAACAGGGACCAATGTGCCTGATTATCCAAAGCTTGCGCAGCTGTGGTGGGCAAACGTTGCCAATGCTGTGAGTGGTCAAGTCAGTGCGCAGGACGCCATGGACAGTTTGGCCAGCCAGCAAG
>Ga0115008_10003363_pt1 | contig 13252 bp, 13 predicted proteins | sample FraStrMetagenome_FD_87164 | JGI IMG/M metagenome (GOLD analysis project Ga0115008, IMG submission 87164) | Marine eukaryotic phytoplankton communities from Arctic Ocean - Fram Strait ARC3M Metagenome | ecosystem: Environmental > Aquatic > Marine > Oceanic | place: Fram Strait | collected...
ATTCCCATAATCAAACGAAGTATACTTATCACCTTCTATTATATACATTATACATTTCCTTTCTAAAAGAGCTTCTTCCGAGTTTTTAAATTGATTTATTTGATCATGATATTTTTTTGTTGTAAAGTTTGAAGTCTTTATAATTAGGATTCTATTCTTCCATATATGCTTTTTTAAATCTTGCCCGTAAGTGTAATTACAAGCAAAAGAAAACATGATGATGCCAATTATATTTATAGACAATACCTTATATACATTCATTATTCTGATTTTTTAGGATCTGCGTCCCAAATTAAATATTTTAATAAAACAAAACTAGTAAAAATATAAACAAAGGTTTTCAAAATAAAACTCTTAATAATACTACTTAATTTTTATCACGGTGATTTTATTTTCATTGATTTTTTGGACAATAATTCATGTTTATTGAAGTACAGAACACTAAGACCTCTTGGGTAAAATCAAGACTTTTCTGATAGATTGCTTCTCAGGATTAAAAATTTTTAAATTCATAGTTTTTTAAACCATATCATTAATCATACCGGTACTTTCAATATGTTTTTTTAGTAAAAAGAGTACAATTTATGTTGTGTATTACGAACGTATATTTATAATTTCATTGCTTCATTGGAGTTGATGTCATTTATTTTCTTACCATTGAATTATTTATTTTAAAAAATAATCACTAAATTATGGGGTATAAAACAATATTATAATGAAAAGAAGTTTAGTAATGCTGTTTGTATTTGCATTTTTTTGCACTCAAACGGGTTGTGATATTTATTCCTCAGGTTTTTCAAGTGGGGGACAAGGGTTTAACAATGGTCAAAATTCGTACCCTCCTAACTGGACATTTAATCAAGGGAAATATTATTATTATTCACAATGGTATACCAGACTTCCTAGTAATTTTTCAGGTTCTTATTTTCATAACGGATATTGGCACACTGCTCATGGAAATTCAAACAATGGAAATACAACGTCATATCCACCTGGCTGGCAGAGTAATTTGAATAACTATTATTATTCTAGAGGTTGGCATTCTAGACTGTCAAGTTCATATCGTGGGACCTATTTTTATAATGGATCCTGGCGCACGGCACATGGCACCTCAAACAACGGTAACGACCATTCAAAACCCTCAGGTTGGCAATGGAACCAAGGCAAATATTATTATTATTCACAATGGCATAGTAGGCTTCCTAGCAATTTTAATGGTTCCTATTATCATAATGGTTCTTGGCATACTGCCCATGGAAATTCAGACAATGGCAATAATGGTGGCTATCCTTCTGGCTGGCAGTTCAATAAAGGAAAATATTATTATCAATCTAGTTGGCATAGTAGGCTTCCTAGTAATTATACTGGAAGGTATTTTCACAACGGTCTTTGGCGTACTTCTCATGGCAATTCAAATAATGGAAACCACGGTGGTTATCCACCGGGATGGCAATCGAATCAAGGCAAGTATTATTATCAATCTTCATGGCACACCAGAATGCCTAGTAATTTTAGTGGGAAGTATTTTCACAATGGTTCCTGGCATACAGCACACGGGAACTCAAATAATGGAATCCAAAACGGCTATCCTTCCGGTTGGCAGACCAATCAAGGGAAGTATTATTACCAATCAGGATGGCATAGTAGACTACCAAGTAATTTTAATGGTCGATACTTTTACAATAGACAATGGCACACAGCACACGGAAGTTCAAATAATGGAGGACAAGGATATAACCCAGGGAATAGAACGAAGAACTAATGAATATATCTTTAGATATTATTTTATAAATACTTTGTATATTTAATTTTACATATAACTCTTTGCATATTATTTTCTGTCTAGCAGTCCGTAGGTAATTAAAAATTTTGGATAGGAACCGGAGTTCTCTAGGGCCTCAGATTTTCCTTGTTTAATTTCAATGTTTGTAATTGGATACTCTTGTTTAAGATAATTGGTTGCTTTTTTCATAACAATTTCTTTTCGTATTCTGGTCAAACTGTCTATGAGTTTACTTTCGGTTATCTGCCTGATTGCACTTGTGATACTTAAAGAGTCGTTGCCTATTTTCTTAAAAATGTAGTTTTTAAAATTAGTTTCATTTTTTAAATAGTCATCTCCTGTGTCTTTATTAAATTGATTTCCTATAAACTCAGCTGCTATAGCTTCAGAGATCAGCGTTGAGTCTACATAATAAGTCATTGTTATTTTTAAGGAATCTTTTTTTCGCTCTAAATCTAATAATTTCGACAATTGTCTCTCGTGTTTTGGACTAAGAATAGAATCGGTATAGGTAAAATTCAGTTCTTCTAATTCCTTTGGATCACCACCCACTAGACCCACTAAAAAATTAATAGGCGCTGCTACTGTTTTACCAATAACATTTTTAAAGGTTTTCCAGATTATCGGGCCAAGATCTGTACTTGGATCATTTAAATTTCCTTTTACTGGAATATCTAATTCAACATCTCCGTTTTTATCTGTCAATAAAAAGAAAGCAAACTTCAATGGTAAATCATAGAGTCCTCCTTTAGAGTTTTCTAGTGATGCATTTTTGACAATGAGTTTATTTTCACTAACAATTTGTCCATTTGTTAATTTTGATTTTGAAAAATAGTACATATCACCTTTCAAAATTCGATGGCCCATATAGTAATCCGTATAAATATTAAGATCTTGTAATAAAAAATTTTCTACTGCAATATTTATAGTAGAATTTAAATAATTATTCGGATCAATCCCTAACTCAGACTTTAAGGAACCACGTTTATTGAGTAACATTGTTGCATAAAGATCTATCCATTTGCTCTTATTGGTAATGCTATCTGAATCTATTTTAATATTACTCAGATTGTAATTAAAAGGTTTTCCTGTTAAATTATCGGTATAATCTAAGACCCCATTGCTTAGCGTTAATTTGTTTATTTTGTAATTTATAAACTGCGCTGCTTTTGATGTGATGGTATCAGATGTAATTTCAGAAATATTCTCGTCTTTAGGATCATCTAGCTTAAAAATTTGAAAGAAATTATTCGAAATAGAATCTAACTGAAAAAATGTGTAAGAACCTTCAACTGTTAAAGAGGCGAGTTCATAATTATTATTAAAATAATCAATAGACTCAAGTTCTGTGTTCATCTGTTCGGCAGACAGAAATGTTTTTCCGTTAGAATCAACCATTTCAAAATCATTAACACTAACTGAACCAGACAAAATCGATTTTATTGCTTCATTAGTGTTGCCTTTAATTTTTATTTGAGAATTTAAACGACCTTTAAAATCATTAATTTCTGCATACTCTGAGATATATTCATAAAACGGATTGAGGTATAAGTCTTTTATTGTAACAAGTGCATCAAATTCACCATCTATAGGGTTTATATTTAAAGCCGATTGAAAGTACCCGCCATTTTCAAAGTTAAATTTCAAATCAGCATTACTTTTTTCTTTTTGGTTCCAACCTATATGTGGAATCATGAATGAGAAATCTTTAATATGTGTTTCTTTATCAACATTTTTATCGTCGAAATAGAAATTAGATTTTTTTAACTCAATGTTGGAGATACTGAATTTATAAGTTTCTGAAACGTCTGTGTTTAAAGAGTCTTCTGGCTGGGAATAAAAAGTTACTAAATCGTCAAAATTAAAGGTTGAATCCTTCATAATGATTTTAGCCATTAGTCCTCTCATATACAGCTCTTCGATTTCAATTTTAGCTTTAAATAATTGTAAAGGTTCTAAGTTTACAATAAGTGTATCTAAAGTTGTAAACTCATCTTTATCATTACTTTCAAACATCTTAAAATCATAGACTTTAACTGTACTTGAGAAGTAATTGTATTTTAATTTACCAATATCTATTTTTCGACCAATAAGTTCTTTGCTATTGTTTACAGCATAATTTTTTATAATATTTGGTAAAAAAAATAGAAATAGAATAATTACTAGGAATACACCAATTAATATTTTTTTCCCTTTACTCATATTTTTTAAAGTTTATTTCAAATAACATACTCATAATTCTAATGGTTTTCAAAATATTTATATAGGATTCTTTCTCTGCCGGAGCGGAAAGGTAATTAATTTGTTTGAGTTTATATTTAGTTAATTTCACAACAATTAATTATGTGTTTTTAATTGTGATTGGTTTTTTTTCAAGCCTATAACTTGGTTTCTTTAATTTAGTCATTATTTTTATTTGAATAAATATAGTGAGTCTTTCGTAAATATATATAACCTGTAATTAGATCGCTTAACCCAACTAGACCATAGCTAGTATTTCTAATAAATTGATATTATTCTTTGACTCCCATTTAATTAAGAACCTAGAATTTAATCAGTAGTTTTTATTTCAACTTAATACTTGTTATATAGAGTTTTATGAGTTGAAGTTTATGTTTTAACTCTTGTAGTAAAGACTTTATTATTTTTTATTATAATTAGGTTCTAATTAAATTGAAAAAAAAAGAGCTGTTATGAAACGGCTCTTTTTTAACTACAATCAATAAATCCCCCAACTTATGATTGTCATCACTAAATAAATCAACTTAATTAACTATGATGTAAACTTACAATATATACTAGATGTATATATAATTCTTTCGACAAGATTAACTAATGGTTCGGTGAGTAGATGTTTTCAATCGATTAATGGATAATTTAATAATCGATAAAGAAAGTAAAAACACAATATCAGCGATTAAAGTATAAGTAGAAAAAATACATACAATACAATACCTAAATTTAAAAGTGTTTTGTTATTGGATTACATATTTTGATCGCATAGTTTTTTAAATATGTATTTGTCTATCTATCTGCTGGTCTAATGAAATAAAAGTTTCTGTTCTAGAGACTCCTTTAATATTTTGGATATCTTTATTTAAAAGGTGCATTAAATGTTCATTGTTTTTACAAAGAATTTTTATAAAAACAGCATAATTACCAGTTGTATAGTGACTTTCTACAACTTCAGGGATTTCTTTTAACCTTTTTATTGCTGAAGAATATTGATTAGACGAATCTAAAAATACACCTATAAATGCCGTAGTTGTATATCCTAAAGATTTTGAGTTAATAATCATTCTATAACCATCAATTAGGTTCGATTTTTCTAGTTTTCGCAAACGTTGATGTATTGCAGCTCCAGAAATACCAACCTCTCTAGCAATACTTAAAACTGGTGTTCTGGCATCTTTTACTAATCTTTTAATGATTATTTTATCAATTCCGTCAATTTTCATGGTAATCAAAATTTGGGATAAAGATAAAAAAAATAGAGTATACAAACTGTATGCTCTATTTTAGATTTATTCATTAGATCTTAAACTATTATTTCATTTCAAAATCTTCCATAAATTTAGTGGTGTAATTTCCAGCAATATAATCCGGATGATCCATTAATTGTCTGTGAAAAGGAATTGTAGTCTTTACACCTTCAATTACAAATTCATCTAAAGCACGTTTCATTTTATTAATTGATTCTTCTCTTGTTTGAGCGGTTACAATCAACTTTGCAATCATAGAATCATAGTTAGAGGGAATCATATAGCCTGCGTACACATGAGTATCTATTCTAATTCCATGGCCTCCTGGAGCATGAAATGTTGTAATTTTCCCTGGAGAGGGTCTAAAATTATTATAAGGGTCTTCTGCATTAATTCTACATTCAATAGAATGCATTTTCGGATAGTAATTTTTACCGGAAATTGGCACACCAAACGCTACGAGGATTTGTTCTCTAACCAAATCATAATTTACAACTTCTTCAGTAATGGGATGTTCTACCTGAATACGGGTATTCATTTCCATAAAATAGAAGTTTCTATGCTTATCTACCAAAAACTCTACAGTTCCTGCTCCTTCGTATTTAATATATTCTGCAGCTTTTACAGCAGCATCTCCCATTTTTTTTCTCAATTCATCGGTCATAAAAGGAGAAGGAGTTTCTTCTGTTAGTTTTTGATGACGTCTTTGTACGGAACAATCTCTTTCCGATAAATGGCATGCTTTTCCAAAAGAGTCTCCAACAATTTGAATTTCTATATGACGAGGTTCTTCTATTAACTTCTCCATATACATATCATCATTCCCAAAAGCTGCCTTAGATTCTTGTCTTGCAGAATCCCAAGCTTCTTTTAAATCTTCAGCTTTCCAAACAGCACGCATTCCTTTTCCACCTCCACCAGCAGAGGCTTTTAACATTACTGGATAGACAGTTTCTTGAGCTATTTTTTCACATTCTTCAAAAGTTTCAATAACACCCTCACTGCCTGGAACAACAGGAACACCTGCCTCTATCATGGTAGATTTTGCATTGGCTTTATCTCCCATTCTGTCTATCATATTTCCAGTGGCGCCAATGAACTTAATATTATGCTCTTCGCATAAATTTGAAAATTTAGCATTCTCGGATAAAAACCCATATCCTGGGTGAATTGCATCTGCATTTGTAATTTCTGCAGCGGCAATAATGTTAGACATTTTTAAGTAAGATTCACTACTTTGTGCTGGTCCAATACAAACAGCTTCATCTGCAAAACGAACATGTAAACTTTCTGCGTCTGCAGTAGAATATACAGCGACCGTTTTTATTCCCATTTCTTTACAGGTTCTAATTACACGCAGTGCAATTTCTCCTCTATTGGCAATTAATATCTTTTTAAACATAATCTTCTAATTTTCAACAATCAAAACAAATTCGAGCAAAATTCACGAATTAAGAATCAAAAATTGGATTGATATTTATGATGGATCTACTAAAAATAATGGTTGATCAAATTCAACAGGAGAAGAATCATCTACTAAAACTTTTACAATTGTACCAGAAACCTCAGATTCTATTTCGTTAAATAATTTCATTGCTTCAATAATACAGACTGTGTCACCAACATTCACCTTTGATCCAACCTCTGTGAAATTTGGTTTATCTGGAGCTGATTTTCTATAAAAAGTTCCAATAATTGGAGATTTTATGGTGATGTATTTAGCATCATCATCTGTATTGTTTACGGCAGGAGCGGGAGCTTCTACAGCAGCAACTGGAGTAGCAACTTGTTGTAAAGGAGCCATTGGCGCTGCTTGTACAATCGTAGTTTCTGTTTTTTCTGAACCAGTTTTAATTGTAATTTTTATATCTTCCATTTCTAACTTTACCTCGCTAGCGCCAGATTTTGCTACAAATTTTATAAGATTTTGAATTTCTTTGATATCCATATTTCTTATTGTTTTGGTTTTATGAATTGTATGCCCATTTTAAGTAGATAGCTCCCCATGTGAAACCACCACCAAACGCTGCAAAAATTAAGTTATCTCCTTTTTTTAATTGATTTTCATAATCTGCTAATAATAAGGGTAAAGTAGCAGAAGTTGTATTTCCGTATTTGTGTATGTTCATCATTACTTTTTCAGAACCTACACCTACTCTTTTTGCAGTTGCTTCTATGATTCTTTTATTGGCTTGATGAGCTACTAACCACTGAATATCTTTTTCAGTTAAATTGTTTCTTGTCAACATTTTTTCTGAAACATCAGCCATGTTAGAAACTGCATATTTAAATACTGTTTTTCCTTCTTGATGTACAAAATGTTGTTTATTTCTAATTGTTTCTTCACTTGGAGGTAGAATTGAACCACCCGCATCAATTTTTAAGAAATCTCTTCCAATTCCATCACTTCTTAAGTACTCATCTTGTAATCCTAAGCCTTCATTGTTTGGTTCAAATAATGCTGCACCAGCTCCATCGCCAAAAATAATACATGTTGCTCTGTCTGAATAATCGATAATGGAAGACATTTTATCTGCTCCAATTAATAATATTTTTTTATACCTACCAGATTCTATGTAGCTAGATGCAGTAGACATTCCGTACAAAAAACTAGAACAAGCTGCTTGTAAATCGAAAGCAAATGCATTTACAGCGCCAATTTCGGTTGCTGTATAAACTGCTGTGGATGCTACCAGTAGGTCTGGTGTAGCAGTTGCTACAATTACCATATCTATTTCTTCAGGTTTTACATTTGATTTTTGAAGCAAATCTTGAGCGGCCTTAATAGCCATAAAGGAAGTTCCTTTGCCTTCTCCTTTTAATATTCTTCTTTCTTTTATCCCTGTTCTACTAGTAATCCAATCATCATTGGTATCTACTAAGGTTTCTAACTCTTTATTTGTTAGTGCGTATTCAGGAACATATTTCCCAACTGCTGAAATAGCTGCAGTGATTTTTGTCATAATAATTATTTGTTTCCAACGTAATTTTAGAATATCAAAGAAATGAAATTTATTTCACTTTTTAAGATAAAAAACATCAAAAAGGTCTATTTTTTGATAAAAAACATAAAAAAAACTCTCAAAATGAGAGTTTTTTTTATGTTTACTAAAAGGTACTACTAAGCTTCTGCTACGGCAGATTCTAAAACAATTTGACCTCTGTAGTATAGTTTTCCTTCATGCCAGTGAGCTCTGTGGTATAAATGAGCTTCTCCAGTTGTTGGGTCTGTAGCAATCTGTTGATAAGATGCTTTATAATGTGTTCTCCTTTTATCTCTTCTAGTTTTGGATATTTTTCTTTTAGGATGTGCCATTTTATGTCTTTTTTTCTGTTATTAAATTCTTTAATTTATCCCACCTTGGGTCTATTTTTTCAATAGTTTTCTCTTCTTTTATTTCTAATTCTTTAAGTTTATTTAGCGCTTCAGACTGCATAGTACCATCTAAAACTTTGGGATGAATTCTTTTCGTTGGTATTGAGAGAACAATAGTTTCGTAAAGATATTGCGCAATACTAAATTGATATACACCATGCGGTATGATTAATATATCTTCATTTTCATCATTAAACTCTGGTCCAAAATTTACAACGAGGTATGAAGTCGTTTTTATTGGTTGATCAAAAGGTTCGTTAGTCGTATCACAAGGTACATTAACGGTTCCGCTTATTGTAAAATTAAGCTCAAAAAGTGTGCTTTTTTTCACAAAATTTAAATCAACTTTAATGGATGAGTTAAAAAATTCATCATAATTAAATGCTTCAAAGAACGTATTATCAATTTGATATTCAAATAAATGATTTCCTTCTTTTAATCCTACAAACTGTATGTTGAATTGTTTCAAGTCTTTCATTATCAATCATGAATTGAGCGTGCAAAGATATAAAAAAATGTTTTTATACAATCTTTTATATCAAAAAAATATTTAGTATTTTTTATCTTACTCAAAGAGGGTTTTTTGTAAGCTCTTTGTATTGTTTTCTAGATTTAAAAATTTTAATAGCAGTAAATAAAGCCTCTGTAAAAGAAGATTGACTTGCTTGATTTTTTCCAGCAATGTCAAATCCAGTTCCATGATCAGGAGAGGTTCTGATTCCGCTTAAACCTGCTGTAAAATTAACACCTTTCCCAAATGAGAGCGCTTTAAATGGTGCTAAGCCTTGATCGTGATACATCGCTAAAACTCCATCGAATTGTTTGTAGGTTTCCGAGCCAAAGAATCCATCAGCAGCATACGGTCCAAAAACTAATTTGCCACTATCTCTAATTTGAGAAACTGTAGGTTTTATTATTTCGTCATCCTCTTTACCAATAACTCCTTTGTCTCCACAATGAGGATTTAGCGCTAAAACAGCAATTTTTGGTTTATTAATACCAAAATCTTTAATTAAAGATGTGTGCATGGTTTCTACTTTTGCCTTAATTAATTCAGGCGTAATGGTTTCAGTTACTTTAGAAATTGGAATATGACCTGTAATTAGTCCAATTCTTAATTCATCAGTCATTAATATCATTAAACTTTTTCCATCTAGTTTATCTTCTAGATATTCTGTATGGCCTGGAAAATCAAATGTTTCAGATTGTATTGTCTCCTTATTTATAGGTGCTGTTAATAGTACATCTATAGATTTGTTTTTTAGATGATTAACCGCAAACTCTAGAGACTTAGCAGCATATTCACCTGAAGATTTTGTAGCGTGTCCTAATTTTATTTCAACATCTTCTTTACAGATAGTTAGCAAATTGACTTTGTTATGAGTAATTTGATTAATTGAAGATATGCCTTGAACAGCAATCTCAAAATCTAAGGCTTTCTTATGAAACGATATTACTTTAGTTGAACTAAATAAAACAGGGGTACAAAACTCCAGCATTCTTTTGTCTTTAAAAGTCTTTAGAATTACTTCTATTCCAATTCCATTTATATCACCAATTGAAATACCAACAATAATTTTATTTAATTTATCCATATTAACTCTCGTAATATTCTTATTTTTGATGTTTTGCAAAAGTAACCAAATTTTACTGAAATGTTTACTGGAATTATTGAAACACTTGGCGTAGTTAAAAATATTGTCAAAGAACAAGAAAATGTTCATTTTACGATTAAAAGCGATATTACAAAAGAACTTAAAATTGATCAAAGTGTAGCTCACAACGGGGTGTGTTTAACTGTTATTGCTATAGATAAAGATGAATATACAGTCACGGCTATTAAAGAAACTTTAACAAAAACAAATATTGGTAAGCTAAATCTTTACGATGAGGTAAATTTAGAAAGAGCAATGAAACTTGGCGATCGATTGGATGGGCATATTGTTCAAGGACATGTTGATGAAACTGGAACCTGTACATCAATAAAAGATGATAAAGGAAGTGTTGTTTTTACTTTTTCTTATCATTCTAAAAACAATAACATCACTATAGAAAAAGGGTCTGTTACTGTTAATGGAGTTAGCTTAACAGTTGTTAATTCCAAAAAAGATAGTTTTAGTGTAGCCATTATTCCTTACACTTTAGAAAACACAATTTTTAAGAACATTTCAAAAAATGACAATGTTAATTTAGAATTTGATGTAATTGGAAAATATGTTAGTAGGTTGACTAATATCTAAAAAATTATTCTTTAATTTTTTTAATTCCGTAAATTAAACCAGACAAAAATAAGAATAAAAGACCGCCATTTATTGGTAAGCCAGGTGGTGGTGGTGGTGGTACAGGCGGAGGTAAAACCTGACTGTAGGCTACACATATAAAGAATGTAGCTGTAAATAGCGTTATGTATAATTTTTTCTTCATTTTATATCCCCCCAGATTAAAACTTTGAAATCTATGTCTACTTACAAATATATGATTTTTAATTGTATATAAAAATATATATAAAGTGGTCCCACTTGGGCTCGAACCAAGGACCCTCTGATTATGAGTCAGATGCTCTAACCAACTGAGCTATGGGACCAAAATTATTGGGTGCAAATGTACTATTTTTATTAATAGTTGCAAGATAAAATTTAAAAATTGTTTTAGACAGATCTTTGCATTAATTTTAAGCCAAATAATTTTAATTTTTCTTTATTGGAGTTAGATATATTTAATGTAGGTAATGTTTCAAAAGCTTTTTGAGTGTAAAGTTCTATTTTATCTTTCACTAAATTAGGAATATCATTTTTTTCAAAAATAGCTTTTACATCTTTTATTTTTAAAGTGTTGTCTTCAATTTTTTGAGTGTAGTAATTTTTTAATTTTTTTGAATCCTCTGCTTCGGCAATTTGCAATGCCTTTAAGTATAAATAGGTTTTTTTATTCTCAATAATATCACCTCCAATTTGTTTCCCAAAGGTTTTTGGATCTCCAAAAGCATCTAAATAATCATCTTGTAACTGAAAAGCAAGACCTAAATTTAAGCCGAAATCATAAATTAAATTGGCATTTTCTTCATTTGTTTCTGCTACAATTGCTCCCATTTTTAGTGCTGCAGCAACTAAAACTGAAGTTTTTAAACGAATCATATCTATATATTCATCTATTGTAACATCTTTTCTAGTTTCAAAATCAACATCTAATTGCTGACCATCACAAACCTCTATAGCTGTTTTACTGAACAATTTTGCTAATTTCTGAAAAATTACAGGATCATAATTTTCAAAATATTGATACGCCAAAATTAACATAGCGTCACCAGACAGTATTCCTGTGCTAATATCCCACTTTTCATGAACAGTTTCTTTGCCACGCCTTAGAGGAGCATCATCCATAATATCATCATGTACAAGCGTGAAATTGTGAAAAACCTCTACAGCTAGTGCAGCAGGCATTGCTTTCTTAAAATCTTTAGCAAAGATATCCGCCGCCATTAAGGTTAAAATTGGTCGCATTCTTTTACCTCCCAACTTCAAGATATAATCAATGGGCTCATATAAGTTTTTGGGCTCTTTAATCCAATCCTTAGCTTCTAAGTATTTTAAAAATTCTTTTTGATAATGTGAAATATCCAAAACTTTATTTTTTTTGTAAAAATAATACAAAGAAATTCTTCTTTTTAATCTAAATGTTAAAAAATTACTAAAACTTTGGAAACTATATTTGTTTCCAAAGTTTCCATTTGTATCTTTGCACTTAATATTATGAGAGAGAAAATACTAGAAAAATCGAATGAACTCTTCTTAAATTTAGGTTTTAAGAGTGTTACTATGGACGAAATATCAGGAGCTTTGGGGGTTTCTAAAAAAACACTTTACAAATACTTTAATAATAAAACTTCTTTAATAGATGCAGTTACAGAACATATGTTTAATATTATTTGTAAGAGTATAGATACTATTTGTGATCAAAGATTAAAACCTATAGACGAATTATTTCATATTAAGCGCATTGTGATGGAGCATTTAAAAGACGAAAAATCATCGCCTTTATACCAGCTTCAGAAATATTATCCAGTAATATATTCATCTCTAAAACAAAAGCAGTTTCTAGTAATGCAAGAAACTATTCAAAATAATTTGAAAAGAGGTGTTCAAACTGGAGTATATAGACCTTCTATTGATATAGATTTTATTAGTAGAATTTATTTTTCTGGAATGATTAGTATCAAAGATCAACAAATATTTCCGCTAAAAAAATACGCTATGAATACATTAACAAGCTATTATTTAGAATATCACTTAAGAGGGATTAGCACAGAAAAAGGAATTCAAGAATTAGAAAATCAATTAAAACTGAAATAGAAAACATGAAAAAAATAATTTTGGCTTGTTTGTATTCTTGTTTTTGCATTGCAACAAATGCACAAGATAAAACGATGACACTATCTTTACAAGATGCTATAAATTTTGCTCTAGAAAATAGTTACAATATTAAAGTGGCAAAAAATGATATTAGATCTGCAAAAGAAACTGTTTGGGAAACTACTGCTGTTGGATTACCTCAAATAAATGCATCGTTAGATTATCAAAACTTTTTAAAACAACCTGTTTCGTTATTGCCTGC
>Ga0115008_10003364_pt1 | contig 13246 bp, 11 predicted proteins | sample FraStrMetagenome_FD_87164 | JGI IMG/M metagenome (GOLD analysis project Ga0115008, IMG submission 87164) | Marine eukaryotic phytoplankton communities from Arctic Ocean - Fram Strait ARC3M Metagenome | ecosystem: Environmental > Aquatic > Marine > Oceanic | place: Fram Strait | collected...
ACCACAGCCAAGGGAGATCATGTGGGGGAGATTGAAAGATTCATCCAGACCATCAAAGGAAAGTGCAGATGCATTAGTTCAGAGATGCGAGAGATAGGCATTACCCATTTACCAATTGCTAAAATCAAAGCAACGATTGCTTTTTGTTGTCATGTGGCAAAACGCTTTGAGATCCAGGTCGGGGGTGTCACAAGAGTATGCGCCTAGAGAATTAGTACTTCGATGGCAACTCGACTACAAAAAACATATGAAAGCAAGGTTCGGCGCCAATTGCGAGGTATCCGAACATCTAGACAATATCAATACACAAAAAGCGCGTACGGCATCTGCCGTATGCTTAGGCCCAACAGGCAATATGCAAGGAACCTACAAATTTTTCAATCTATTGACAGGGCATGTGATCAAGAGACACAGCTTCACTGTCCTTCCGTATCCAAACCGAATGATTCGGCTAGTTCATAAATGGGGAGTTCGTAGCAAACAACAAAGCGATTTACTCTTTAAAAATAGGAAAAATGAGGATTTTACCTGGAGTAATGAAGACGTGGATCTCATAACGGACAACGCCATGGAATTGCCTCCTGCTCCTTTTTCTGACGTCACTGTAGAAATGCCAGGAGTGCAACTGGAATGCGAACAGGCCGTAGCCGCGGTAGAGGAGCCATATCTCCCGTCTGAAGAAGATGTAATTGCCGCGAACTCGGTATTGATCTAAGTTTTCAGGACAAAAGTTTTATTACAGGTCAAAATATAACATATGCTCTTGCGATAGATGTATTCACTAATGCCATACTGTTTACGATAGCATCAGTTGATATGAACGGGATAACGGACAAGACCTGTCTGAAGAAGCCTTGGTTGACAGCGTGGCTAAATGTATTTCGGATTTGTTGCTAACACAAAAAAATGACACGCTAATTCAATAATTCGTATTTGTTGATATGTACTATGTCAGTTCAGTTTGTTCTTGTTACTACTTTCGTATATAGCGAAGTAAAATTTTCATCTAGTTGTTAGGTATTACGCTAATTTTCGTCTCGCTACATTCGTATGATTCTTTATGTAACCGAGGTTCGGAACTTGTGTTAGTCATTCGGCTAATTCAGTTGTATTGGAAACTCTTCTCGGATCTTCAAATATTGCTTGACATGTCAAGTCTCGAACATATTATCACTTTTCAGAAGTCCAAGTCCTGCACCTCCTTCCCAACGAAAGCGATTCGACATGTTGCTTGCAGGGATCCTGGAACCTCTAATGCATCGATTCGTTGCTCTAACTAGAGCGATACTCAATCGAGCATTAATGAAACCCCTTACTGTTGAAAAGGGCTTCTCCCATTCTTCTGCAAGCAACTTTGCAAGCCTTTTGAGAAATGCTCGGGCTTCAAAGCCGAACATTCCGTCCGTCGATACCACGAAGGGTGTGAAATGGTGACGTTGGTTTCACAGGGTTTGCAATATTTCTTTTTCTTCTCTTTCTCTTGTCGTTCCAGAGCCTTCTTGGGTGGCAAATTCTTATAAGATTTGCTGTCAAGATTCGTCACACAAACGTCAATAATGGTATCAGTCGATCCCTCCCAAAAGCCGCGAATCAATAGATCACCGCGATCGGCATTCATAGCTAAAAGCAACTTAAAATCTGGTAAGTATTAATTCAGAATATACAACTAGTCAGTGAATTTTTTTTATAAAACCATAAATCATTTTATAGTTGAAAATATTATGCGGACTAATATAAAATCTTGTATTTTGTAATTGCATGATTATTCAAAATATACGAACTATCACTTCAAACTCTATTTTTGCTGAACTAGGAGTTCTTCTGGAAAGATAACCCAGGATAGCGTCTTCACAGAGGAGGAAAATAGGTAGGCTATCGTGGATCCTCGGCGGGATCCATGATAGATGACACTTCCCAAACTGGTCGCCTTTCTCGCCTGATGATAAATGATAACACAGTGCTGGTCGCTGAACAAACAACCGAAGCTGGGATGACGTCAGAGTCGATATCGGTGGAGGGGTCAGAATCTCCTCACCTAACGGAAGAGGATACTGAATCAATAGATACTGAGGGTGATCAAGGAGATGTCTCTATGGGGACCGAGTGTCGCTCTATCGCCGGTGCAACGGACCCCCACACTGTACTAGGGTGGGAAGGTTCTTACGAGTCGTGACCAACAAACGTTGGAGAAGGCTCCGTGATCTCACTGACTCTTCGGAGTCATTAGAGGTCATCCCTGCTACCGCAATGGGTCAAAGGTCGCACGGCTAAGGCGATCCGCGACCTGGAGAGACTAACTAGGGTTTGCGCCCGAATTACAAGGTGGGAGAGCGCTTGGTGGAAGTTAGCTCGACCTTGAGAAACCACCACTGAAGGAAGAAGGGTTTGTAGCGTGTGAGGTGCGGCAGGGTCGACCAAGTCATCGCAGTATCACTCGAAATAATTGGTGAAGTAGTTATCTCTATAGTACCTTGACTAGCACGAGGACGACCGGAACTAGTTTCTGCGACTACGAGTTGGACTCGCCCCGCCACGATTCCTCTGTGGTAAAGGGTAAAGGGGACCCTTGTAATAACGAGGGAGTGCTTGTTCAAGATTTTTGGGCCCGCTTTAAGTCGGAAAGCGAAAAAAATTATATCAGTTTTAGCCTATTTGATAATCCCTTGCTACTTGGATAACCGTAGTAATTCTAGAGCTAATACATGCGTCAATGCTCAACCTCTGGAAGAGTAGTATTTATTAGATTGAAGCCTTCCCGCTTTGCGGTGATTTAGACGAGTCACAATAACTTTTCGAATCGCATGTTTAACCATTGTACCAATTTGAAGTTCCGCTCTGACACCGTATTACAAGGGGAATAGCCTTTGTCGGGACTTGGAATAACATTACTTACTAATTACACTTTTTAAGCGATAGTAGCATTGCGCAGAATTAAGGGCTAATAGCATTGTGCCAAACAACATGAGCGAGGAAGGCATTAAATCACGTTCTTCGTCATTCAGTATGCTGAGTGTGGACAAGAAAATATAAATATCAACCCAAAAGCGAGCGACCCGATAAAGTTTTAAACTCATTTCCCAACAATTTAGCGCCGAAGAAAATTACGAAGAAGTTGGACATGCACTATCAAAAGGGATGCAGCACTTCTCAAATTCTGCATACGGAAAGATGACTTCCAGAGCTTTGACGAGTCCCTTCTTTGATGAGCACAATTTCATGTAAGAGCCTGGATGAGAAGGAGGCCTTGTATGCGAATACATCGACTTGCATTTAACTGACTGACAAATGGTAAAAACAAGACGAGCACCGTCCCTGGAGGACTACAGTCAATACTCACAAGCGCCATTCTTCAAATCACGACGGTATTCATTTTCCAAGAATAACGTGACGGCAAAAAAAATCCTTAGTCGAAATTCAATTCGTCATAGCGCCTATTGCATTCACATTTGAAAGTAACTTCCAAAACTTCCAGCGAGGACAGATGGTCAACAGGGGCCATGTAGCACTTTGTCTATATAGTTGAACTCCAGATGCAACTGTTTCAGCAATGTCCAGTCCAGAAGATTGTAATTCATTGCTTCTGAACCCCCGCCAAATTTTCACCAGTAGGAGGTTGCAGTAAATACCTCATATGCACACGTCGATCTTCTAATTTCAACTCTATACTGACTGACATTGTATCGCTTTACCTGAAGAAAACGATTTTACACCATTATCTACAACTGCAACTGGAACTGCAACTGACGAGACTCGTCCACTACGCATAAAATCTATGGCTTTAGCCAAGACTCCATTCGCCTGTTGAATAGCAACATAAAATTACTGCTCGTCGAAAATACATATATTCTGAAGCGACCTCGGTTTCTATTCGTAGTCTGTCATCGTCTCGTAAGGTTCGAAAGCACGTGTTGCTGTATATGTGAAGTGCGCAATTATAGAATATATACCCGATACGACCGATTGGATAAATTCGATCGTTACAGTCACCATAAATAAACGATTTGAAATTGGTATGATCCATGAATTGCGTTATTCGTTCAAACTTTACAATTATGAATGCTACTACTGTCATGAATACTTGAACATTCACTTTAACTTCTTGTACTAACGCTTGTATATAACTCATAATGATTTCCTTTGACAAAGTCTGATGTTGAAGCTAGCGGGCCCGATGCATTTCTTCTCAGTGAGCGTTCTATGATTCTAATTTTTGATAAGTTTTTAGATGTGCAAAATAATATGGTTTATCGTCAATTTGTTACAGTTTCTTTCATCATTTCACGTTGGTTTACCAGTTGGGTAGTGAAGGACACACCGTTAAATTGAAAAAGCATACACATCTTCGACAACCGCAAACGTCCAATCTTTTCTTCTGTGCGGAGTCTTCCAGATGTCGGAAATGAAATTCATTTGGTGAAATGAAAACGAACTGAATTTCGAAAAAAAAAAGAATCCGTTGCGAAAGATTCGGAGACGCTAGAAATTTTGGAGAAGAATACTGATGAAAAGGCATTGCTACAGCCCAATTGTTCAAATGTAAGCGTTGAGTCTCATGATACTGAAAGCCAGCGATGGAAGTGATCAGTTTGGAAATCGAGATAGGCACTATCAAGACGCAATATGAGTTTCATGGGATATCCCGCTAAATATTATCTAACGTAATTCCTAAAATTGTATTACTTTTTGAAAAATAATCCAGAGGTTACCACCAATAATTCAAATTTATTTCAAATCAATGTAAGTTGACACCATGATAAATAACGAGTTCTTGCTGTCTACTTTTTCGATCTTGTTGTGTCTTCTTTTGGGAGCGTTCGTGGTAGCTGATACAATACCAAAGAGAGTCACAATCAATAATTATGACTACCAGCGGACAAACCCAATATATCCACGTGCCGGTACTATAAATTGGAAGCCTCTTCAGGAAAAAGATGCTTTATCACGATTTTCTCCTCGCTTTGGACATGCTACTTGCATATTTCGATGCCCAGACGACAGTGGCGATGACTGCATCTGGCTTACAGGAGGACACAGCGATAAGTACCAAACTTTTGATATGAAAGTTTCGGAGAGAAACAGCGATGTTTGGTGGTCTAAAGACGGTTCGTCTTGGAACAAAGTAATGAACATTGATGGAGACTACGTTTTAGGACTGGGAAATTGGGATGCGAAGGTTCCTGGTCCTGTCGCTCCATGGTATAGTCGCCATGGACATTCTCTTGAAGCGTTGGATGCAGACGGAGACGGTGTCATGGACGCTATGATTCTTGCAGGAGGGAACAGTCCAGTTCCATCAAACGATACCTGGATTACTACAGATGGGATTCATTGGTATTTTGATGGAAAAGCTCCATGGAATGGTCGTTCTTATCATGCCTCGGCTGTATTTAAGGGGGAAAATGTAATTATTGGGGGGACCCCTTTGAACAATGAAGTTTGGTCAGGCAAACTAGTTGTTGGCAATCAATTTCGCACTGGCTTTACTGTTCAATGGAGGAAAATTACGGAAGAAGTAAACATTCCCTTTTCCCCTAGAGCTGGGGCATGCATAACGACAAAATTCGTCCCATGGGGTCCAACTTATTCACCAGTTGAAAGTAAATATTACGAGGATCTTTACCTCTTCGGTGGATTTGCGGGGTTTCCAATGAATGACGATCGCTACGATAACTTTAGATGTAGAAATGATGTATGGAAAACAAACGACGGAGGGAACTGGACGCGGATAATGCCACCCAAGGGTGCGAATACAATGCCTTGGGTGGGACGGGCTTGGCATGGTTGTACCACTTGGCATGATCGAAACGATAAGACAAAAGGCATAAATCTTGCTGCAACCAACACTGGCGATGCAATGTCGATACAATCTCGTCTTTACATTGTAGGTGGTGCTTATCTTGGAACGAAGAGAAATCATGTCGTTCGAACTATGGAGGGGTATCTTGATGTTTGGTGGAGTGCCAATGGAAGCGTATGGAATAAAGTAAACTATGACACTGGTCCTCGAAAAACATTATACTCATCAAGTGAATGGAGTAAACTTAACACTGATGGCGAGCAGGAGCATTGGCAAGGAAAATGGGCCCATACAATAGAATCCTTTTTCACCAGGGGGGACATCAACGGCGACGGCAAGATCTCGTCCGATGCAGTTTATGTTAAGTATTTCACTCAATCTACCGACGTTTCCTCGTCACGAGGAAAAGTTTTAAATGTAACCCGTGAAGACAAAATTCCGTCTTTACTCTTGATTGGCGGTAAGTTTGTGAAGGATGGTCCGTTATCGAATGCTGTTCACCAGTCGCAACCTGGAGGTAAGAGATGTACTTCGAAATTGATTTGTACCACACGTTTCTTACTTTGTAGTTCTCTGTGAGCTTGATGGAGTCACTTGTAGTGGTTTTGGGGAATGTGGTCCTGGAATAACTGGATGTATTTGCTTCTCGAAAAGAGAGGGAGAATATTGCGAACATGATATTACGAATGTGGAAAGCTCAAGTGGAATGAAGGTGACTAACTCCTTTTCGATGACGCATACCTCCAAATTTCTATTTTTGGCCTGGCTACTTTTCTTTACATTATAGTTATCAAGAAAGATTGGATATCAGTAAATACTTCATTATAAGCTTTGCATAGGATTTGCTAATGTTAGCTAATGTCATCGTCAAAAATTACACTTATCCATGCGTGCTCTTCCATCCCTCCTGTAATGCAAATTCTCCTGGTCGCAACCCCGGTCAAACCGTGAAAAGCATCAATCGGCATAGGAAGCGTAGACTCAGTCATGGGCTGGGTGATTTTCATGTCATCATGCCCGGCAATGGAGCCAGTAACAGCTGATACAACGTTCGACAATAGTGCCCCTGCACCTCCAACTATTCTCGAACCATGATTGTAACGTCGCGTGGCTTCAAAACTAAGGCGTCTCTTCCATGATCTCGAAAGTTCTTCGTTCGTAGACCGGTCCGATAATTCAGCATCTTTTACCCCATTTTGAGAAGACGAGATTTTTTCATTAGGTGATTCTCTCGTATCCCCCGATTCTGCGGCAAAGTATTCCATATCTAAGTCATCGGCACTAAAAATCGGAGAGTGGTACGTGATTGACTGATCGTCACATACTTGATTGTCTGCAACTTCCTTACTTTCCTCCTCTAAATGAGCTTTCTTCCTACCATCGTAAGTAGCCAATACGTCATTGCGGACTGCGGTCCACTGCGACGAAAATCTACTCGGTCCCAACTCATTGAAGTGTCCTTCGATTGGTACCACTACTCCTTCCATATTTGTCTCCAATATTTGCCCCTGCCCAGTACTCAATATCGTTTTTTGTTTGGTACAAAAAATACCATTCACGATTGCATCGCCGGGTAACAGCATTCGCGTGCTACTGTGCAGCCAATCAAATGAGCTTGCTACAGGACCCACACCCAAATGAGGTCCAGCAACACCAATAGTAAACGCTTCCCCTGTTGTTGAATAACAAGCCATATGATCACTTCCAGCCGAGATAGAAAGTAAATGATGTTGTGGAAGTGGTTGAGGTAACAAGCTAGGAACGCTGCTACTCAGAAAATCTACTGAATCTTCTACGAGTGCTCGACCTTCAACAGTATCATTTGGACATAAAATTTGTGATTTGTAAATCTGGACATCACCATGACATCGCTCTCGAAAATTGTTGCAATATGCTCCCCACCGATACCCTTTACCATGCAATGTCAGAGCGTAAGAAGCTAAGCCTCCCAAAGCGCACGCTACTAATATGACGGGATCGTAATTTCCCCCTTCTTCGTCCGATGACACAGAAACACGGAAGGGTGTGCAACAGCACTGCTCACTTATGAAAACATTATTATTTTTTCTTTCTTTAAATGGGTCAACTGCTGAAATGATACGACCATCTCCTAGCTGACCCTCACTGCCACGCCCAAAGCTCCAAACCTTACCAAGTTCATCTACACATAAACTATGCCAGTGACCTGCTGCTGCCCCAATAATTCGGCACGCCTTATTTGCTTGAAAATTGTGAAACAGAACAGGTTCAGGAGAGCTCACGCTAAATGTAGCATCTCCTAGACCTAACTGTCCATAAGAACCGTGTCCGTAAGAGAATAATTCTCCATTAGATGAAGTCATTAAGGTGTGCGACGTCCCACACGATATACTACGAATAATTACACCGCTTGAAAATTGCAAAGGCAAATGAACGCAGTTATCATTGCAAGAAAAATTCGAAGAAGAAGAAGAAGAAGAGCTACCGTTGTCATCTCGATTTCCATTCTTTGCAGGTGGTGCCAAAAGAACCAAACGGTGATTTATAACACATGATTTAGGACCATCCTCACAGTTTCTGCTTGACTTGGAAAAGGTTAAGAGCAATGCTGATCCATCGCTTTGACAACATATGTGATCATCGTAATTATAAATCTCAGAATTTACTTCCAATTCCATTTCACACTCATGAACAATAGACCTGTTCATTTCACAATATGTCAAGTTATTCCAGCTATCGGACAAACTGGAATTTCTGTACAAAAATTGGTTGCCCAAACATACATTTTCGTTGTTGGCGTCCAGTAGAGATCGATCCTGCTGCCGTCGCTGTGGTCCAACTTCTTGATCGTGTAAAGTTATACCATCAGAAGCAACCTTGACATCATCATTCTGTTCGCATAGAGGTTCTACACAAGCTTCAGAACAATCTTGGATTTCTTCTTTCCAATCTTGTACATCTCTTTCAGTCGCCATCTTCACTGTGTTCCATGGATGTCACTGACATTCATATTGTCCTTCTTTGTTTCAGTTACTGATTCTCTCCTTTCTGTGGAATATCCCAACGATGAAGGAGTGTGCTTGTGCCTTCGTTATATGTTTTTGTCTTGTGCATATGGGAATGAAACCATGCGGAGAAGAAACAAAGAGGTGTTCGAGAATTAAGAGGAGTTCTTGCTTCTTGCGCAAGTTAACGTTTTTTTTCATGTGACATAATTTCAGTGTCATAAGTTCGCATCAATTCGACACGTTGACACGCGGAACTTTCATTATTGCGCGGGGATAAATTTTAGATACGAGCCGTTAATTTTATGGATACAACTTTTTCATAATCCTCGACCTCGACAAGTCATAAAATTTCATATAATTTGAGTATAAAGTCCTCGTTCAAACACTCACGTCACCCTCGAATCCATCCATTTATTACTAAAAACAAATCAGCGGAAGAGCACTACCGTGCTTTCCATCAAGAAGTTATCAGTGGTGAACTGAGGGGAGCAGTCAGATACCTTAAAGATAGAAACGGGAGCATCGTAGTATACCCCGTGTCGTGGCCACTTTTCTCAATTTTGTGGCCCTGGTATCAAATGAGAGTTTTTACCCCAATCGGTTAGAGGTTTTTCTCTTATTGCAAATCGGTCATTAGAAGTCCCAGTCATTCTGTGCTTCTGAATCACCCTCTTCAGGTTTTCTTTATACGCATAACAGTCCTTCTAATAAGCTTGTAAATTCACTCACGGAGTATTTTATGACTTTTATTTTATTATCTTCGTGCACTTGTCACCCCGATGACACTGCAGACAACGAAAAAACAGTTAGAGATGCCCTTTTAATGAAGCGTCCTAAAGAAGTGTAACCTCGGCAGCATCCTCAAAGGACTTCAAGGTTATGCCCCTTGTTATCCCATTCACAATAACAGCCAATCATACCAAGGAAGTCTCAAAAAGGTCTAGGAGGGCTCGATTCGAATGACTTCTCTAGCTTCTCTTGATACACAACGAAGCTAGGGGAGTTTAACGCAGGGAAGTTGCCGAATTTACGATGTGGTTAGTGAATGATTCTCTGTAATATTCCTCTATCGAACCCAGATGTAGGGCGTATCACCGCACTTGATAAGAGCCTAGGCGTTGATTCGATGGGAATAGTGCTTCTTGTAGTAGAAGAAAAAGATGCAGCTGACGGGTGCATCATCGATCATCTCCGCGGGGGAATATTGGTTGATATCGAGGCAGTAATTCGTGTTGATGCATGACGAGATCACCTATGCTATCTATGTGATATACATGTTAGAATCCTATACATTTCGTTTATTTTGTTGCACATATATGTCATCGGAGAATATAATCACGTGGAAACATATGCAGTGAAAAATTCTGCACGCTGATTTCAATGCCGTTTCATGTTGAGGAAGCTGAGAGCGAAGGTGAACATCATTACGGAAGGGAATTTGTTCACTCTTTGCACCTAATATTGAAACAGATAAACCTATCACAATAATCGAATAAGAGAGTTATAAAATTATCGATGAACGTCGAACATAGGTGATCTCGTCATTTATCAACACACTCCTGACGTTCCATACATGTCGATTCTTCTTTCTTCCTTTCCTCACTTATGTTAATTCGGTAAATTCAACATTTCCTTTCTATACTTTTCAAACGCAGATCCTTGCAGGGGCTTTGTAAATGAATCGGCACGCATGTTCTCATTTGGACAATACTCAATTCTTATGTTCTTTCTGCGGACACTATTGGTGATAAAGAAATACCGAATATTAATATGTTTCGTATTCCTGGTATTGGAACGCTTGCCGTTGTTCGCGAGTAAGCACATTGTCGGTAATACTATATCCCTTTGCTTCTACGAAGAGTTGTGTCCAAATTATCAATTTTATAGCATCACTTATGCCAACCAGTTCGGTCTCGGTGGAACTGACAGCATTGATTTTCTGTTTTGATGACAACGAATACGGGCTGCCCTTACCAAGGGTCATAGTGGCACCGGTGTGACTTCTCATGTTGGGATGAACCGCATAGGAGGCATCAACCCACCATCGGATTATTCCATTTCCGCTCGCTTCAAGCGTGAGAGGTAAGTCTTTTGTCACTGCTAAATACTTGACACACCGGCCTAATTTTTTCAATCGTCATATGTAGGTGCCTTTACTCTCGTCGACATGAATGACACTGTGGTCTGTATGTCTGGTCGTGTTTTCTTTGCCAGATAGAGCATCACCGTGGTCAGATGATGATATAACTCGGTGTCCTTTTCTGTAAGCGGAATGTCATTATCATTGACTTGAAAAAGGTGATTGGAGGCTGGAGTAGCACATGGCCCTTTCAGGAGCTCGTCTAGAGATTCTTCAATGATCAGGAGCTCGTCTGGAGGTTCTTCAATGATTCGCTCGATGTAGGCGATCATCGAGAACACGACTTTACCTGGTTTCGAAAAGTCCATCTTTTTCCCAAGGTAATCATCAAATATTTCCCCTTGGTTCTCCTTACCGAATTCCTTTTTTAGGTGGTGATGTCAGTAACAACATCATGCGACTTTTGTGATAGTTTGAGGTTGTCGACATGCCAGCATATAGTGAATTGACTACCCTTGATTTGTTTATTGACAACGCACGAGTCATAGGGATTGACGGTGAAGCCTAGATCAGAGATCAGAAAGGTTGATAATTTATTCCAGAATGATACGACTGCTTGCAATGTTCCATACAAGCGCTTTTCAAGCTCAGTGCATCTGGAGAAGGAAAAGGTCGTGGATGCGCCGACAGAAGGAAACAGCGCGTGTGTGAAACAAACGAAACTCGTTAACCAACAGTTTCCACCGAAGCGATGTTTATCACCGCCATATTTGACACCCTTGATGGACGTGATGTGGCTATTGTGGACATCCCTGGCGCTTTCATGCAAGTCGACATTGATGAATTTATTCACGTGAAACTTGATGACGAGCTTGTCGATCTACTGGTGCCTTTTAGGTGGTCAATGATGTCAGTAACAACGTCATACGACTTTTGTGATAGTTTTAGGTTGTCGACATGCCAGCAGATAATGAATTGACTACCCTTGATTTGTTTATTGACAACGCACGAGTCATAGGGATTGACGGTGAAGCCAGATCAGAAAGGTCGATAATTTATTCCAGAATGATACGACTGCTTGCAATGTTCCATACAAGCGCTTTTCAAGCTCAGTGCAGATCACTTTTCTTCCTTTTTCGTGCACGATGAAAGCAGCGTAGGATGGATCTAAACGCACCAGTAGATCGACAAGCTCGCCATCAAGTTTCACACGGATAAATTCATCAATGTCGACTTGCATGAAACCGCCAGGGATGTCCACAACAGCCACATCACGTCCAGAGGTGTGCTTCAAGTGCTAAAAAACAGTCATCCCTGAACATTAACATTTTAAATGAGTACTAGTTTGAAGGCATACCTTCAAAAAGTTTCGCGTACTAGTTGAAGGGTAGTTACGCCTTCAAAAAGATTTCAAATAATAGGCTTTTCCTTAATTTTTTATAGTTGAACCTATTATATCCCTATTATATCAATTGGATCATCATTCAGAATAAATGGCCTCAAAAGCGTACAACGCACGACGCAAAAACCTAACCAACTCAAATTTCTCGAAAACCAGAGCTAAAAAATTGCGATTATTTACACATTTCGATCATCTTCACGGAAAAATGGCAACTTCAGATGGTATTACAGGAGTACAAAACTATGAAGCATGGTAAGACCTTTTTAAAGAGAATTGTTTGAAAAGAGGAAGCAGAAAGAAAATCAATCCAAGCTGGGGATTCTTCAACGTTATGGTTTTATTGCGTAGTGTGTTAAGCTAAAGAGCCAAGACTCGATCTCAAGTTGAAATGACAACCGGCAGGTATCTTAAAGTACGATAAATTGAATACAGCTTTATACAAGAATCATTGTAATAAGAAGCATTCGAAAGAGTATATCAATTGTTCTTCACACTTCTCTGAGACGATGGAGTCTGAAAAAGAGGACAAGGATAAGGATAAGGAGGTGGTTCTGAAAAGTAAAAAGGCCTACGAAGTAATAAATCGTTTTCTTTTTCAGGGTAAACCTTACGGCAGGGATTCCAAGAAGCAGATTTCATACGAGTGAAATTTATGCAAATTAATAGCTGAGTTACTATCTACATTATCTTTATGTAAAATGCCAGCTTTTCGAGAGCTTGTTCACTTTCTGGATCCGAGAATGTTACCGGTGTCGAGAACACGTTTAACAAGAAAACTGCTTCCTGATATGTACAAAGAAAGAAAGACGTATTAAATTAATTATAGAAAGCTACTTGTGTAGCATTGCAGGATGATTTGTGGATAACGAAAAAGACGGAAGAAATCTTTTCACTTAATGCAGATTGCGGCCACAAAACCATCCATCTCGGGATGCCGTATTCGAGTGGATGCACCGATGGCGGGACGCTATCATTGGCCG
>Ga0115008_10003366_pt1 | contig 13245 bp, 11 predicted proteins | sample FraStrMetagenome_FD_87164 | JGI IMG/M metagenome (GOLD analysis project Ga0115008, IMG submission 87164) | Marine eukaryotic phytoplankton communities from Arctic Ocean - Fram Strait ARC3M Metagenome | ecosystem: Environmental > Aquatic > Marine > Oceanic | place: Fram Strait | collected...
CCTCTCTCCCCGCCCACCCGAGAAGCTCTGCCCAAGCTGTTGGTATAGAAGTCTAGAGGGCCTCAGGGGCTGTAGAGCCACACCTAGAAGAGGGGTTAGCTCACACTTTGTGGGCCGCACTGACCCTTCTCCCACGTGCCTTTGCCCGCCCCTCTGATGCTGGTGAGAGCCCCCACCGTTGCGCCCTCACCTCGCGCTGACATATCCTTTGGGAATACACCCATGGGCTCTAGGGACATGTGGGGGCAGCTTTCGTTTGCCTGCGGGTGCCATGCTGGGGTGCTGGGCTCTTATGGTAGCCATTCTCTCAGATTCTCCGGAGAGCTCCACAAAGTGTGGCCAAGGCGGCCTCCGCTCAAGGAACGTTGGGATTTTTCTGGTGACTCAGGAAGGAGGGTTCTGCGCCAAATAAAAATCGGTTCTCCGTGCTATCCGCCCCCGGCGGGCGCCCCGGCTACGCCTGGCACAATTTACTAGAAGTCGGGGCGCTCTTCCACTTGCACTTCCGCCCGAGGGGAAAATCCCTCTCGTCTCTCAGCCCACTTGGCCATAGCAGCAGAGACGGCGCGCTCTGCTGGATCGACGAGGACGTGCACTATTTTTCCGGTGTCATGGCCGTGCCGCAGAGGCGCGCGCGGGGCGGGGCGCCCGGGGCGCGCGGGGGGCGCCTATCTCTGCGCGCACTGCGGCACACGGATCACGGTCAGCCGCTATCGCCCGCGATGTGTTTTTGCAGCCGCGCCTCCAGCAGACACAGCCACCTAAATGCCGCCCAGACAGCGCATCTCGATACGTGCGTGCGTGCTCCAACGACCAAAGCAAAACGTCTCCACGCAGCGCCCTCACCTCAGTCTGTCCAACCAAGAGCTGTCCTTCTTTCCGGAGTGCGCCACCGCCGCCCTCACGCAAGCCCCTCGATCGAGGCTTGCGCAATAGCTTGGGTGAGCCGCTCCTCCGGCGCCGCGGCGCCTGAACCGCTATCCTCGCCGCCGCTGCCAGCCCCCTCCTCGTCGCCCGCGTCGTCACCCGCCGCGGGGTCAGGGGGGGGGCCGTCGTCCCTCCTCCGCCGCCGCCATGGCGGCCATCGCAATCCACGGGGTCGCCGGAGGAAGGCCAGGCTCAGCCGCGACCGGCCGCCGCCAGCGCGGCCCCGGTTCTCCTGAGCAATCATGGATGAGAGCTGCGCTGCCAACGCTGGAGGGAGAGTGCCGCGCCACGCCTGCGCGGGCTCGTTCCAGGGGCCATCAAAGTGGGGCCCGAGCTCGTTCAGGATGAGCTGATCGGTGTCGCGCGGCTGCAGGCCGCCAATCCGATGCGAGCGCGCGTATGCAGTAAACAGCATCCAGTTGGCCCGGCTCTCGAGCTCTTCGACAGAAAGTTCGGCCGGCGGGTCGGGAAGCTCGTACTGCTGGCGCCACGGCTTGGAACAAACTTCGCACAAGCCGAGGTCGCGTCGGCCGTACGATGACAACCGCAGATTTGGCCTCGTTGATATCCACTTCTGCACGCACGTCCGGTGGGCGAGCGATGGGCGGCCTGCGTCGAGGCATTCGCATGGCTGTACCACGTCCGGGTCGGATTCGCTCACTTCATCAAAGCAGACACGGCAGGTGCGAGGAGCGTCGTCGACACCAGGTTGTTCGAGCATTGCCACCCCCGGCGTCTTCCATGGATCGATGGACGCCTGCCCAAAGCGAGGACGTACGTCGCAAGCCGCAAATTACGCATATGGGTGTCGAGGTGCCATGATTTGTTCTCGTACCCGTCAACGATGAGGTGTCTCTAATGTTGAGCCACCTTTGTTCTCCAAGGCAAGAACACTGGCGAGAGGAAAGCGCTTCGTCGAATAATTATTTCTTTCGAAAAGTCCACCTTCGGGTACGTGCGTAAGAGCACATTCACTGAAAACGGTCAAAGACCGGGCACATCCCGCGAGCGATTTCACTGGACTTTTAAATTCGTGTTGGACACGTCCAAGAATGAACGTTTCGCCGATGCGGGTGGTCGTGCGGCAGCGCGCTCAACCCGAGGACGGTGATGCCGCCCAGCACGGTGGGCCGCCCGAGCAGCAATGCTCGAGTGATGCACACCCAGCGGAGGAGGCAACGGCAGAGGACGTCATCGCGAGGGCGCCGTCGCGGAGAATGCCAAAGTTGAGCACTGCCGCCATTGCACTCCAGCCGACCATTGCGCCCTCCACGCGCCATCGGACCCAAAACAGAACGGTGCGTCGAGTCGAATCGAAAGCTTCCGCCAGACGGTCGTGCGTCGACATTGGTCCGGTGCGCCCATTCGGCGAGATCTCTGCGCGCGGAAACTCGCCGCTCTCCGCAAGAGGCGTCCAGCAGTGTCACAAGCCGAGCCCAGTGCACTCACCACGCGTTCATCGGGCGTTGAGGCAGTCGGAGAGGGAGACGTCAGATCCCACAACCGCTGCCATCTTGAAGGCGGCTCGGGAGTGCGATGCAGCTTGGCTAGCGGAGCATCTCGACCGGCGCGGTGGAAGCCTCGCCGAGGCCCTCCGCACCGCAGGCGCGAGTGGAATCATCGCCGAGGCGCTCGACCCGTCTTCGCTGATCAACCTCCAGGTTCCCGACCTTTCGCTTGTACGGACAGTCACAGCGCACCTCCGGTCAGTACTCGATGGCCCACTGTCATCGAGCAGCTTTGCGGAAGGGCCTATGTCGATTGACAGGAAGAGCCGCGGCCGGCGCCCGCCGGCCGCACAGGCTTCACCAGCAATGCGCCGCCACAAGCAGCCTGGGCGGCGACACACCACGATGCCTAGCGAGCTGTCGCCGCGGTGCCGGACAGACGCAGCTCCCTCGGGCCTCAGCCGCGTGGCAGAGGGTGGCGATGCCAGCCCCCTCGTCGCCGAGAAGGCTGAATCAATGGAGATGGGGCTGCCTGACGATATGCAGGAGCCAGTGCCGGATGCGTCGGCGGAGTTAAAAGCGCTACTGTGCCTCGCCAAGGCCGAGGTTGAGGCCGCCACGGATCTAGGATCGACGTTTTTGCCAGCGGCCGTGGCGTCCACGCTTGCTGAGGGTGAGGCGGTGGCGTTGATCTCGCAGCTGAGATCTCACCACGTGCTCTTGCAACGCGGACCTCAGCGGCCTGCGGAGGCACGCGTGACGCCGCCGCTTCTGCACGGCGCAATTGCTGCACGCTTAGCGTGGCACTCGCGTTCGCCGCGCCGGGCATCGGGTACCGAATTGCAAGGGCCCGGCCGCTTTTGCCGGTGTGCCGCCTCCCTGGTGCCGGCAGGGTGCCTGGTGCTACGCGCCAAACCTAGGGACAAGGTACGCGCCGGTGCTGGTGCAGTAGCGGGTCAGGGGAACGCCATCGTGCTACCTCTCACGGGCTGCTCGATCCGCCTCGACCCAACCTTGCCCGACGAGCCTCTCTGTCTCAAGGTTCACGTCGGCGGCACCACCATCCTCGCAGCGCCAGGCGCCCACGCCTACCCGCAAGACATCTACACGCGGGAGATCGGGGCTGCGACGGGCGTAGAGGCAGTGGAGGGCGGAACCGAAGGCAGAAGTCAAAGCGCTTGGGCGCCGGAGAGCTCATGGGCGCCTCTCTCCTTTGACGCGCTCGCATGCCTCAGCTTTGACGGTGGCGAGAGCGGAGCGCGGGAGGCGCACACCTGGCACGCCACGTGCGCGTTGCTCTCCGTCCACTGCGCGCGGTCGGTGCTGCACGAGGTGCGCCTCACGCTCGCCTGGCTCGCCCACGTGGCCGTGCTCCGCAGCTCCCGTGCTGGCACGAGCACTGGTGGTACTGGTGTTGGTGCTCGTCGCCAACAGCTGCCGGAGGAGCTCTGCCGGCTCATGTTGCACCCGCCGCCGCCGCCACCCTCAACCTCTGAGATCGAGGCTGCAGCGGCCCCACTCGTCGAGGACGCAATGCGCGTTCGCCACCAGCTGTCGCCCCCACCTCCGCAGGCAGCGGTTGGGCCCGGTCCCTGTGGCACCGCACCCTGTCGACTTGCCCTCGACGCAGAGCCGGCGAATACAGGCCGTCGTCAGATCCCCTTGCCAGCGGCTAAGCACTTGGCTGCCACACGCGCAAAGAAGCTGGCCTCCGGGAAGAAGGCTGAGGGGTCAGCAGAGGCTGCAGATGAGAGCGGGCATCGCACGACGTTGGAAAGCCTCGCCCATGAGTGCGTGAGCTTGCAGGCTGGATTGCAAGCGGCGTGCGCCCCCTCCGTCGTGCGTGGCATTGCCACGGCGTCACTCAGCGTCGTGCGTGGCTGCATGGCGCAGCTCATAGACCTCGCCACCGAGAGCACGGCTGAGGTGTACTTACGCGTCGCACCATCACGCAGTGTCCTGCTCTCGGACCGTTGGCCGCCTCTCACGCTGCTCGGAGCGTTACCCGGCCTCTCGCCTGCAGCGGCTTCGGTGCTCAAGCAGCAGCCCAAGCGTAGCCGCGCGGCTCGCGGGTGCGGGTTGCGTCTCGTCCTCGCTTCCTCGCTGTTGGAGGTGCTCGCCCCTAGTTGCGAAGCAGCAGCTGCGTGGGTCGCCGGCGTCAACGCGCTGCCTCTGGGTTCGAAGCAAATTGCGCTCGCCGAAGCGGCCTCTCAGTCGCATGCGCAGGCGTCGGCTCAGCCGGGCGGTCCGTCGTTGCTGGAGCTCGACCCTCTCGCAGTTGCGTTCCGCATCTTTGACCGGGACGGATCAGGTGCCATATCGTGGGACGAGCTTAAAACCATCCTTGCCGCCACGGGAGAGCGGCGCTCTGAGGAGGATCTGCGACAGATGATCCAAGCGTCAGACGCGAACGGAGACGGGAGCATCGACTTTGGTGAGTTCAGGAGGCTGATGGGCAGAGGGGGGAAATACGCCTGCTCGAAGTAGCGCGAAGAGTACTGAGTACTCGAGGGGGCGAGAGAGCGTGTGCGCGTGTGTACTCAATAATTGAATTAACTGTGAGAGAAAAAAGCAGTTATTGTTATGGCACATGCATGCAACCCCCGTCACTTCCCGGCCGCCTCCTTGGCCGCGATACACTGTAGCGCGGTGCAGACGGCCGTGTTGACGACGTCCTCCACGGTGCAGCCGCGCGAGAGGTCGTTGACGGGCAGGCGAAGGCCCTGCATGATGGGCCCGACGGCGGACGTTTGGGAGGCTTGCTGCACCGCCTTGTACCCGTTGTTCGCTGCGTTGAGGTCGGGGAAGATGCAGACGGTCGCGTTGCCTGCCACCTTCGAATCCGAGTTCTTGAACTTGACCGCCGCCACCGCCGGGTCGACCGCCGCGTCGAACTGAATCGGCCCCTCGAAGGGGAACTCGGGCGCCTTGACCTTTGCGGCCTCGGTGGCTTCGCGCACCTTGTCGATCATGGGCCCCGCATTGCTGTCTCCCGTCGCGTAGGAGAGCATGGCGACGCGCGCATCGATCCCAAAGGCCTTCGCCGTCCCAGCACTGGCGAGGGCAATCTCGGAGAGCTGCTCGGCGTTAGGATCAACGTTGATGGCACAGTCGCCGTAGACGTACACCTTGTCATTGAGCAGCATGAAGAACACGGACGAGACCATCGAGTAGCCCGGCGCCTGAGTGGTCACGAAGGACTCGTCATCGGGCCGGATAATTGGGGGTTGAGAGGAGCAGCGAGGGTCCGCGCGCCATCTTGATGAGCTGTAGCGCTGGTCTCATCGTGTTTGCCGTGGAGTGGCACGCGCCAGAGACCATGCCGTCGCAAATGCCCTCCATCATCATCATCGTGCCGAAGTAGGCGGGGTCGTCGAGCAGGAGCTGGAGCGCCTGCGCGGCTCGGAGGGTGGTCGTGATGGCCTCCGCTTGCCCCACCACAGCCCGGGATAGCAGGTGGCTTCCTGCTCCTCAGTCATGCCCTTCTTCTTTCTCGCCTCGTACAGCCCGGTGATCATCTTCGTCGCCCACGGCTCCGGCGAGTCCACAAGCACTTGTGCCGGATCGATGATCGTCGCCTTGCTCACATCCACGTGCGCCTGCGAGGGGGGTGGGTGCTGGCATTGAGGCATGCGCAGATGGTCCTCGCCGCGCACGCGTGTGCCGCGCCTTCTCTGCGAGCTGCATTACGGTCGACTTCTTCCCGACGATGGTGACCTCGCACAGGTCCCGCGCGAGCAGCTCGCCGGCGGCGGTGACCACGCGAGCGTCGTCACCCTTGCGAGGCGCACGAGCGCGGGTAAGGGGAGCAGCTTGGCGGCTGGGGGTGGCAGGACTCAGCTCGGCTTGGACGCCACCTCGGGAAGCACGATTTTTTGCTTGTTCTTACGCGCGGCCGAAAACATGTTGTGCTTGAAGATGAGCGGAGACATGTCGCGCACCGTCGAAGAGGGCGCCACCATCGCATCGACAAAGGCGGGGTCAATGTACTTGTCGATCAGCATTTGCGCCGTCTCGAGCTTGCCCTGCTGAAGCCCGCCCTTCTCCGAGGCGAGGGGGTGGAGCGCCCGCCCCATGGTGTTGACCACGTCGGCGGCCTGGAAGGAGGACATCTCTGTGAGCATCACCGGCATTCCGATGCCCTCGATGCCGGCGAGAATCTTCGAGATGTGCGGCGGGATCGACTTGGCGTTGGTCAGCAAGATACCCGGGTGATTGGGCGCGTTCCTACCGGAGAAGCGGTGCGTGGGTCGGGGCTGTCTGCGTCGAGTTGATCCCTGGGAAAGGGCGGCAGTCTCACTTGGACTGCGTCGCGAGAAGCAGCGACAGCACGATGTCAGTGCGGCCGGCGGCGGCGACGACGAGGGTGCCCGGTTGCTCCTGAAGCTGGGCGAGCAGGTCGGGAACCTGCAGCGTGCCCACCTCGATGTTTTCCACAAACTGAGCGTGCAGGTTGCCGTGGCCGTATAGGATCTCCGCATTGGTCTCTTTCGCAATCTCTGCCATCGTGGGCAGGTGCAGATTCTTGTGTGTCGGCACAAGCGCGATGGGCGAGATCCCGAGCCGCTCAAGCGACGCCTTCTGCTCAGCGGCGGCCGCCTCAAAGTTATCCTCGGGGAGCCCCTTGATGATCGCACCGGCGCAGGTCACCGACTCGCGGTCGAAGCCCGCCTACGGGGAGTGGAGAGCGAGCGCGTCCGCGTTCGATGCAGGTGGCGGCCTGTGCCGACCAGCCTTGAACGCACCTTAATGCCCTGCAGCTCTGCCTCAAGCTCCGCGCCCTCTACGCCCTCAATATAACAGTCGTGGACGATGACCGCCGGGATGTCGAGCGACTTGATCAGCTGCGCGTAGAAGAAGGAGGAGCCAGGCGCCTCGCGTGCACCGCGCGCATCCACGTTCTGCCCCGTCACAAGCACAAAGTCACGGCCCTCGGCATAGGCCTTGTACTTGTCGACGATCGTTCCGAAAACCTCGTCGGCCTTGCCCGCCGCGTAGAGCTCCGCCGCCTCCTCCGTCGTCATGCCGTACATGGCCTCCACCGGAACGTCGGTGAGGCCGAACTTTGCCGTCGCGCGCATGTACTGGAGGTACGGGTCCTTGTCTACGCCGGGCGTGAGCAGCCGAAAGTAGCCGAGCTGGGAGGAGCGCTTGACGACCGTGGCGAGGAGCGCCGCCTCGGTCAACTCGGTGTTCCTAAGGTCCGTCTCGATGTAGATTGCGCCGCCGAGCGGAGCCACGGTCGACGTGGCGGCTGCTGGCACAGCAGCCGTGGTCGCCGCTTTGACGCTCGCCTTTGCGCTGGCCACCTTGGCTGCCGGCAACACGCCGGCCGCCTGCGCGCTCTGCAGTGCAATCGAGAGCTCCTCGTTGGTGGGCACGACGAGGGTCTTGACGCTCGCGAAGGAGGACTGGACCTCGGACATGCCAACCTTGTTCTTGGTCGAGTCGATGTCGATGCCAAACTTGCTGAGGCCCGCGCAGACCGACTCGCGGAGGTTGGCATCGTTCTCGCCGATGCCGCCGGTGAAGACAACCGCGTCGCACTTGCCGTCGAGCTTGACGAGGTAGGCGCCGAGGTACTTGCGGATCCGCTGGATGGAGAGCGCGCGAGCGAGCGCCGCCGACTCGTTGCCCTTGTCCGCCTCCTCGCACACGTTGCGCCAGTCGGACGAGCCGCACAAGCCGAGCAGCCCGCTCTCCTTGTTCAGGAGCTTGTCGATCTTATCACTCGAGTAGCCGAGGTGATTTGAGAGGAAGTGGATCACACCCGCGTCGACGTCGCCCGAGCGCGTGCCCATCACGAGCCCCTCGAGCGGCGTCAGACCCATCGTGGTGTCGATGCACACTCCCCCCTTGCTCACCGCCATGCTCGCGCCATTGCCGAGGTGGCACATCACCAGGTTGAGCGAGTCCTCCGGCTTGCCAAGCAGCTCGGCTGTCTTCTTCTGCACGTACGTGTACGAAGTTCCTGCATACCGGCGGCGGCTCAGTCGGCGAGCGGCGAGCGGCGCACAGGGGCACGACAGCAGTGCCGCGCGCCGTGGAAGCCGTAGCGGCGGACAGCGTGCTCCTCGTACAACGACTTGGGAAGCGCATACCTTGCGAGCGGTGGGGGAGGCGCGCATGCAGTGGGCGCGTGGCCCCCAAGTCCCTCCCTCGCGCGGCTGGCTCACATGTAGGAGTCAGGCGGCATGGTGGAGTGGAAGGCAGTGTCAAAGATGGCCACGTGATCTGTCGGGAAGATTTTGCGAGCGAACTGGATGCCCAGCAGGTTGGCAGGATTATGAAGCGGTGCGAGTGGCACGCAGCGCTCAATCTCCGCCTCCACGGCCGCGTCCACCACCGCCGGCTTGGTGAGGGTCGGCCCTCCGTGTACAACACGGTGGCCGACGACGGCGATCTCGTCCACCGAGCCGATGGGCCCGCCCGCCTCGGTGAGGATGCTCACCACATTTTCGAGCGCAACGCCATGGTCCGGGAGATCCACCTCCAGCACAGTCTTCTTGTCGCCCAGCTTGTGAGTAATGCTCGAGCCGGCGCTACCCACACGCTCGACGAGCCCCGAACACACCGCCTTGGTCTCCGCACCGAGCTCAAAGAGGCCGTATTTGAGCGAGGACGAGCCAGCGTTCAGCACAAGCGCACGCGTGGACAGCAACCGCGACCCCCGCGCCGCCAGGCGGAGGCCGGCGGTCCGAATGATCATATCCGGCCCTTACTTCGGCCGAACGAAGTGAACAGCGCGGATGGACGCACGACAATTGTTTGGGATGCTTGGTGTGAGGTAGAATGCCGAAAGGCACCTAGCTGGCACCTCCCGGGAGGAGTGGGTGAATGAGTAGATACGAGTATGGACACACACACACACACTCACGAGTATGGACCAGAAGGCAAAGTAAATGTGGCCGGAAGAAAAGCCGCGCACACGCCCACCCGGAGGCGGCTGTGGCTGTGTGTGTATATGTGTATGTGTGTGTATGCTGCTCATCGTGCCCACCTCCAGTCTTTGGTCGCTCACCGTCGTGCACCAGACGCTCCACGAGCGGCACCGGCCGCCTCCCGGCAAGCGGCACGCCGAGAGCCCGACGCGGCTGGTTGCCGCACGCAAAGCGCTCACCGCTGCGCCATTCGCGGGTCGCATCGTGTGGACTCGGGCTCTGGACAGCGAGCGCACGCCACAGGACGCCGTCGCCGCGCTTAAGCTCGTGCACACTGTCGAGCACCTGCGAGCCGTCCAGGGCCTCTCCCAGAGCGGCGGCGGCGGGTTTGATATGGACACGTACTGCGCGCCCGGCTCGTGGGAGGCGATGCTGGACGGCACGCGTGCCTGGCTGCACGCGACGGCGCTCGCAGCGGAGGCGCGCGGCCCGGCGGTCGCCCTGTCTCGGCCGGCGGGCCACCACGCCACTGCGAGCGTCGCGATGGGCTTCGGACTCGTGAACTTTGCTGCCGCGGCCACTGCTGCGCTCCTCACGGCGCGGCCGGAGGCGAGAGTCTCGATCCTCGACTGGGACGTCCACTATGGGAACGGCGTCGCCGACCTGCTCCGCGAGGAGCCGCGAGCGCTGTACTGCTCGCTGCACGAGTTCGGCGGCTTCCCCGGCGGCGGAGAGGAGGAGCAGCAGCGCGGCCCGCGGGGCAACCTGCTGCGGCTGCCGCTTCCCCGCGGCTCGGGAAGAGAGGCATTCCTTTCCGCGCTGCGGGACAAGGCCCTCCCGTTCCTGCTGGCCCGCCCTCCTGACGTCCTGCTCGTCTGTGCGGGGTACGACGGCTTGCTGGCCGACCCTCTTGCAACGATGGAGCTCAGCCCCGCCGACTATGGCGAGGCTGTGAGGGCGGTGCTGGACGAGCACGGCTTCCCGGCGGAGCGAGTGGCGATCGGCCTCGAGGGCGGCTACGCGCTCGACTTAGAGGAGGGCATGCCTGCGGCGCTCGTCGAGACGTGCGGAGCGCTCATTGCCCGGGGCCGCCGGGGCGGAGGAGAGACTGACACTGGGTCTGGGACGGGACTGGGTCTGGGAGACAGTGTCCGTGAGTGTGAGAGGACACGCGATTCCGCGGCCAGCTAGTTTTAATGTTGACGACCGGAATTTGATTATGTACGGGCTCTCGATGTGTACAGTACCCACCAGAGAACGAAGTGCGTATCGCGTATGCACCGCGTCGCGTTCGCCGCCAGTCTCTCGACACCTCTCCTCTCTCGTCTCTGCGGCCGATCAGCTCAAGAACGGATTCTCGTCGGTCGGCGGACTCGCGGCGCGCGGTTTGGGCGGACCCGCGCGTCCGCTGCGCGCCTCTCGAGCTCGCTGCAGCGCTGCATCGTTTGACCTCGGACTTCTCTCCTCCACCGCCTCGGCCGACTCGGCGCGTGCGTGCGTCTGGAGTGCGAGCGGCACAGCGCAGCCCCACTCGCGTCGGAGGAGCGCAATCGCGTCGTCGCCGGCGCCTCGCTCAATCTCGCTCCGCGCGCACTCAGTCACCCTGCTCGCCCACGCCTCAAACTCGGCAGCGGGGAGAGGCAGGTCGGCCATCGCGTCGCCATCCGCGCAGAACGCAGCCCAAGCTGTCCGGCTGAGGACGCGAGCGCTAGTTCCGGCCGTCTCGTCCCGCTCCTCCTCCAGCGCGTCTGCGAGCAGCGCGAGTGCTCGGTGGCCTCGGTTGACCGGCCGTGCGCCGACCGCCATCTGCAGCTCGAGCAACGCGGAGGCGCGCTCCTTCGCGCTCGCCGCCGTGCTGCTACCACTGCGCCGCAGCCCGGCGAGCATCTTCATCTCTCTACTCTCAAGAGAGAGGGGCAAGCCAGCGTAAGCGCTTCAAGTAGGGGAGCTGCCGCGGCTGCGGAGAGCCAAGCGGCCGCCTTTCTTTTTCTGTGCGCGCCAGTCGAGCGTCTGCGCCCTTTGTCGTGCCAGTGCTGTAGGTATGTTGTGCTGTGAGAGAGGCTTGTATTTTAAGATTCTTTTTCTCTTTGCGCTGCCAAGACAAAAAATCACGACTCTCACAGTGATTTGCATGGGCTCGGCAGCTTGTCGCCCTCAGTCGAAGCTGGAGCCGGTCCCGTGTTCTTCTACACTAGTATCATCTGTCCAGCGTCCACCCATACCGCGTTGGTGTCCAGTCCGAGCCTGGCTGTTCTTCTTTAATTATTTAATATCTAAGCGGATTCTTCACCATCCTACATACACACATACATACATACTAGCATACATAGTACATACACTAGTCATGCAACACATAATAAAAGTAAAGCGAGACGGCCATGCTCCTCCTCTCCGACAAGCGACATCTCATGGTCATGCGCACAAACAACACTGGCTGTGGGGGTATGGATGCACAACCTCTTGCACCGCCCTCTGCACACACCATCACAGCTTTGCGAGGGCAGCGATCTCCTCCTGTGTCAGCTTGAAGTCAAATATGTCGAGGTTCTCTCGGAAACGGGCGGGCGCACCGTCACGCTTCCGCGTGCCCGCAGTCGTGAAGCTGCAGCCCATGTCTGCGATCCAGCGCAGTGCGACCTGCGCCGCCGTCTTGCCGTACTTCTGGCCGATCATCGCGCACGCGTCCTTGCGGTTGCCTCGGAGCGCGCGCTGCAGTGGCGACCAGGCCTGCACGACCACGCCGCGCTTCGAGTTCTCTGCGACGATGCTGGCCGCGTTGCCGTCGTAGATGTTAGCAAAGCCCACGCCGAAGGGCAGCTGGTTCACGGTTGGCACTGTGGCGCTCTTGTCCGCAAAGATCACGTCGAGCTGGCGCGGAGAAAAGTTGGAGACGGCGAGCGAGCGGGTCGTCTTCTGCGCCGCCATCTCCTCCAGCGCCGCCCACTGCCCACGAATCGAGTCGTCGTCGGGCCCTGGGTAGTCGAGCATTATCATGTCAACGTAGTCGGTGGCCGAGGCGAAGGCCTCGAGGTTCTCTCGGCAGCCTCTCGCTGAGAGCTTCCGAGCGGCGTCGAAGCCCTGCGCCTGGTTGGAGAGGACCGAGCCGCAGATGAAGAGCTCCTCGCGCGGCACGCCCGAGCGCTGGATGGCCCGCGCGAACCCTCTCTGGTTGCGCGCGAGCACCGAGGCAAAAAAATTGCGATAGCCGCACTCGAGCGCCACGAGCGTGAGCTCTTCAGCATCCTTGTCATCGTAGATCTGGAGCCCAAACGAGGCGGTGGGGAAGTTGACGCCAGTGTTGAGCTTGAAACCCGCTTGCGCCGACGCGGGAACCGGCAAAAGCGAGGCCGTGCCGTGAGCAGCAGCCGGAACGGCCAGCGCGGCCGCGGCAAGCTCCCGGCGCGACAGGAGAGCCTGCGGCGGCCGTGTGACAGCGCAGGCGGCGGCGAAGGTCCACAGGGCGCTCATGTACATGCGTGCCGGCGCACAGCGAAGAAGTCGAGCGCAGATTGCGGAGGTTGACAGTGGACAGGTGGGGCGTGTTACCCCCTGGGTTCCGGCTCCTACCCGGGTACCCAGATAGGGGGTCTGTAGGTAGGTCCGTCGCTCGCGCGGGAGACGGCTAGCCGCGAGCGGGGCCATGCCAGACGAGTCGCCTGCGGCTGGGACGCCAGCCGAGACGGGTACGGCGGCGGCGCCCGCGGAGCGCGGTGGGTGGCCCGGTGGCGGCGCCCGGAGGCGGGCGCTGCCGCTGGGAGCCTAAAGGGTGTGGACCGTGAGTTGAGGAAATCGAGGGACGCGACCCACCTCGCCACAGACGGTCCCGCGCCTCGCCGCTAAGACAGTGGCACGCACCGCGCAGCGGCGCCCGGCGCGTGCCACTGTCTTTTGTCCGGAGTGAAAAGTCCAACGCGCTCGTCGGTGGCGGCTTCCCTCAACCTGCGCCGCGCTCGGCGAACCTCGACAGCGCTTTCGGTGGCATGCAGCTC
>Ga0115008_10003368_pt1 | contig 13243 bp, 15 predicted proteins | sample FraStrMetagenome_FD_87164 | JGI IMG/M metagenome (GOLD analysis project Ga0115008, IMG submission 87164) | Marine eukaryotic phytoplankton communities from Arctic Ocean - Fram Strait ARC3M Metagenome | ecosystem: Environmental > Aquatic > Marine > Oceanic | place: Fram Strait | collected...
TATTCTTTTGATCCATAATTCAGAGTGTTTTCAGAAAGAATTTTCTTTTAATAAAAAGACAGCAATTTGTGGCGATCATTTCGTATTTTTTACAAAAAATGAAGGAATTTTAAGGCCTTTTAATACAAGGCTTTTTTTTATTGTTGCCGGAACTCGTAAAAAAGATCTCGACACGTTAAAAAGCGGATCTGACCAACACAAACTACCACTATCATCAGATCATCATGACGGAAGATTCAAAACTCGAGGTGAATCCTCCAGCTCCGGCTGGGATAGAAGATAATTCACAACCAGACCCTCTCCCGCTTGATTGGACCAAATTAGGCGAGGACCACCACGATATACCAATTCGCTTCCCGAGCGATGTAGTTGAAATATCGAAGGAACTAGAGGAAACAGAATTGTGCATCGTTGGGACACATGGTCAAAAGATTACAAGAATGGGCACTGATCTTTACGCTCAATGTAGTCCTAATTTGACCCGACTCATTTTAAGGTCGCATATTATTGAGAAAATGGAAGGGCTCAAAGGCTTTCAAAACTTGACTCTCTTGGAACTTTACGATAATTCTATAAAAGCTCTTGAGGGTTTAGATTCTGGTGAAAATGGAAGCCCAGGAATTACTCTCAACGTGCTAGATATGAGTTACAATGTGATTCGTGACATGTCACCAATTCAATTTTGCCCAAATCTCACTGAGCTCTGTAAGTGAAAGTACATGTTATCCCAAACTTTTTAGTGCACTGTTTTTATTCAGGAACTTTTGAAATCCTTTGAATTCTAACATTTCGATAACCTTTTTCTTATGGAAGATTTGGCTCAAAACAAAATCAACGAAATATCTGGTCTCAAACATTTGACGAAATTACGTAAATTAGATCTTGGTGCAAATAGGATTCGAATTATGAAAGAAGAAGAACTTTCACCACTTATAAATTTGGAAGACTTGTGGTTAGGAAAAAATAAAATCGAAAACATTGGTGGAATAAGCAAGGTACTGTCATTCTAGTCAAACATTTTCTTTTCATTTTCTAACGGAACAGTATGATTAATATTCTTTCCCTTATTTTTGCAATTATTTTGTTTGTTATCGATAAAGTTACCCAAACTAAGACGACTTGACGTGCAAGCGAATCGGCTTACAGTGGTTGAAAATTTAACAGCTCAGAAAGATACATTGGTAGAGCTTTATCTTTCTCACAACAATATCGGAAATAGAGGAGCTTCGCAACCCACAGGATTAGCTTTGAAATTTACCAAACTTAGCACCCTTGATCTCTCACGAAACCGTGTGACCACAACTTCTCACTTTGCACATCTTGAAGCGATGGAGGATTTGTGGCTATCGAGCAATAAAATTTCAAAATATGAGGACATTGATCCACTTTCAACACTTGGATCAAAAGATGGAGCCTGTTTGGAAGCCATCTATTTGGAATACAATCCCATTGCGAGTGAATTCGATTATCGCATAAAACTTGCCTCTATTATCCCATCCTTAAAGCAAATTGATGCGAATATGATCGGTCACGAATATACATATGAAGAAAGTGCAGTAAGTGGAATTCGTTCCGTTTTGAAAGATCCCAGTGTTGGTTTTGGAGTGGATGTCGAAACTGCATTAAGAAAGCAACAAGAACTTGCAATAGAGAAAGCTAAAGAACAAATGGCAAACAGAGAGGATGATCTCGAGAATGAAGCAGCTCTTTGATGATACATTTCGAATTCACTGAAGTTGTTTGAACAAATTTTCATATAGACAGCTCTTTCATTTATCTGTTAAAATAATTTGAGTTTGACGCCAAAGAAATTGTATGGTATGCATTAATGAGGAAAATTTTATTTTATTTTTAGGGCGACCACTAGTTTGTACATTTTCATTGTTGTACTAAACCGAATCTAGCCACTTCAGGTCTTATATGATGAAGCTTCGTTTAAGTGTGTTGTAATACTAATTTAGAATGGGGCCATTGGTTCTCCACTGTATGGCATGGCAATATCTTTTAAGAATGGTACTGATCCCTCAACCTTATCGGCAGCAATGAATCCGAAAATTCCAATCATGGCAAGACGCCCATTGTTGATTTCTTTTACAAGTCCATCAGCCTTAGCCTCGGCAGATTTCTTAGTGGTGAAACCGAAAGGATCGAAAAGGTTGAGTGGAACAGGGTGGATTTCTTTACGGAACAAGTCAAAAGTTGGGTAAGCTCCTGGTTTTCCTCCACGCATGTAATGAAGATTATCATCAGATTTGATTTCACTGTACCACTCGAGGAATCCAATTACAAGAATTATTTGCCACTTGGCGGCATCAGGAAGGGCATCCCATTGTTGCTCAGGGCTAAGATCGGTAGATGGGAAGTCATCTCCGGCAAGGGCTGTAAAATTGTATTAAGTTAGATTTGCACTAAGATGTGGGATATCATATTTTTAATTCTGAATATTATTTTTGACTTACTCATTTTCCATGGGAAGTGGAAGTTGGATTGAACACAGTATCCTACGAAGGCAGCCATGGCGACACGTCCATGTTTGATTTCGGCATGACGCAAGAAACCGATTGTGGCCTCACTAGATTCACCCCAGAATTCTTCGTCTGCCAAAGATAGAGGGTCGAAGTAGTTTACAACAGGGTTCAATTTACCGGCCAAATCTTCAAGTTCAGCTTTTGCAGAATTGAGAGAAGTGGTGGAGGTTGTTGGGGAGGTAGGGGCGAATGCTGAAGCAGCACCAATAACAGAAAGAAGGTAAACAGCGATCTTCATTTTTGAACCTGTAAAATAAAATATAATATGGGATTCTTTTCCCAAAAACCAAAAAAGCTTTCGATGTTGTTGATTTGGTAGTCTACATCACAAAGAAAAATCAATCTTTTCACGCACTTTATTACCAATCGTACATGAATATATGGATTTTTACGACTTTTTTCGTTGTAAAACTTGAAGTTGGAACTGTGGAGGATACGCACGATATAAATATCAATATAAATTGTACACAAACATTCTACGAAGCCATTCGTTTTCATTGAAATTAGACCATCGTGAGGAATGGGAAAATTCAGCTCATGAAACCTCAATTTTTTTCTCTTCTTCTGAGGAGAGAGAGATTACAAAGAAAAGATACCAATGCATGGGCAGGATGATATTTTTATATATCATATATTTGGAAATGAACGCTTTACGTTGCATCTTTCATTATCTAGATAAACTATCACAATCACGAGGAAAATAGATAAGATCATATATTATAAGCTATCTAAAGCCGTTCTGAGATAAATGAGATTTATTAGGTTTATCTGAAGACTTTTTGATCGATAATTGTAAGATTCCTTTCTCCCTATTATTCCTGAAATGAAAAGGATTTTTTTATTAATGCTGCGAATAGAATTGTTTGCAATATATTTCCATCAATCGTTTAATTTGTTTATTTATTGAAGAATGCAAACCATCATTTTTACAATCTTCACTACTATAATTGCATCTAAACTTCATTATTGCTGCAATAAGGACTCAGCATAAGGTGAACATGGTATGTAATATTGTTTTCCAGACAGCAGAACACTTTCAAACGTATACTTTGATAACAATATATCTCAATTATTTCTCTCATTTTACCGAAACGATTTGTTCAACATGTTTATCAAAAGAAAGAATAACTTTCATCTCTATAGCTATACTTTTGCCATGTGACTGGCATGTGGTCATCTCCTCCACCATTTGTGATTCTCTTTGTAGTGTTAGTCAAAGTTTCTTCTGAATATTTTTTCATGAGATTTTGAAATGAAAAACTTTCTTTCTTGAAATGCATAAATGGAAAAATACTTAGCAACGTACGCATAGGAAAACTTCAACTGAAGACCGTTTCATTTAGAGCAGCAATGTTTTCACATATAAAGTTAGTTCTAAACATGTGTATTTTGTATAGGATCTCTCTTCAAGTTTTCTCAAAACCAAATAATCCCAAATTGTTTACTTTCGGAATAAAAAAATTTCCGTATTGAACTAAGCTTTAGGCCCGATCCTTTCCATGACACATGTTAGAAGCATTCCAGTAATATAATTGAGAAACTACTTACGGTAGATTAAAATCTAAATGAGCAAGCTTACGTAATCAATAATCTAAACCATTTTTTTCCTACTTCAAGCTTTTTTCTCACAATTTAGAAAAAGAAGAAAACATGAAATTAGCTGCAATTGTCCTTTCCACTCTCGGTGCTGCTTCAGCATTCGCACCTACATCCAAAACAACCTCCACCACTTCTCTCAATTCTGGAAAAGATGATCTTGTTTCTTTTTCCAATGAATTGAATCCTATTGTAAATTACTTCGACCCTATGAGTTTAGCTGATGGTAGTTTCTGGGGTGCTACAAACGATGCAACCATCGGTTTCTTGCGTCATGCCGAAATCAAACATGGACGTGTTGCCATGGCTGCCTTCGTAGGATACTGCGTTCAATCTAATATCCACTTCCCATGGAAAATGAGTGAGTTATTCATAGAGCATCGTGACAAATGCTCTTTTCTTTCCTTTTTAACACTAATTTTATTCTTTTTTAACAGCCCTTGCCGGAGATGACTTCCCATCTACCGACCTTAGCCCCGAACAACAATGGGATGCTATCCCTGAGGGAGCCAAATGGCAAATTATTCTCGTAATTGGATTCCTTGAAGCTTGGGGTGAATGGCCAACTGCTGACAACGCCCATTACATGAGAGGAGGAAAACCAGGAGATTACCCAACCTTCGACGAATTCAGAACTTTGGTTCACCCCGTTCCATTCAATCTTTTCGATCCTTTCGGTTTCAGTAAAAACCGTTCCGAAGAGGCTAAAGCCAAAGGTCTTGTTGCTGAAGTAAACAACGGACGTCTTGCTATGATTGGAATCTTTGGCTTCCTCTCTGCCGATAAAGTTGAGGGATCTGTTCCACTCTTGAAGGACATTGCTATTCCATACGATGGTGATGTTATGGCTCCTTTCGCCTCAAACTTCCATGTATTTTAAAGGAGTTTAAGAACGACCGATTAGGATTTGATTCAGAACACAAATATTCATTTGCTTCTGGCTGAAATTATAATACTGGCTGTCTCCTAAAAAAATTGCTCTTGATTTCACCACATTTGACACATAATCAACAAACAAATAAAGTTTGGCACAATGCATCGCAAACTTCTTTTAAAGAATAAATTAATGAAGTAATTTATACAATTTAGATCAATAAGGCAAGGTATTCATTTTATACATTTTTCGTACATGATATATCCACCTTAGTCAAAAAATCAATGGTCATGAGAACCGCGAATGGACTATGTTTGAAACGAACAATATTTGTTGAAATCGAAATTTTGAGGTAACTACGACTTTGTTTGAAGTGCTCATTATAAATGTACTTTTTCCAATAATATTTTTTCTTGACAGGACAAAAACAGCAATCCAAATCTCCCTTTAAAAAATGTTCTTTATGACAGTTATGTTTGATTTAATACTGAGTGCAATTGTTCATCCACATTCGGGATCATTAGAATACGACATTGCTTTTTCAACGATGAGCTCGAGGTAGAGTCAGCAACAACGTTGAGCAATTTATTGCTTATTCATTTTTCGTCCATTCGCATAATGTCATATTACCATGCGTATCGAACAAAGAACTCTCACATAATACAAATCAACAGTTTTCAGTGAAAATAAAATGATTATCACCAAGTGAAATGCATTCGTCAAAATATGACGTAGACGATTCCCAATGACCACAAATTAACAAATGGTTGCATTTTAAACATGTCCATATAGACGTACGGACGAAGTAAAACTGGATTCTACTTCAAGTTTTCGATCCAAACCAAAATTTTATTCTACTTTTGAACTTGGATTGAACAATACGAACGAGATTTTGTAAGAACTTTTACGACCAAGTTACGTTCAGAATGTGTTCATATCCTTGAAAATAGAAGACTCATACAGCTCTACTTACCTGAGAATAGCAACCTTCACAAAATTTTATGATTCTTTGTACTGTCACAATTTATACAATCAATTTCTAAATTAGCTAAAATGAAACTCGCCGCACTTGTTCTTTCCACCATCGGAGCTGCCTCCGCTTTTGCTCCCACCTCTAAAACAACCCCAACCAGTTCCCTCAACTCTGCCAAAAGTGACCTCGAGGATTTTGCCGGTAAATTGAACCCTGTTTTAAAATACTACGATCCTTTGGGACTTGCTGATGCCTCTTTGTGGGGAACCTCCAGCGAGGCCACTATCGGTTTCTTGCGTCATGCCGAAATCAAGCATGGACGTGTCGCTATGGCTGCCTTCGTAGGATACTGCGTCCAATCCAATGTCCACTTCCCATGGAAAATGAGTAAGTTCCATGCATTATGTTAGGTTTTTCTAATATGTTTATATGGACTTTTTATCTAAACAATTTGAATACATTCTCTTAGCTCTTGCTGGAGATAACTTCCCATCTACCGACCTTAGCCCCGAACAACAATGGGATGCCCTTCCTGATGTATCCAAGTTCCAAATTATTGGAGCTATCGGATTCCTTGAAATTTGGAGTGAATTAGCCACTGACGAAAATACACACTACATGGCTGGAGGAAAACCTGGTGACTACCCATCCTTCGATATTTTCAGTAAGACTATTCACCCTGTTCCATTAAACTTGTACGATCCTTTCGGGTTCAGCAAGAACCGCTCTGAAGCAGACAAAGCTGAGGGTCTTGTAGCTGAAATTAACAATGGACGTCTTGCCATGATTGGAATTTTCGGATTCTTGGCCGCCGATAAAATTGAGGGATCTGTACCATTATTAAGCGGTATTGCCATCCCATACAGCGGAGAACCAATGGCCCCATTCTAAATTAAAGTGTTTTTGCTAACATCCATAAGGATCAGTTTCCTGATTGTAAGAGCAGTGAGACATGTGAGTTGAAACTTCAATCGTTTTCCACTCAATTCTTACTCAGAAGGTTGTATAGGGGGCCGTCTCTGTAATACAAATCGACGCATAATAAACTACAACAAATTGTAATTTTACTAAAAAGTATTCTCAATATTTAATATGTTACAGAGATCGATTCGTCTCTTAAAAAAATATGCCCAAATCTCATATTGAATAGGAGTTTTAACTTAGTCTAGAATTGTGCAATACGTAGTAAGGAATTGTATATCTGCTGTGAAATTTACTGAGACAAATACCGGAAGAAATGTTTAACTCAGTTGTATGTCATAATTTTGAATTAAGTCCAAAATGTGAGACGATAGGAAATAAAGATTAAACCACTTTCGGAAATTCTAGACATGCGTCGACTTTTGACAGGAAAGCGTTTCGCATCGATTCGTATTGTGTATCTCTTAATATGTACATCCTTTGCCGTACTACTTTGACTATGGCACTTTCCTATTGTTGTTAGGATCAATGTCATGAGCTTGTCAGTCGCGTGCCTCTCTTAATCCACTTTTGTGTCTTCTCTTGATTAAAACAAATATGGAGTACGGTGGTCGACATATTTTATAACTTGAACAATAAATAAGAAACTTATGTACATAATGCAATCTTTATGCACACAACTCCAGCAGCAGTCGAAACAGTTGTTTTCTTAAAAGAATGTGTCCTAATTTAAAAACTAACATTTTCGTAAGAAAGTAAGTCTCGTCATCAAAGAATGAACAACTTTGACTTTCAATTAGAAGTAAAGCATAAAAAATCATGTAATAATTAAAGTTAAAGAGTTGAGGTTTTCTGGGAGATTTGTCATTTCCTTGATTTTTGTATGATTTTGGCATAATAAAAGAAACACAAAAAATCGATTAACGAAGAATGACAATTGAAAGTATATTCGCTTGCAAAGGTGCTTTGACAATGCAAATAATTTGAATATGATAAAAGGAGGTGTAAGAAGGATCATTGAAAATCCTCCAATCGAAAATAAATGATGAAAACCAAATCTCACGTTTGGTTTTCTTATCTCTTGAGAATTTGTGACGCCATCTTCAATACCATCTATTATACTGAAAATACGTACGTGTAGAAGAATTTTTGAAAAGAAGAAACGCAGTTGTTTGCACACAACAAACACAACTTCCAAACAATGTTCACTTTCAAACAAGCATCCCCAATTACGACATGTTTTTTTATAACATCACTGCTGGGACGATTTTCACATCCAATTTTACTGGACATCCATCTCCCTGTAAAAACGTCTGCAGCAGAATCTTGCGTCTACGATGAAGCTCTTCGATGGAATCAAGCTCTTCAGAGAATCAATGCAAGTAGAATCGACAAGGAAGAAGAAAAGATCGAATATATTGATTTCATTTCTTACCATACTCCACATGCAACACTCTATTTAGCGGATTTCAATATTGAAGACGAAGCTTCTTCTAAAAGCGCGAAAAGTATTGACCAAACAAAGTTGAATTCATTGCTTAGAATAATTGAGAAAACAGTTCTAGACATGGAAGAAGAAATACAACAAGGCACATTTGATTTTCAATATCCATGCGAAATCGAGATCAATCAACCTGTGGTTAGTGGAGCTTACACTATGCTAGATATACAGAACAATAAATGCTTACAGTTTGTAAGTGATAGAGTTGTAAATAAAACAAAATCATTCGTTCATTTTCCATCTTCAGTTCCTGATTGGGTTTATAATATCGATGATCAGGAATTAAGAGAGCAAAAAATAAGGTTAATTCAACAGTATGGATCTCCAAATGTCTTTGAGGGGTTTGAACCCCATGTCACTGTATCATTTGAAAAGAAAACAACTGCTGAAATCACAGAATGGAGAGATGTCGTGGTGAATAAATTAAAAAAGAAGCTTCCTTCTCAATGTAAACAGCATGGAAATAGCTTGGCATTAGGGTACACGAGTATCGGAGGGACAGTTTTGAAAGGTCCAATTATTGATATTGAAATGAAATTGTATGAGATGGAAGTATTTCAATATGATTCATATACTGAGATAGTGTAATTTATGTAAACAATTTGTTGACTGACATGAAAGACAAATAGTCAAACGTCATGAATATTAAAATTCATACCGTCGCTTAGAATATGGGAATTATTATTTTTACTGAGATCTAGTCGACCCCGTCGTAATCTTCCTGTATCCTCCTTCTTTCCTTTGCCATTTCCAGCGCCAAATCGTCACTTCCGCCTTCTTGCAATCCTTCTTCATCTCTTTTCAAAAATTGAACACATTCATCAATTTTTTCTCCTACATCCTCTTCTTCTTCCACTAGATCAGCATATTTCAAAACAACATAAGCACCTTTCGAACGAAGAATTTCCCGTACTTGTCGTCCAGAAGCACATAAAAGCAGTATTGTTTCAATAATATGTAAACGAGTTTTACTGTCTTTTTCACGAACTTTATCTGGACCTTGTGAAACCAATATTGGATCGAGTAGAGTCCTATCGAAGTTACTTGTAATTTCCTCCGGACCCATGAGTGGATACAGAAGAGAAGTTACCATATCGTCATTGGTATGAATGATCAAATTCTGTTGACCTTCCGTTTCATCGTCTTCGCTAGCTTTTTTCTTATGGAGAGGGAGGATCCATAGTTTCGAAATATTAGTATCAAAACAGCAGTTTTTAATTGTGGAAGCAATCCCTCTACGACGTCGAGCAGAGGAACTGGTGCGCAACAAAAGAAGGAAAGTTTTTAGTGTTGGTGGAATAATCTTCACATTACATTCTTCATTCTCAGATTCAGGTTCAGATATGGCATAATTATGAATATGCATGCTAGTAATGAAATTTCTTCCTGCATTGACTTGTGTAATGTTTGTAAGAACTGATGCAAAATGAACATATGGGTCATCAGTAGAGATTTCTTCTTCATCTTCTACAATTAAATCATCATCATCAAGCTTTTCATCTTCTACATCTAGGAGGTCATCTTCGATTTCTTTCTCAGGCTCTCGTATGTATTTTTCGGATAGAAATCTACCTAGTAACAATTGCACTGATGGAGATACTTCTTTGGATGAGTTGTCGTCTTTACTCTCATCTTCGATTTCATTTTCTAACTTTTTAAGTTGTTTGGCTCCACCTAACAAAAACCCAGCTGCTCCACGTTCATTTCGAGTCAAGTTTGCCAGAAGTGCTACAGCTCGATATACATGCTTTCGTTCTTCTTCGTTGTCTAAATCAGTAAAAGAGAGTGCAACCTCAGTTGCCCGACCTATCGCATTCGAATCAATCATTTTATCTTCCATAATCTCACTTGTGGTAGCATTGGATAGCTGAGAAGAATCGCCAGAAGATTTGGTGACTAATTCAGTAGAGGATGTCATGGATGGGTCATTGGAGCTAAATGACATTACAAGTAGACATGCCAATGCATCATAACCAGTTTTTCCTGGAAAAGTTGCAAGACGACACAAAAAAGGAATTCCTCCATGCTCCAAAATTTTTAGAACAGCCGTTACTCTGCATCACTAGGACCGAGTCCAAAATGTGTTTATGAAGTTGCGATGTTATTATGTTTTGTGAGAAAAACAAACATAACACAAAAACATAAAAGTCTACATATTCACAAAAATGTTCAACGCACCCTTGTTGTGTGAGAGTTGAAAGTGTCGCTTCAGCTGCGGCTTGACGCAAATCTGCCCGATCTGATTTTAGGAAACCAACAAGATCTTTGTACAGTGAATCATCATTGTCAGGCATGGTATAATCTTTGTGATTTTTATGGTTGTGGATAGCCTGCTGTTTCTTTCTAAAGATGGAGAAAAAAACAGAAAATGTGACACAAGAATTGGGTGGTGTTTAATAATAATAATAATATTGTTAATAAAGGAGCATCCTATCTTTAAATATGTACGATATAAAGTATGATCTCTACGTAGAAAAAGATAAAATGTCAAAAATATGAAAAAGGAAAATTTCCAAAAATCTTGATATCTAAGCGAATTCTTCATCGTAACTTCACAGCATGTTGTCTTCAAAAGGTAAGAATTTTTTGAAGTATGTGGCATCACAATGTACAATTGCACCCTATATGCTTTCATCAGCAGGTATTAGCTTGAATGGAATGGAATGCCTCTAGAAAAGTGCTGTGATCATGAACTACAGAGACAAAAGTCTGTAAGATAATCATGATAGGCAATAATAATTACATTTGTTTACTTTACAAGAGAATTTGTCTTTCGCTTTTTTATCACAATAAAAGTACCAAAATACAGTTCCTTAGTATTGACTGGTAAAAAGATAACTAAAAGGAATTAGCAATAATGCCCTCACAGATAATTGCAACGGTATACTTAGCATTTAACTAAATTCCTTTGAATAAAATAACATACAGTCTCCAGCAGAAATAAGACCTCGGATTTAACATCCCTTGCACAAAGATTCTTTTATGATTGTCTCTAGCAACATCCACTACTTTTTTGGGCACTTTGGTCATTTTTCTTGTCTACTGTGAGTGTATTGCTTGCTGCCATACCAACTTTAATGCCATGACTCTCATTTGAGACATCAATAACACCTGTTTGAATATTTTCATGGATTTTGTCGGCTGTATTAATAAATGCTTGTTCTACGTTTTGTGCTGTTTTTGCGCTGGTCTCCATGAATATCAAACCATGCTCCTCAGCAAAAGCTTTTCCCTCTTCTGTTGAAACTGCACGACGATGCTCTAGATCACTTTTATTTCCAATAAGCATTATAACCATGTTGCTCTGACTATGTTGCCGAGCCTCATCCAGCCATCTCGAAAGATGTTTGAAAGTATCCCGCCGGGTAATATCATACACTAAAAGCGCTCCTGCTGCTCCTCTATAGTAGGAACGTGTAATAGATCGAAAGGATTCCTGTCCAGCCGTATCCCAAATTTGGAGTTTCACTTGTTTTTCATCAATTGTGACCATGCGTGCTCCAAATTCTACTCCAATTGTAAGATCGTGTACAGGTTGAAATCTCTTGTCTGTGAATTGAAGTAATAGGCATGATTTTCCGACACCTTGACATAAAAAAATATGGGTTTACAAATTTAGCATAATGTGTTTTGGGAGAACAGATCTGAATTGTTTCAAATAGACATTTCATTCTGACCATCCTCAATTTTGATCAGTAATTATCACTCTCTCTTATTCACCTCATTCCACTTTTAGGAACATTCACGAATAGACAAGACTACGCAGCATCTTTTATGCACGTCACTTTGCATTCGTGTTCGGAAAAGTATGATCATAACTTCATCAAAATTGAAGTGGAATAAATCTTCCCAACTCACCTGTGTCGCCGATGATAATGTATTTGAAAAGATAAGCGTATGACATGGTGCTCTTCACACTATTCCAGGTTTAGACGCCTTCGTTGTAGCACGATAAAGAAGATTTAATACTTTTTATATGAAACTCTAAAATGGATATAAAAGCCACGTGAATACTTTGTCCCACCTCGTAAGTAAATTCTACGAGTTCGATTCCTTCCCGAAAAAAGGTTCTGCTATTATGATTATGGGCCTCAGTACGGTACTGCTGTATACAAAATAATTCGTAAACAATTGAAATCTATGTCTCTCACATGGTCTTTCACGAAGAAAAATGGAAAAAGTATCAGTTGAGTTGGCAAAGTAGTTATCAGATTTATGCCAGAAGAAAAGAATATATGCGATCGTTTACTTACGATCAAGACATAATAAAAATGTGATTCGGAAGTGATACATACCATCATTCTACTGCATTATGGTACCTACAAAGTTTTAGTTTACATACATGAAGTTTAACACTTGCATTCAACTAAGATATCGGGTCGAACAGGGTCCGTCTCAGCGCGCCGCCTTAGTTCTCACCTTGTAAAATAAAAACATACCACAACAACCTACAAAGTTTTAGATTGTGCATATTTTAATTCACTTTTTCCTCATCTTGAAATCTCAAGCCACGTGAAAAAGGGACAAACTGGCACAAAGTTAGCTATCTATACTATATTAATTACGCTATGGAGAGAGTGACTTCAAGAAGTCATCCATGGGGATGCGATCGTGACTGACCTAGAGTAACCACAGAACGATAAAAAATTGTACAAAAAGAGTTACAACAATCTGGTTATGATGATCAACAATATTCAAATACAACACAAGATTAGAAGGAAAAACATAAATTCAAACTTATTGAGAAATTCATGATCGCGACAACTAATCTTAACAATAAAAACACCCCTTGTTTCGCCCTAAATGAACTTGAAATTGATGCTTTACTGTTATAATTAAATCATGGAAAA
>Ga0115008_10003369_pt1 | contig 13240 bp, 12 predicted proteins | sample FraStrMetagenome_FD_87164 | JGI IMG/M metagenome (GOLD analysis project Ga0115008, IMG submission 87164) | Marine eukaryotic phytoplankton communities from Arctic Ocean - Fram Strait ARC3M Metagenome | ecosystem: Environmental > Aquatic > Marine > Oceanic | place: Fram Strait | collected...
CGCATTAGCTCAGTTGGTAGAGCACTTCATTAGTAATGAAAAGGTCCGTAGTTCAAATCTGCGATGTGGCTGAAACTAAGTTTTTCTTTTGCTCTCTCTCTCACTCTCAAATAATCCGAAATTCTGCAATCCTGTTGTAGACAAGAAATGCACTTGCTACCTTCCTTTTTTTAGTCTAGATGTATTTTTTTACTAGGTTGTGTAGATGTTTACTATTGGGAACGAAGGTGTCGCATTAGCTCAGTTGGTAGAGCACTTCATTAGTAATGAAAAGGTCCGTAGTTCAAATCTGCGATGTGGCTGAAACTAAGTTTTTCTTTTGCTCTCTCTCTCACTCTCAAACAATCCGAAATTCTGCAATCCTGTTGTAGACAAGAAATGCACTTGCTACCTTCCTTTTTTTAGTCTAGTTGTATTTTTTTACTAGTTTGTGTAGATGTTTACTATTGGGAACACAGCCGATATTGCAGGTTTTCCAAAAAATTCTCTATCACGTGTGAACTGTTTTTTCGTATAAAAATAAAACTCGTTCCATGAAAAAAATCACAACATTCATTTTCTTCCATACGCTATATTACGTACTCTAACGATCTCGTTTGCACGACGACAACCTGTATCACAAGACCTAAATCCGCTAACACTATCTCATGAGTTCATCTGTGAAGACGACTGGCAGCTACGGTTTCGATTTTTTACGGGCCGAGCACAATGAACGATCCGTCCCAAGCAGCACGCACGATGATCCAGAAAATGAATCCAGCTCTGAATCCGTCGAAGAGGACCAGGGTAATGTTAAAACGCCTTTAGAGAAGCAATTTGATGTACTAAATTGGTTGCAAAAGCAGAAGCTTCAGAGCAATGATTTAACAATGTTCACTACCGATGAAATATTGCAGCATACCGGCATCGATTTGGCGGAGGATGGGGATGTGGCAGCTATGTTAGAATCTAATCCTCGTGTTTTGACCAAGTTTGATGCTAGTTTACAAGATACGTTATATATGTATCAGTCTAAGTTTCAAGTGTCGAATAAGCAGGGGTTGTTGGCGCTTGTGAATCGGTGTAAAAATGGAATTTGTGCAAAGGATTTGAGTGACGCGTATAAAGAGATCGAAGGTGATCTAGCGGAACTTATTTGCAGTGGGGAGATTATAGCTGTTGCTAATTCAGAGCAGATGTCATATTCAAAAGATAAGACCCTTTTTCCACGGGGTGAAGCGTTTCTCGTTGAGCTCGATGGGAATATTGATTCCATCAAAGACTCGTCTTTCGTAGTTCAAACTGATAGAAATCTACAGAGAGAATTACGCCGTGGCGAAGCTGTTTGGGTGGGAGGACAGTGGTGTCGTGTCTCGTCCGCAGTTCGAGATGGGGTTCCGCTTTCAGAACAGCCACCACGCGCACAGGCTCCGTTGTCTGTCACATCGATAAATGATATGAGTAAGAAAAATGAAGTGGACGGATATTGTCGACCCTTCACCGAAAAACAATTGCCGCTGGATCGAGAGATCCAAGAAGAGACGTTGAAACATTTATCTGACGCCCTTGCTGCCAGCAAAGTATTGGATAAACTTGGAGGACCTCCACCATCAAAGTCACAACGATCTATTGTTAGAAAACGGCCAACTGCTTCGTCCAATAGCGCAAGTATATCATCGAACATTGCAGCGAGAACTACTGCGGCGGCAAATCCAGATCTAGCTTTTAGAAAAGCAAGGAGACACGGGTGTTCGAAAGATATAAGAGAGATGTATCTTGCAACCCGAGCCGAGGTTCCAGAATCTGAAATTGAATTGCATGGGTTGTTGGTAACGAACAAGTTGTTGGAAAAGGGAGAGGCTATGCGTAGACCAAGGATCCGTAAGAAAGTCGATAATACTGTCAATGGAAAGGCGAAGAAAAAAAGATATTATGTTCGAAAGGGGCACAAAATTACAAACACACACTTGGCTGGAACAGAAATTGGGGCGGTCCTTGCAATGGCTTCAGAGAGGCAGCAGCAAGGTAAGGATGTTGGTGATGGCGGAATGTAAAGAAATAATCAAGAGAAAAACGACGCAATTGTTACAATCAGGGCATAAGCTTGTGCCTTTTTGTGAAATAGAAAACTAGAAAACTAGTAGTAGCTCAAAACAAATTTGGATGATTCTTTAGCTTTTGTATCCAATGCAACCTCAGAACAAGATCCTAGACGCCGGTTTGAATCGCACAATTTAGAATTTGCCCTCTTCGAAAGTAATTGGATCGAAAGAGAAGTAGTGGCAATCGCTGTATGACCGGGACTCATCTTCGTTACACGAAATAACCTTTCCTATGGAATCTTTGCATTTCAACATTCAATTTTTCCGTATATTCGAACTTTCCACAAACAATCGGTTGTTCGAAAGCAAAATATACGAAAATGATTCACCAAAACATATCCCAATTCAATATATTGCAACTCGTTGATTCCATCAGTAATTTCACTTCTTTGCCGTTTTCGCTGCCAGATTCCATATCATATTTTACTTAACGACGAAGCATATTTTGATTTCAAAACTATTGGAGGGGTTTCAAGTCGTAAAATTTGGCCCAATGCATTATAGACAAGACTGAGACACGGAAAATATGATGAACCAGCAAAATTGTATTTATGCAAAAGTTTTCCGGGGTGTGTTGGTTTGTTGAAAAGTCACAGGCCAAAAGAAAGTAACGAAATGTGTTCATTCTGATATGAAGTTCCATGGAACAAGAATACTTCCATCGTTTGCGAAAGCGCAGAACTGACCAGAAGGACCGATGCGTAAAGACGTACCAATCAATTCCTCAAAATAATATTGATCAAGGCGCTCCAGACACATCAACACTTGTGACCACGACACAGCTGATCGGTGCTGACGTCGAATATAGAGAAGATTGTACTTAGATCGAATAAAATTCATTTTATTACGACATTCCCTAATTATTGAGTCCTCCTCTTCTTTCAATCGTAAGGCGTCATCTTTGAGGCGGTTGCACACTAAAATAAGATTACTTACGTTCGCATCAGCGCCAACCAAAATTGACCCGTTGATAGATACATGACCTCGCCTGTAGGAACCTCTTGCCTCGACAGAAACATATACATTCTTTGACCACATAGGAGTTTTACCTTTATAATCGAAAAAGTTCAAATTTTTATCTTCTTCAAATTCCGAGCTCAGTTGTCGAACGAAATCGTAGAACTCTTGGGCGGAACACGATGGTCCCTTCCGTAAAGTTACAGGAATAAACTTTTGAATAGTTTCGATAAACAAAGATAGTTGCTGTCTCTTCACTTTGACTTCATCTATTTGATCTTGATGAATCTGAGTCAAAATTCGTAGCCACATTAGAGGCGTTGATGCTGGATTGATTAATATTTCTGCGGAGTACATGCAAAAGCCAGTCTTTCCTTCAGTAAGGACCAACCTTAAGGGATAAAATGAATCAACGTTCAATTTTGAGCGGTGTTCATTATATAGCCTTTCAAAGCTATCAAAAACTTTCATTAAATTTTCAGAAGACCAGTGTATTCGTGACCCATCAATGGCTTCAAATTGATAAGTTTTCTTAAGCGACCTCGCCGCGTTAGCAGCATCGATGCGCCGTTCTCTTTGCTGCTTTGCCAAATTAAAGTCAATCGTGTTCAGAAAAACAGACAAGTTTTTCCCTTCGTTTGAAACCCGATTGAAAGACATGTTGATTTCAAATTTGGAGTAACTTGGTCCAGATGATTCATCGCCACCTAATGCCCTTCGGGAGTGCTCATCCAAAAACGGAATTTTCGATTCAGGCAAGCCTACGTCACGCAATGCATCAACCATGGAAAGTAACACAGTATCCACAGAAGACCATTCCATAAATCTTTCCAATATATCCCCTTTCATATTTACAACATAATATTGATGATGATCCGATTTAGAATTGCCACCATAATTACTCAACGTTTTTTCATCTTGTTCCCTTTGTTGCCTACCAGCCATTGCAATCGAACGATCAACCTCAAATGCACCGTTCTTAATGTAATCTCTGAAATCTTCCTGCTCTAATCGATTGTTTAATTTTTTAAGAAGCACGTTTTGTTTCCGACGAAAACTTTCATCTCGAAATCTGTCAGGATGGACGCGCAACAGAAACGCTCGACGAAGACTTGTTACGAGGGAACGTCGGTGGGATCGATTCATTCTTTACTTGCAAATTACCTGCAGCAAAACCATCATTCGAGGAGGAGAATGCAACAACTGTATGAACCGTTGGTTAGTATTATCTCGAATATAAGAAGGAAATGAGTGAAGAAATAGGCATCAATATTGTTGCTCACTGACGTAATTTTTTTTTAAACTTATGTGTGTGTCGAAAAAATATTGTACGATTTTCACAAAGTTCGATTTTTGACGGAACATGACTTTGAGGTGGGGGAAACGGGGAAATCTCTACCGGTGTCTCTAATATGAAACAGCTCACCAAAGGAGATAATTTCGTTTTAATAGAAATGTTCGCAAGGTCAACGGAGAAAGAAGAAAGCAAGAATGGTTATATCAATAATTTGTTGCTGGTCTGGATATGTTTTACTAGGAGCAACTCTATGGAGCACTGCGACTTTTACTGGCTTGACGCGATTTGGCGACGGGAAGAACATCTAAAGAGACTTTATTCCGGAAACATGATTTTGATGCTTTATCAAATGATTTTGTACGATAATATGCTCAGCGATTGCGCAAATGATTTCATCTAATCGACCTTGCGATTTTTGTAGTTTTAGTCAACGTCTCAAAATGATGCGCAATACTTCGAAAGACTAAATTTTTATTTTCTGTTTGCGGTGTTCAATTGAATATTGGTTTACCACTGTTCACCTACGCTAGAACCTCTCTTTTTCCTGCCTCGACCGCCCTTCTTTTGTTTAGTAAATCGTAAGGGCGAGAAGGGAGATAGATCGATACACTTTGATTCACCTTCCATAACAAGTTCAGCCATACTCTTACCACATGCTGGTGCCCAAGCGATTCCCCAACAATTATGACCAGCATTGATATAAGCACCTTTGTAATCTGCAATTTGCCCCATGTAAGGCTTTGCATCAGGTGGGCAAGGACGCATGCACGCCTGAGTAATATCAGGTCCATTGCAAGAGTTTTTGTAAGTCGCTGACATTTCTCGAAAAGAATCCGATGCTGCTTGAACTCGTGTAGGATTGGCCAAACACTTTTCCCTATAAGCACCAACTTTCAACTCTGCTGTAGAGATATACTCTGAGCCCCCAATACCACACAAATAAATAGAATTGTCAGGTCTAGGATAAACTTCCAAATGAGTTCCGAACCTATAATCTTCTCCACAAAACAATGCCGATGCATCGACTTCATCATCTGATTGAAAAACAATCGAGGTGCTTTTAACGCCCTCCATCGGTAAAGAAATATCATCAAACCAATCCTCTGCTGCACAACTCCAAGGACCCGCACTTACTACCATAGAATCACAATTGACCACATCACCGTCCTCACCCAGACACACTCCAGTGATTTCATCATCATCATTCAACTGTACGCCAGTGACAGTCCCAAATATAACGTCCGCACCGCTATGATGAATGAGCGCCTCTGTAAATTCCTTAGGAGTAATCTGTGCCGAATCGGTACCACGTTCCATTACACTAACTCCACCTATATTTCCATCCAGCCAGGAAGGCATATAACCCTTCATTTTATTCGACTTGAGGGCACGCTCTGCAGCTCCTTTCCCCGGTTGCACAGACAGTACCGGAATCTTTCGATAAGTTTTGCATCCAAGCTTCGGTGCCAACTCTTCATACAAGTCAAAGGCTAAGTGATGCAATTGTTGGGTACTACCGCCATCTCCCCAACTACGACCCATAAATCCTCCACCTTTACCACTGGCTGCCGAAGCAATTTGCTGACTCTCGACGACGGTCACTTTTGGCTTGGATGGATGCTGAGAAAGAAAGTATGCTACCGATGCACCCTGAATACCTCCCCCGACCACGACAATATTATTCGGCTGAGAAAACATTGCAGCTGGCATAATATTGTTGTACGATAACGATAATAGAAGAAATGTTATTGTGGACGATGGTGATATTCTTGTCATGTTTCTTCAATAGCTCGTACTGTGCTTTTTAAAACTCTTTTGTTAGATTCTAGAGAGAGAAAGAAAAAAGTACAAAAAGGAAAGTCACATACGAAAAAATATGCAAAGTAATTTATACCTGGTACAAGATACAATAGTAGAAGTTAACAAAAAATAAAAGAGAGCATACCGGTACCGGTACAGATTAAAAAAATATATAATGCGAAACACGTGCATGTGCATGTGCATGTGATATTGACTCTGTTCGGACGAAGAGGTGTGGTCCAGGTCCAAATCCACGGTCCAAATCCAGTTGTATGTTGTATTACGTAGGAGTTAGGAGGGATGACATAACACATGACCCCGCCGTGACCCACCAGCGACGCATTTCCCGCCTACAGTTGGGGATATGTCCGGCAACGAAAAATCTAGACCTTGGACCTTGGACCTGGTAGCTGGTCGACCGTTCCACGGGGCTACTAACTAACTCATCCTCTTTCCTCTTCGAATTACTTCCCCCTCCCCCCAAGAATGCTTTGAAATAGTCTCAAACCTATTCATCTTCTCCTTAACATCGCAAATGTCTACAGATTTAACTTCCCTTGCGTCGTTTGCAAAGGCTGCTGTGGCGGAGAACTTGCCGTCCGATGCTGCCACGGCGATATTCTTCTTGAAGCAGGCATATCCTAAGTTTGCGGTCAAGTACGAAGCCGATGAGGATCGTATGGTGAAGGTAGGACGTGCAATACGGGATCTTGTGAAGTGCGATGCGTCGAATGATGCCAAGTTAGATGCGAGTTTGGCGCTGTTGATACAAGACTGTGAGATGCTCGTTGAGGGCCTGGATTGTCCGAAAATTCGATTTGGTAAGACCGGTATTAACATCAGTCGGGTAACCTGCGGTGGCATGCGTCTTCAGCAGGCGTGGGGACCCTCGATCACTAGTATGGATCAGGTAACTCCAGAATGCCAGGCCAACGTTGTAGCCATTTTGAGGCAGGCGATTAATCATGGTATTAATCATATTGAGACGGCGAGGGGGTATGGTTGTTCGGAGTTACAGCTCGGCGTTGCGTTGGAGGAATTGTTTGCGGAAGGATTCGTGAAACGGGAAGATTTGATCATTCAGACAAAAGTGAATCCTTTTGATACAGCAGAGGAATTTCGTAAGGTATTATGAAGAATCATGTGTTTTTGAATGTAATCATCGAATATGATATCTAACAATTATTCTTCGTTTGGGGGTAAAGGTCTTGGAAACGTCATTTGAGTTACTTAAACTTGAATATGTAGATTTATTTTCCTTTCACGGAATGAATCTTGATAGTCATTACGATCTACTGTTCAATAATGGAGAGAATGGAAACCTATACGATGTGGTAGAGGAGTATGTGAAAGCGGGTAGGATCAGACATGTTGGATTTTCTACTCATGGTGTACCTAGTGTGATTAAAAAGTTTATCGTCTCCAACAAATTTGAATATGTCAACTTGCATTATCACTTTTTTGGAAGTTACACAGCAAGCGGTAGTGGACCGCATGGTGGAAATATTGAGAATGTACGTTTATGCCATGAACGGGACATGGGTGTATTTATCATCTCTCCGTATGACAAAGGGGGACGTCTATACGCCCCTAGTCGCAAACTTCGTGATTTATGTTTACCAGATCTTGAACCCATCACTTTTGGATCGCAATGGCTTTGGATGCATGAGGAGCACGATGCAGCGCGAGCTCCCATCCATACAATCGTTTGTGGGTCAGGTCGACCCAGTGACATGGACGAACCTGTGATTGCGGCGATGCTTTTGGAACATGAAGAAACGAGAAAGAAAATAACGAAAGTATCAGAACGTTTGAATGAAGCTATGGTTGATGCAGTCGGCAAAGAATGGATGAATACCTGGTACGAAGGCTTGCCTGATTGTTATGAAACCAAAGACGCGACAAATATAAGCGGAATCGTTTGGTGTCACAATCTTATCAAAGCTTACGGCTTAGTCGACTTCGCGAGAGAAAGGTACAGCTGCTTGGAGGGTAATAAATCTAAATGGGATACATCGCTTTCGTATTGGTGAGTTTTCAATAGAAAGTCTTTGAAAACTCACCACATCACACTTACTCATGCAAATTCCCAGGGACAATGTTAACAAGATTGGTAGGATCGGATGGGGCTACGTTCCCGGTACATCAATTGATATGAAGGAAGACTATACTGGGGAGTTGTCAAAATGTCCTGCGGAAAATATTTTGACTATATCCGAAGCTCTTGCTTTTGTACATAGCAAATGCGCGGACGAATTTAAGAACGAGCCTAGGGATCCAGGATGCGAAACTGCGTACGACATGAGACCATGGACAGTAAGTATTTTTATTTTGCGACTTTATTGTTTTTGTATTAACTCATTGTGAATCACCCTTTTAAGGCCTTTCCTGAGAGACCAAACCCTTCCTCATGAAAGAATTTACCATCTCGTATGTAATCATCGTCGGTTATAAATACAACGAAGTAAAATCGCATCGGTTGAATTTACGAATGAAGGTTTTTCGCCAACCAACGAGGGTGCAATCTTTACTATTCAAGAGGAGGTATACACTATCTATACACTATCTATACGAGGAAAATGACACACGCTGCGGTTTTGCAGTGATGAAACATTCTTCATTTAAATTAAAACGATTGTTTTCTATATTTAGTTTTCATTTTTGATCTAACTTTTTAACGACGATTTTTTTTCGCTTCGGAGCCTATTATTTGGCAAGATGAAAGGAAATGCCTAAATTTTTCGTAAGTGGTGGAGCTCATCGAGAATTTTCGTCTACTGAAAATCTGTTTATTTTCGTTCTAGATAGACCGTAAATTTTCGTTTGTTCAAGGATAATTGGTTTTGCATATATGTTGATGCGTGAGATATCAACCATGAGGAGGTGCGTTAACGTTCAAAGCTCTTGCACGCGAAAGAGAATTTAAGTGATACCGCTAGAGCCTGTAAAAGTAACTTTTGAGCTGAAAGAAAAAGGGCAACCTACTGTAGACTGATGTCATTCCAAAGAAGAAACAGTTGTTATCGCAATCATGAAAGCTATGAGCTTTCCAGATTCGAAAGCTCTTGAGGGCTCAAAAGAAGGCCATCATCTGAACGCAAGACTCGGAAACCTTCATCACCATCCTGCAACTCTCCGTCCCAACCAATTTCATCTATGGCGATGCTTTCCCATTCCGATTTTTCCATTCTCTGCATCTTCTGTAAACTTGCGGAAAGTCTGTTTTGTGCCATTTGCATTTCTGAGTCTCCAGGAGCTGCCCATATTTCGAACCTCATGTCTTTAAAACTTGGTCCTAATTCAACATGACGTAAGCGAGCAGCATGCTCTTCAATTAAATTCCACTGTCGGCCTACAGCTCCAGCCAAACTCACAGTACCAGTACATCTTGCTACCTTACCGACAAACCAAAATGTTTGTTTCAGCCTTTTGTCTGGAGCTCCATTATCACGAGCATAAATATCATTCACACATTCGCTTCCTCCAACCATTCGAATTTCCTCAAAATATTTCTGTTGACGTCGAATATTCACAGGTTTATACTCCATTTCTTTCGGTGTTGCAAAAGGATTTTCAACTTCGTATCCGATACCTTGTTCATCTAAGGACTCTAATACTTCCTCAGGATTGACATCCGTTAGCACTTGTTTGGGCACACCATCGTCTCCTACCTTCGCTGCTAGATTCATTTTCATTTTGGAGAAAGTCACGGAACGCCCGCTTCGGTCGGTGCCGAGGTGCGAATGTTCCATTCCAAAACCAAATGCTTCCTGAATACCTCCAATGCTGCCACAAAGCAAGAGGTTTATGCTCGATAGGTGAAAGAAGTCTGTTCTCATATTTGCTGTATAGCAGTCGATATAGAAGATATAGTGCTTGATTGGTCAACAGAGGGATGGATGGTCGTAAGAGCAAGAGGTTGTGTGTATTGTTGCAGTCGTCAATGTCGATTGTGATTGTGTGGAGATGATTCTACTCGAGTCTCGTGTCTCGTGTGTAACGAGCGTGTGAAGTGTGAATTGGAAATGGAAGAACGTGTCTTCGCTTGGAACGAATTTTCATTTGTCATACATCCCACGACCCACCAAAACTCGCACTCGTACGTTGGTTGGTCACAGTCACAGTGAACACGAAAAGAACACAGATTGTACAATTGTAAATTTTCATTCAGTGAGATATATTTTTGGTAGAACTCATCAACAGATATGACGCCAAAAGCAGACCAAAGCATGGAAGTTCCAGCTAGTAAAGGTGCTGAAGTAAAAGAAAATGTTGTGGAAGGCGGCGAGAAAGATGAGAACAAATCTGTTTCCGAGAAAGTTGGGATGTTTATTTCAAATTTGTGGAACACTCATTCTTTCTTGACGATGGTTATTATAGCGATCATCGTTGCAAGCATATATCCTCCTTTGGGAGCAGAATATGTGTATCCTGAGTACACTGCGACATGGGGTGCAGTTTTATTTATATTCGTTTTGGCTGGACTTAAACTGAAAACTGAGGAACTTGGTCGTGCTTTTCAAAGAATTCGATTTAACGCGTTTGTGCAGATATTTAATTTCATGGTTGACAGCTCAATAATATATGTTGTATCAAGATCTCTTGAGTATGTGGGAGCCCTCGACGCGGCACTTGCCGATGGGATGGTTATAGCTTCATGCCTGCCTTTAACGATAAATATGGTTCTTGTATTGACTTCATCTGCTGGTGGTGATGAAAGCGCAGCAGTATTCAACGCAGCATTTGGAAACTTAGTTGGAGTATTTTTAAGTCCTGCTTTGATATTCATGTATATTGGTGTAGATGGTGATGTGGAATTAGTAGAAGTTTTCTTTAAACTTGGATGTCGTGTTGTGCTTCCCTTGTTTGTTGGGCAATTATTGAGGAATTACTACAAACCTGCTGTAGAATGGTCAAAGAAACACGCGAAAGTTCTTAAGAAAGTGCAAGAAGGTGCTTTGTCGTTCATCGTGTATACTGTATTTTGCAAGACATTCGATTCAGATTCGGATGCAACTTTTGTAGATGCTATTGTTATGATTGCAGTTATATTTGTCATGCTTTGTACGTTGATGGCTGTCTCTTGGTTTGTGCTTGGCCTGGCTTTCAAAAATGAACCGAAGCTTCGTGTGATGGGCTTGTTTGGGTGTACACATAAGACAGTGGCGATGGGGGTGCCTTTGATCAATGCCATATTTGAAGATAATGACAATGTTGGATTGTATACATTGCCTCTTCTTGTGTGGCATCCAATGCAACTGTTTATTGGTTCGGCCATAACTTCAAAATTAAACTCGTTTGTTGAACGCGAAGAAATGAGGTTAGGGTTGAATGAGAAGAATGAAGAAGAAATAGAAAACGTCTAATTGTAAAAACATAACATTATTGTTGTAGATGAGAAGAAGCAGTGGAGAATATTTTTGCTCCCTCTGGTGTCACGTTCATTGATATCTTTACCCTTTTTGGTCTTCGGTGTTTAATTCTATTACTGCAAGAGGTGCTTACATCGGTAAGATTGTTGATCTACTGAATTCTTTGTCTGGTACGAAATTCCCACTTATCGTGATAAGGATCTCTTGTACGTAATAAGGTATTTTGTACCACTTACGAACGTGTTGCACACAAATTTTCAATTTTCAACTATGATGGCAAAATGATACGAAAATTCTTAAAACTCTATCAATATAAACAGTGCAAACAAACAACAAAGAAAACACCGTTGTTGATACCGTTGAGAAAGTAGTCAAATATTGTTAATTTTTCGAAGCATCCAACAAATCCTCAACATTTCTATGTCATAAGGACCAGTTCCTTTCATATTTAGTTAAAACCAATTATGAACGATGCTAACATGAACTAATACAAATAAATCTACATAGTCAAACCCAATTGGCGCAGCATAGAAAATAAAGCCACAACTCATCTTGCCTCCAATAAAATTACGGAAACCACCCCAAATTCCTGAATTAAATCTTCGAGGCATTTGAAAATTCATCCCAAGATAAGTGACCACAGAAGGCATGAGCAAATGAATTTCTTTACTCCATCTTCTCCATGAATTTCATACGGTCCAAGATCTCTCTCTTACTCGTCTCCTCAATTTCTCCCGCTAAAATGAATTCGTCCAATATTCCATATACTTTGTTAAAGTTAAAAACGATATCAAGTTCACAAACACTAGCGAAATATGAGTCAAGAAGTTCCACGAACAAGTGAATTGTCTCAAGGTAGCTTAGCTCGTTATCTGTAGAATCTACCGCAATTGTAAAGAATAGCCCAGCATACCGTTTGTATATGACCTTGTAATTATTAAATTCAATGAAATTTGTATACTTCTTATCTCGTGAAGTAACCAGTCGATGAACTTCGGCTTCTATACGTGTCTTTTCAGCTTCCACAGATAGCACAGTCCCATTCGGATTACTCGACTGTGGCGGAACATACCACTTGCTCAACCTAGTCTTGCCCTGTCTATTTTGTAAGAGAAAAAAGCGAATCTTTATAAACCAATTGAAAGTGAGAAGCATGATAAACCAGTTTTGATGCAAACCTCACAAGTAGAGGTTTTCCTAATGAACAGGTAATCTTATAAAAGTTTTCATAACTCTGAAATTATGATATAGGTAAACGGATGTGTTGGCCTGATCAGACGTTTTTCCATCCACAGCAAACACACACACTACCGATGAAATGTCATACCCTTCTCGAAGTAACTGATGTTTCTGAAGTCGTGGCTTACCATTGTTCGTAGCTTATTCACTTTCTTGTTTCATGTAAAATTAAACCCGGTATGTTAATGATCCGTGCTGTACGAGGTTCGTGGTATGTGTCTATGGTGGGACTGTGGGAACAAACAGCAATCATATCAAAAAATTCTATCTGCGGGGTTTGAGGTTTGAGCTGAGCTGTGCTGAGCTGAGCTCACCTCATAACCCGTAGAAAAATAGTAATGGAGCATTCCGAAATACTGAAGTACATATTAATAAATGTACTTACATATATACATAAATTATTTTTATGTACTTTTTTGCGCTCCGGAATACAACTACCGTAGACAACATCGCAATTGCGCATAAAGTAACCCGGAAAGTTCGCATAAAACAAC